>Ga0209415_10005580_pt1 | contig 22560 bp, 16 predicted proteins | sample PeaSoiSIISIP2007_FD_187696 | JGI IMG/M metagenome (GOLD analysis project Ga0209415, IMG submission 187696) | Peat soil microbial communities from Weissenstadt, Germany - SII-SIP-2007 (SPAdes) (version 2) | ecosystem: Environmental > Terrestrial > Soil > Wetlands > Peat | place: Germany... | reverse complement strand
AACGCGGGACGGTCGTCTGGAAAAAAATCCAGTTCCCGCCCCACCCCTAAATCCGAATGCCCTTGCGAAACCGCTGGGCCTGAAACCTATGGGTTGCTTTCTTTTCAGCAGTGGTGTACTCATTGACAGCTCACTCTAGGCGCCTATGAAGAGGGTCACAACGATCGGGCTGGCTGCGGCGTGCCTGGCCTTTGGCGCGCTCGGCCAGGGCACGATCAGTCTCGATAATTCCGGCGCACCGGGCCGCGTCAGCCTGGACAGGCCCGGGAACTACTACAGCGGGCCCATCGGCCTCCAGGTTTGGGAGCTCACGGGCACAAGCGTCCCCCCTGGGCTGGCGAGGTCTCTCCCCGCAAACTCAGGCCAGCCAAACCTCCCCGACCTCGGCTTCCGGCTCGAGGCGACCTTCACCAACCAGACCGTGGCTGGCGGTGTCATCAAGTTCGGTACAGTCGTACTGCCCGACGTCATGCCTGTGGGCAGCCGAGTCGTCTTGGGCCTTTTGGGGTGGAGCACGTCCGACCCCTCGATTGAGGCCATACCGCCGCTCAAGCCGTGGGCTGGCGGGTTGATTTGTTTCGTCACACCGACGGGGAACCCGGTGGCATCCCCGCCTGTCAGCCCCCCAGACCTAAGCTCGGGTTGGACGAGCGATCTCGTTCTCTTCACCTTCGTCCCCGAGCCGTCGCCCATCGGGTTGGCGGGGATCGGCATGACGCTCTGGCTGCTCCTTGGCCGCCGCCACAACCGCCGCGGACAATAAGTGGCTCAGCGGGCTAAAGAAGTCGAACCGACCCCGGGCGTCGACCGCCGCGGCTGGCGATGAGAAAGAACGGCTTTGCTGGTCGCCCCGGGGAAATGGAAATGGAAATGGAGACGGAAAAGGGTCAGCCATGTTAGTTAGGGCCAGCAATTCTTTATGGCCGTGTGACGCCCCGCCGGGTGAGGTCACCCGGCCTGCAAGATGGAGGTTTTGTCGGGTTGTAGGCCGGGTGCCCCATAGGCGCTAACTTAACGAGGCGGAGTGCGCCCGTCCTCGGGCGCAGCATCGCAAGACCTCTAACGCCTCGCGATAACCCGCGGTTTATACGCCACCCGACCTTGCTGCGCCCGAGGACGGGCGCACCCCGGTTCCGTTTCGAACCTCTAGGGTAGCGCGTATGTCACCCGCCGGAGCGTCACAGGGCCATAGTGAGAATTGCTGACCTCGCTTGCGGGCCGATGGCCGGCAGGTTACCAGTTCCATATGCTGGCTGATGAACTTCGCGCTCTTCTGCGGGCGGTCCCGTTCCGCCCCTTTACCGCTTACCTGCCAAGCAATAGGGCCTTTTCCGTCCCACACCCGGAGTTCGCGGTCCTGACCCCTGCGGGCCGCACCCTGATTGTGTTCCACGGCGAGGACAACGGCTTCGATCTTTTGGACGTGCCGCTCGTCACGCGCGTGGAAATCCACGAAGCCACCCCCGGTAGCGAGTGAGTTTTCCCGGCCTGGCGGGCCGCACTCTGTGCTTGACGGTTGGTGGAGGGGAGATAGAGTGATCTCGGTGAGCATGGGCGGGAGAGCGACACATGACCGATAAAGAGACCGGGCCGAGGCCAGCCGCCTCGGTTCAAGAGGTGCAACCAGGCTGGCACGCGTTGACGCTGGAAGTGGCGCAACTGCACGCCGAGTTGAAGGCGGTGGCGCAAGAGAACAAGTCCTTGCGCTCGCTGCTGGAACGGGTCATCGACCATCGGCAGAAATCGCACACCGAGTTGGTATTGATCCTCACTAACCTGGTGGGCAAGCTCCCGTTCAACGACGTGGGAGTGATTGTCTCGAAGTTGGTCGAGCACAATACCCACGCCACCCAGTTCCGCGGCGCCCCGGTCAACCACGCCGGCGACGCCGTCTTGTCGCAACCGGACCTGCTCAAAACGCTGGACCAAAAGAAACGCGACCTTGCCGCCGCCTTGAGGCCGGCAGTCGAAGAGTTGGTCAGGCTGGACCCGCCGCTCGAGCGACCGATGCTCGAGTCGTTCCTGACGCAGCCTGACCTGTTCTTTTCACCGCGAGCGGTGCGGGCCAACCGTTGTTTCGTGAAGGGCTACGTGCCGCGGGAGCGCATCGTGCGCGAATTCGGCGAAGAAGCCCTGGTTTTCTTTAACGATTTGACGACCGACCCCAAGCTCAATCCCCGACCGAAACCGGAGGAGATCGTGCTCGGGTTCAAGGACGATTTCGAGGCGCTGCTCGAGCGAAACCCGGGCGTGGCCGCCGCCCGCCGCCAGGAGCTGCTGGCATTGCATCAGCGCGTGCAGCGCAGCAAAGGGGCCACGGAACACGCCCGCGCGCAACGGAATGCCTTCCAGCGCATTTCGTTTCTCATCGAGTTGCTTCACTTTTACGAACACTCCGACACCGAGGCGCCGGACGTCCTGTTCGCCCAGCGCCTGCCGGGCCTGATCGAGCAGTTGGCGCTCTGCGGCTTCCAGGACCGGCTCGATGAAAAACTGATTGTCTCGGCCGAGGCACTCCTGGCCTTGGTGGTCAACCCGGATCATCGCCTGATGGTCATCAACAACCTCGGCAAAGGGGGCGGCCTGGCCAAGACCTTGAAATTCATCCTCCGGCTGCGGGGCGCCAAGGCTGGAGAACCGGAGTTGGACCAGGTGATCGGTGAACTGATTCGGCACTTGACCCCGACCCGAAAGGCGCCGCCGCCGGCGGCCCTGGCCGGCCTCTTGCGGCTCGTCAACCCCGGCCTTCAGCACCTCGTCGTCAGGCTCGTCATGGGCTCCGAGCGCCTTCGCAAGGAGGAGGCCGAAGCCTTGGGCAAAGCTGTGGCCGCCGAACTCGGGCTCAAACTGGCCGCCGCCGAGGGGCACAAGGGAGACCCCCTCGAGAACGAGCGGCAGAGGGCGTGGGCCAGGATTAAGGACCTGGTCGCGCGGCGGGGAGATGCCACCACGATCGCCGCCGCCATCCGGGATCGGCTTAACGCCAAGTTCGATGCCGACGAAATCCGGCAGAGTTGGCTGGCCCTGATCGAGGCCGATTCCATCGGCTTCATCCGGATATTCTGCCAGATACCGTACCGGGCGGATGGAGCGACCGATGCGATGGCCTTGCCCGTGATCGGGACTTATGTAAGCCGGTTAACCCATGAAAAGTATGCGCCCACTTACCACCGACTGGTCAACAGCCTCCGGAGCATGTTCCAGGCCAAGCCGGACAATCCCACGCTGCTGACCTTCATGGCCCTGGTCCGATGGGCCAATCCCGAGGCCGCCAACAAGCTCTGTGCCGACGTCGGGATGCCGGTTCCCGCCACAGCGCGGCCGTAAAATGACCCGGCCAGGAGAGAGGCACGGACCACCCGCTTTTTGGGCAAGCCCGTTCCTTGGTTCGACGGGATTGGGTGCTCTTGACGCACACCGCTTGGATTTCATGCTTTCGTACCGCCGCCAGCCGGGCCAACCGCCAAAACCCCGCTAGGGGTGGCCTGTGTATAGGCACGGGGGGCTCCATCCCCCTTCTTTTTGTTTTTCAGCGGCGCGGCCGGTGGGTTTGCGGAACGTCGAGCGGCGCCGGAGCCGCGCCGCTGAAAAACAAAAAGAAGAGAGGGGGGATGGCGCTGGTGCTATACACAGGCCACCCCTAGCGGGGTTGATACAGACGTCCGGGGAAACCGGTTTGGGGTTCTCAGGGCGGTAACGTAGCGGTTTTCCGGAGGTCGAAGGTCGAGTCGAAGGTCGAGGTCCAAAGTCCGAAGTCCAGAGAAGCCCTGATCTCATGGGTGGCTCCTTCTGCTTCAGAGCTTTTCCGACCTTCGACCTTCGACCTTCGACCTTCGCGCCTCGGACTTCTGTGCGGCCTGCAAGGAGCGCGCGCGCTGGCGGAGCTTCGCCAAGGCGACCGACTCGAGGCGGTGGATTCCCTGGCGGCTATAACCGAGCAACTGACCGACTTCCCCGAGTGTGCGGTGGCCCCCGTCGTCCAGGCCGAAGCGGAGTCGGATGACCTTCTGCTCGGCCGGGGACAGCGCGGCGAGAAGGCGATCCACCAGGTCGCGGTCGCTGTGGAGGGCGGCCTGGTGGTCCGGCCCCGTGGAGGTTTCGTCGGGGATGGCCTCCGCCAGCGTCAACTCGGTTTCGTTGCCGGGCCAGGGGCTTTCGAGGGGCACGAAAGACGGGAGCGGGGTTGCTCGCAGGCGCCGCACGACCGGCAAGTCAAGCCCGCAGTCCTCCGCCAACTCGGTGTCCTCGGGCTCCCGGTTGAGCTTGCCCTTCAGGCGTTCCTGAGCGGCCTGCACCCGGCCGCGACGCCAGGAGAAATCCGCCGGCAGGCTGACCGGCCAGGCCTGGTAGCTCAGCGCGCGCTGCATCCGCACGCAAATCCACGGTTTGGCGTAGCCGGCGAAGGCGACTTTGCGGACCGGGTCGAACAATTCGGCAGCCCGCATGAGGCCGATGTTGCCCTCGCTGATCAGGTCGCCCAGCGGCAGGCCGCGCCCCTGATAATCGAAAGCGATGCGCACCACCCCCGGCAGGTGGCCGAGCACAAGCTGCTGCCGGCCTGAATCGTCGAGCCTGCCGGGCGGCGGCGCCGGCGGCCCTCGCTCGGGCCTGGGCGTTGAATCGTTCGATAGGTCGCGCAGATAGAGTCGCAGCACGAAATCGCCCTCCAGGGTCCTCATTTCGCTGCCTCACTTGGTTGCGGCGCCTCGCCCAGCGGCCGGAGCGCCTGGATATCGACCAGCTTGGGCGGAGCCGCCGCAGGGTCGCCCGGCCGACGCCAGCACAACGCGATCGTCGCGGGACCGACGCCTTCATGCCAAATCTCGAGGTAATATCGACGGCCCTCCACCAGCCTTTGCGGGGCGGACTCCTGACTCGGGTATCTCTGCACGTCGGCCTCGAGGGCGGAGTTCGACCCGCGCTTGCGCGAGGGCCCCTTTTGTCGTGCCGCCGCGGTGCCGTGCGTGGCCGTTGGAGGTGGCTTCAAGTAAGCGATGCGGCGCTGGCGGGCGCGGTGGTCGTCGGCGCTGAGCCAGAGCTCGGCCGCGGTTTCGTCGTTGGGAGTACCGATCCAGAAAGTGTAGTCGCCCGAAACCGGGGCGAGCAGATAGCCGCGCAGCCGTTCGACCGTGTTGACGGGGGCGGCGGAGAGACCCGTCTGGCTTAACCTTGTGCCCCGGGCCGGCGCGTCGGCAAAGGCCGTCCCGGGCGGCACGGCCCAGGCATCGCTCGAGAGAGAGCCGGTGATGAGCTGGGCCACGAGTCGTATGTCCGGGGCCGCCGTCGCCGTCTCGCCCGCGTGGACGAGGACTTCCTGGTTTTCATGGGGCCGGGCCGGGAGGCTTTTGCGCAGGCGAACGAGGCCCTCGAGCACCTCGAGGCGGGTGCTGGCGAGCGTGGCTGAAAGGGAAAAGCGGGTGCCCACCACTTTGGCCTCCGCCTGAGGCGTGGCGATGATCATCGGGCGCCAGCGGGGCTGCGAGGCGACAGAGGCGTCGAGCGCGCCGGCTTCGAGCGAAAGTCGTTTGCCCCACATCGGGTTGAACAGACGCAATTCCGAACCCGGGGCCAGGTCCAGCCGGGTCGCTTCGCCAGCCCAGGTCACCGTTGCCGCTCCCCCGGCCGGCACGCGAACGATGTCTCGCGGATGGAGCCTCCCGTCTGAAATGGCCGGCCGCGTTGTCCCGCCGTGCTCGACGGTTACTTCGGAGCGCACGTCTGTAAGGCTGCCCAGGGCGGCGCGCTGGAAGTAAGAGTGGAGTCCCGCCAAGGCAAGGCAGGCGGCTGCGGCAGCCCCCAACAACCAGCCCGCCGTAAACCGCACCTCATGCCACACCAGCCAGCGGAAACGGCGGCGCGGGGCGCGGAAAGGCCGGGTTGCCGGCTGCGGGTGCGCGAGCGAAACCTGCGCCCGGGCCGGCGCCAGCGCCCCCGCGGCCTGCGAGCGGAGGGTGTCGTGGATGCTTTCGTCCAGCAGCCAATTCCCCACCAACTCGGCTCGGGCTTGGGGCCTGGCGAGCAATTGCTTCAACTCTCCCAGTTCCGCGGGTGAAAGGTTGCCCGCCTCCCATTTGGCCAGCAGTTGCTCGAGCGGGTTCATTGGGATAAGCCTTGCAGCCGCAGCTTTTTCTCCGCGCATTCTCGCAACGCCCGGCGCAGGCGCGAGAGCGCCATCAGCACGGCGGCGCTGGTTTGCCGGAGTTTGCCGGCCACTTCGTGGGCGGGCAGTCCGTCCTCGTACTTGAGCCGCAGCAGGCCTTGGGAACGCTCCGGCAGCTCCTGGATGCACTCCGCCAGCGCCTCCTGCCGCGCGCGCCAGTAGTCCTGGTTGGCCGACTGCTCGGCGAAAGCCAGCTCGACCAGATCCAGCAATTGCTCGTCCGCCGGCACGGCTGCCTTCCGCCGGTCGCGCCAAAAGTGCAGGATGAGGTTGCGGGCGGTGCCTCGGCACCATTTGGCCTGATCCAGAATCTCGACCCCCTCCGCCAGCGCGCGGGAGAAACGGACCCAGACCTCCTGGAAAATGTCCTCCGAGTCGTGCGGGTTGCGCACCAGGCCCTGGATAAACGCGAAGAGATTGTGGCGCCCGGCCACAAATTCAGCCATCAACTCTTGTTGTCGCTCCATCGCCTTCACCCACTCCGTTCCAGGAACCGGAAGAACATAACAAGAAAAACGGCGCAAGCTCCGTGGGGGCGCCATATTTATAGCGCACAATCTCAAACGAACGGTCCCAAGCCCCGTAGGGGCGGCACTTTGTTGGACGGGGAAAGTTCTGCCGCCCCTACAGGGCTCGGGAGGTCATTCAGCAGCGCCGTTGCTATAAATATGGCGCTCCTCTGGAGCTTGGCTCGGCGCGCCGGCTCGTATCGCCTCGTGCCAAATCAAGCTTCTTCGCTAAGCGTATGGAGTGCGTGGAGTTTGCTCCCGCTTTCTTAGGCCCCGGCCAATCCGAAAGCGCACGCAAGCTGGAGGCTCCATGTGCCTCGCGCGGTATTGTCTCGCCCCCATAAGGCTGTGGGCCCGGGGAGGCGGGGGTGCAGCCGCGTAGCGGCAAGCTCCGTAGGAGCGCCATATTTATAGCACACAACCTCAAAAGAACGGTCCCAAGCCCCGTGGGGGCGGCACTTTGTTGGAGGATGCGGGCTGTGCCGCCCCTACAGGGCTTGAGAGGTCAGAGACGGGCGTGGTTGCCATAAATATGGCGCTCCTACGGAGCTTGGCTCGGCGCCCCGGCTCGTATCGCCTTGCGCCAAACCAAGCTTCTTCGCGAAGCGTGTGGAGTGCGTTGAGCTTGCTCCCGCTTTCTTACGCCCGGGCCGATCCTAAAGCGCCGGCCAAGCTGGACGCCCTCCATACCCTTCGCGCGGCGGCGGCCGGCTCTGGACCTGGCGAAGGGCGTGGAGGCTACTTCCGGGCGGCCAGAATCCGGGCCTGGGCTTCGTCGAGGGACAAGAGTTCCGCCTTGGGTTGGCGGCGGAGCTTGAACTCGATTTTGCCCTGCTCGAGGGTGCGCTTGCTCACCGTGAGCCGGGCGGGGAGGCCGATGAGGTCGGCGTCGCTGAATTTCTCGCCGGCGCGCGCGGGGCGGTCATCGAAGAGCACGGTCAGGCCACCTTGGCAGAGTTGCTGGTAGATCTGTTCTGCGTGGGCGGAGACGGCTGGGTCTTCGAGGTTCAGCCCGATGAGGTGGACCTCGAAGGGGGCGCTGGCCGGGGACCAGATGATGCCTTTGTCGTCGTGGTTCTGTTCGATCCAGGCGGCGGCCATGCGGGAGATGCCGATACCGTAGCAGCCCATGATGACGGGCCGGGTCTTGCCCTGGGCGTCCAGATAGCGGCAGTTCATCGCCTCGGAGTACTTGGCGCCGAGCTTGAAGATGTGGCCGACCTCGATGCCGCGCGCGGCCTGCAGACGGCCGGCGCAACGCGGGCAGCCCTCGCCCTGCCGGGCCAGCTTGAAATCCCCAAACTCCGGCAGCGGGAGGTCCCGGCCGAAATTGACGTTGATGTTGTGGTAGTTGGTTTGGTTGGCGCCGCACTCGAAGTTCACCCGGTTGCCCACGTAATGGTCGGCGATGACCCGCACCGAGGCCGGCAGCCCGATCGGTCCGGCATAGCCGACCTCCGCGCCGGTCAGCTCCTTGATGGTCTCCGCCGAGGCCAGCCGGAGGATCTTGCAGCCGAGAAAGTTGGCCACCTTGACCTCGTTGACCTCGCAATCCCCGCGCACCCCCACCGCGACCACTTGGTTGTCGGCCTGGTAGATCAGCGTTTTGGTGGTCTTCCAGACGGGGATATTGAGGAATTGGGCCAGCTTTTCGACCCCGACCAAGCCCTCGCCCAGCACGGCCTCCATCGCTTTGGGTTCGGGGTCCTGGGGGAATTCCTGCAAGCGGGACTGTGCCCGCTCCTGGTTGGCCGCGTAATCACAGTGGTCGCACAGCAGGATGGTGTCCTCCCCGGTGTCGGCCAGGACCATGAACTCCTGGCTGCCGCTTCCGCCGATGGCGCCGGGGTCGGCCTCGACCGCCCGGTAGCGGAACCCGATGCGCTCGCAAATCCGATGATAGGCCCGCCTCATGGCGTCGTAGGAGGCCTCGAGCCCCGCCTCGTCGGCATCGAAGCTGTAGGCGTCTTTCATGATGAACTCGCGGGCGCGCATCAGGCCGAATCGCGGCCGGATTTCGTCGCGAAACTTGGTTTGAATCTGAAAGGCGCACTTGGGCAGGTCTTTGTAGGACTTGATCTCCCGCCGCAGGATGTCGGTGATGATCTCTTCATGGGTCGGCCCCAAACAAGCGGTGGCGCCCCGGCGGTCTTTGAAGGCGAACATGATGCCGTCCACCGCGGTGTAACGCTCCCAGCGCCCGGATTCCTCCCACAACTCCCGCGGCTGGAGGGCGGGCATGAGCAACTCGACGGCGCCGGCCGCCTCCATCTCCTCGCGCACGATTTGCGACAGTCTCGTCAGCGTCCGGTAAAGCAGCGGCATATAGACATAAACGCCGGCGGAGAGCTGCTGAATGTAACCGGCCCGCAGCATCAGCGAATGCGCGGCCGTTTGCGCGTCCTTGGGCGCCTCGCGCAGCGTCTTGCCTAAAAGTCTGCTTTGTTTCATTTGCGCCTACCCAGTGCCTCAAATCCCGCCCCGCCGCAAGGATAGAGTTCAAACCCCGGAGCAGAACGGTGGCGGGATTCTGTTTTTTGCTGCAATCCACTGCACTTGGGCGTAAATACTCTCCACGAGGTTTATGGCACAGCGGCATATTTTCATTCCGAGCGCCCCCGGCGCTGCCAACGACGCCGAGCCCCAAGCGATGTCCCGGCGCGCCGGCCGCTAAGGCAACCTAATGTCCACCTCATTTTTTACTAATCAGGGCGGCCAGACCTCCTCAGAGAACATCAATATTGATGTTGACCCGTTATGGAGTTCACCGTAGAGTTCTATGTCAGCGCCAGTGGGCGCACGCCGGTAGAGCAGTTTCTCGATGAACTCAAGCAGAGCGAGCCCGGTGACCACGCGGCGGTGCTGCGAGGTCTGGCGAAACTGCGGGATCGCCAGTATCACCGAGAGCCGCTGTCCAAGGCGCTCGGTAACGGCCTGTTTGAGTTGCGCCATGTCGGCAAGTTGAACACTCGGGTCATTTGGTTCTTTGTGAAAGACCGGCGCATTATTGCGGTCCACGGCATTCGAAACAAAGGCCAAGCTATCCCGGGCCGCGACCTCGACACCGCACAGGCTCGGATGCGTGACTGGCAGGAAAGATTTGGAACATGAAAAAGACCAACTTCGACCTTTATCTGGAAGAACAACTGAAAGACCCCGTCTTTGCGGAGCGGTTTGAAAGAGCGGGTGAGGCGTGGGACGTGGCCTTGCAGATTGCGGCGCTTCGCGAAAAAGCCGGCCTCTCCCAAAAAGACCTCGCGCGCAAACTCCGGACCTCCCAGCAACAGATCAGCCGGCTCGAATCGCCCTCCTACGAGGGTCATTCACTGAGCATGCTCCGCCGCGTCGCCAATGTCCTGGGCGCAAAGATCCGCGTGGTTATCGAACCTGAGGCACAGACCAGCCCGGGCCGCCTCGCCGAAGCGCCCCTTTCCTATCGGGCGAAACGCGCTTTCACCGAAAAGCCATGAACCGACGGCCTGCCCGCATTCCCGGACCTGGGGTGAACCCCTCCCGCCGAAACCGCAGATTGGGGCTTGCATTTCCCACGAAAAACGCGAGTGTTCACCTGTCTGGCAGATGGCTTTGTCAGTCTCAGGACATGGTGAATCTTCAGGTGAACGAGGTTCAGTGATGATTCGAAACCCGACAGCCGGGAACAGTCAGGGGAATGGGAGCGTCAAATCCAGGACACGATAATAGTACATGAGCGAGAAATTGTTTGTGGGAAACCTCTCCTTCAAGACCACGGAAAATGATCTGCAGGATGCGTTTGCCGCCCACGGCACCGTGGTCGAAGCCAACTTGATGATGGACCGCGTCACCGGAAGACCGCGCGGGTTCGCCTTCGTCACGATGAGTTCGCCCGAGGAAGCACAGAAAGCAATCGAGGCCCTTAATGGCAAGGAGATGGATGGCCGCGCCCTCACCGTCAACGTCGCCCGTCCGCGCGAGGAGCGTCCCGCTGGCGGCGGTGGTCGCCGTGGTGGATACGCCGGACACGGCGGCGGCGGCGGCGGCGGTCGAGATCGCGACCGCAGTCGAGATCGTTATTGATCTTTGGTTTGGAGGTTTTGACATCCGCAAGCGCCCGGTGCTACACCGGGCCTTGACGTTTTAGCGTCCCTGTCAGCCGGCGCCATCGCTCCAACTGTTTCTTGACTTCTCCGGGGCTGGGCGCCCCGGTCAGGTTTCGCCGGGCCATCGCCAGCTCCAGGTTGAAGGTCTCGAGCGCATCCGCGGCAAACCGCGGCTCGACGGTTTGGAGTTCGGCCAGGCTGAGTTGGTCCAGGGGTTTGCCCAGCCGTTCCGCCAACGCCACCGCGGCCCCGACCGCGTGGTGCGCCTGACGGAAAGGCAAGCCCCGACGGACGAGGTAATCCGCCAGGTCGGTTGCCAGGAGGGCCGGATCCTTGGCGGCGGCCCGGCAGGCCGCCCGGTTGACCGCGGTGTGCTCGATCATCGCCGCGCAGAGCCGCACCGTGGCCCGCACGGTGTCCGCCGTATCGAACAGCCGCTCTTTGTCCTCCTGCAGGTCGCGATTGTAAGTCAGCGGCAAACCCTTGAGCAGCGTCAGCAGCGCCACCAGGTTCCCAATGACGCGCCCGGTTTTTCCGCGCATCAACTCGGCCACGTCGGGATTCCGCTTTTGCGGCATGAGCGACGAGCCGGTCGTATAGGCGTCCGCCAGCCGAATGAAATTGAATTCGCTGCTGGCCCAAAGGATGAGGTCCTCCGCCAGGCGCGAGAGGTGCGCCGCCAGGAGCGCCGCGGTGCCGCAAAACTCGACGGCAAAATCCCGGTCGCTCACGGCGTCCATGGAGTTTTGCGCGACGCAAGGCCGGCCCCGGGCATCTACAAACCCGAGCAGCCTGGCTACCAACTCGCGATCGAGCGGGAGCGTCGAGCCGGCCAGGGCCCCGCTGCCGAGGGGGCAAACATTGATGCGCTCGAGCCCTTGCTCGAGCCGCTGGCGGTCGCGTTCGAGCATCTCGACGTAGGCCAGCAAATGGTGCGCCAGATAAACCGGCTGAGCCCGCTGCAAATGCGTGTAGCCAGGTATAATGACCCCCGCCTGCCGCCGGCCCATTTCCACCAGCGCGCGTTGCGCCGACCGGACCTCCTCGAGCAACTCCACCGTTTCCTGCCGCAGCCACAGCCGCAGATCCACCGCCACCTGGTCGTTGCGCGAACGGCCCGTATGCAGCTTGGCCCCCGCCGGCGCCCTGCGCGTCAGCTCCGCCTCGATATTCATGTGGACGTCTTCCAAGGCCGGCTGCCACCGGAATCGGCCCGCTTCGATCTCCCGGCCGATCTCGTCGAGCCCGCGCTCGATGGCCTTCAATTCCTCCCCGCTCAGCAGCCCCGCCTGCTTGAGCATCGCCGCGTGCGCCCGCGAGCCCTGGATGTCCTGCCGCCACAACCGCCAATCGAACGAAACCGACTCCGTGAATCGCGCCACTTCCGCCGCCGGCCCGCCCGCAACCCGGCCGCTCCGCCAGACCGGCCCGGACGCCGGCGCCACAGAACCCGAAGCCGCTGGCCCGGCCAGAACTGCCGTTTGGCCCGAATTCGCGTCCCGGGACCGTCGCGCTGAACTGCTTTTCATATCGTTTGAGCGCGCCGAATGTGCCCCCAAACCTCCTCATTGTCACTGGGAAATCCAAAATCACATTGCTGTCAACGGGGACGAGCGGGCTCGCGGGCGCTGTCGGCATAGTAGAACTGGAGGAACTCGTCGTTGAGCCTCTCTCGTTCGCTGTCGCTCAACCGATTGCAGCGGGCCCGATATTTCGCACCGATCGTTGTGCCGACAGTCGGCTTTTCCGCCTGCGCCTTCTTCCGGTTCATGCTTGAAACTTAACCGGCGTCCCCGGCAGCTTCAATACAATAAGCCCGCTTGGACAGGCGCGAAGCTCCTCGACGGTGGGCGCAGGCCGACGCACGTCGAGTCCAGTCGCTTGGCCTGCAATAGCCTGTCCCGCAACCGTTTGCGGCCATTCAAGGCTGTTTCTTACCAACAGATTCTCTGAAGAAACGGGTTTCTCTTGACAACGAATCTGCATAGACACACTATCCCGCCCATCGGAGTCAGTGGCACCACGGAGCGATCGGGCGCAGTGCATGGGGCCGTTTCCGCCGGTGCCGACCGAAGCAACCTAATGGTATTGGAAACTAAAGTTATGAAACCTCTCAGACAGATCCTCTGCATAACGGGACTTTTGTGCGTGGCGGCCTTGTCCGCAAAGGCCACCGTATTAACCAACTGGGCCCGGGCCGGAACGGCGACTGAATCCTCGGTCTATGGCGGCACGGCGGTAGCGAGCCGTGCCATTGACGGGAACATCTCTGGCCTTTGGACTGACAACTCGACCACTCAAACCGCCAACAACACCCCAGGGGAGTGGTGGCAGGTCGATTTGGGCGGCACCAAACCCATTGGCCACATCCATCTCTGGTTTCGCGAGGACTGCTGCCAGTCGCGCAACGACGACCTCCATATCGTGGTCTTCGACAGCACCAACACCACTACGCGCGTCTCGCTGTGGGAGACGAACACCAGCGCCTGGGACGGGGCTGAGCCGCGGGACCTTGGGTTCGATATTTCGCCCACGCTCAACGGGCGCCTGGTGTTCGTCGAGCACGTGGCGGGCTTCCCCGATTACATCTCACTGGCCGAGGTGGAGGTCCTCAATCAGCCGTTGATCGAGTTGACCGACTACGCGCTGCAGCCCAACAATGGCGCCTCTTCAAGCTCCAGTTCGTGCTACCAGCAGGACTGCACGGACTACGGCCCGCAATATGCCAACAATGGCGACCGCTTCGGGGTCACCCCGGCGGTGCCTCCGTTCAGTTGGTCCGCGCCGGACATTTCAACCAATGGGAACGGCACTCTGCTGGATCCGCTGCCCTGGTGGGAGGTGGAGTTGGCCGCACCCCAGAGCATTGGCAGTGTGGTGATCTGGCCGGTCCACAACGCCACTTACGCTCGATACCAGAACATCCAGTTGACGGTGGCAGACCCGAAGACCAACACGCTCTACCAGCAGATGTTTGTGGTCCAGCCCAGCGGCACGCGGTTCGTGGTGAACTTCGTCCCGGCCCTGACCAATGGACAGATCGTGATGCTCAACACCACGCCGACCACCCCCGACACCTTTCTGAACCTGGCTGAGGTGGAGGTGTTCCCGCCTTACGCCAGCGCGCCGGCCATTACCATCACCCACGACCTGCAACCCGTTACGACCGCGCAGAACCTGACGGCGACGCTCGGTCCCGTTGTGGCCACGGTGGATGGCGGCATCCGGCCGGAGAACATCAGCTATCGCTGGTATCGCAACGGGGTGGAAATCCCGGGCGTGGCGGGCAGTTGGCTCAGTTCGTACACCACGCCGAGGCTGGGCGCGGTGAGCACCAATCAATACAAAGTCCAAGTCTCCGTCTCCGGTTTCGGCGTGTTTTCTTCGGAAGTGACCCTGACGGTCACGAACGACATCACTCCGCCGACGATTGTCAGCAACCAAGTCCAGGTCACCGCTGAGGTCAACTTGATCCTCGTGTTCAGCAAATTGCTCGATCCCACGACGGCCACCAACCTGAGCAACTTTACCCTGGCAGGCGGTCCCACGGTGGGCAGCCTCAAGCTGGGCGCGGACGGCGAAACGGTCACGATGGTAGTTCAGGACGTGGTGCTGGGCGATAATATCGCGCTGACGGTGAGCGGGGTCAAAGACCTGGCGGGCAACACGATCGTGACCACGAACCTCACCGCCGCCATTCCGCAGACGCCCATTAACTACGCGCTGGGCGGCAGGGCCACTGAATCCTCCGAGTATACTTCCAGCACGACGGCCAGCAAGGCCATTGACGGCAACACCGCCGGCAATTGGGGTGCGGGTTCCATTGCCTGCACCGCCAACGATGGATTGGGCTGGTGGCAAGTGGACCTGGGCTCCCCCAAGCTCATTGGCGACGTCACCGTTTGGTTCCGCACCGATTGCTGTTCCTCACGCAACTGTAATATCGACCTGGTGGTCTATGACACCGACAATACGAACACGTGGCAGGCAGTGGCGGATATCGCGTTGACCGGCACTAACCTCCCACCGAGCACGGTAGAGGCTGCTTTCGGCACCGGCGTCGTCGGCCAGGTGGTCTATTTGTATCACACGCCCGCTACCGACACGACTACTGACATAAACAATGAACAGATGTGTCTGGCCGAGGTGCAGGTGTTTCCGCCGCCCTCGGGCTTGATCGTGACTCCAGACCCGAGCAGTTGGAACGTCTATGCGGGGGACCGCATCATTTTGCTCTCCGGCGCCACCGGCCAACAGCCGATCACCACGCAGTGGCAGCATAACGGGGTGGACATCCCGGGCGCCACGGCGCCGGAACTGGTCATCACCAACATTACTCCGGCCCAGGCAGGCACTTACGTGTTCGTGGCCACCAATGCCGTCCGCCACCGCGCCAGCCCGCCGGCAACGGTCGTGGTCAACCCGCGTCCACCCATGGCCTACAACCTGGTCGCCCGGTATCTCTTCAACGCCGACGACGGGACCAACATCCTGGACGACGCCCCTTTGGGCTTCGCCAAGACCGCCTCGCATGATGGCGTGAACTCGCACAACGGCCTCAGTGCGACCTGGGTGAGTTCCGTGACTGACAGCAATAATGTGACGCGCACGGGCGTGATGGAGTTCAACGGGAGTGACCCCGACCAGCTTGAAATCCCGCCTCACATAGACTTCGATAGCAACGTGGGCGCCATCGCCTTCTGGATCGTGTGCGCACCGCCCGCCGTTCGCGAGGCGCTCCTGTTTGATCGCCGCGGCGGCACCAACAACTGGGGTGACTTGATTGTCATCAATCTCGATTCGCCGGATTCGCCAAATGGCGTGCCCAACGCGCTCTATGACCAGGCCTATCCCTGCGGCATTAACGTGGGCGGCACCGTGCCGGTGGATGATGGCAGATGGCACCATATCGCCTACGTCTATACCTGGATACCCTTTGGGATTGTGTCTTTCTACATTGACGGCAAGCTGGACCAGGAGAAAACCAGTAACGACCCAGGGGCTTGGCCGCTGGATCAGGAACTTGAGTTCGGAACGTCGCACGACTCCTATTGGACTCCTTACACCGGCTACATGGACGACATCTATATCTTCAATCGCAGCTTGAATCCGGCGGAACTCACCCAGTTGATGACCAGTGGCGTCCCGCCGATACCGCCCAAGTTGACGGCCAGCGTCACGGGCACTAACCTGACGCTCAGTTGGCCTGGGACCGGCTATGTCCTCCAGCAAAACAGCAATCTCGCCAACTCGGCGGGTTGGACGAATGTCCTGGGCGCCACCGCCAGTCCCGTGACAACGCCCTTGCCGCGGAGCGGCAACGACTTCTACCGGCTCGAGCAACAGTAGCGTTCAGGTTCCTCCGGCGTTGATTGCAGGCGCGCCTCCGGGCCGACAGACGGTTGCGGCGCGCGTGACGGGCGACCGGGCAGCAATTCCCGGTCGCTTTTCTTTCGGACCCCGGATTTGAGAACTCAGTTCGACGCCGGAGCGCTGCCGGAGCCCGCAGCCTCCGCCGGTGGTTGCAGGCGGGCCAGGGCGGCTTGGGCAGCCGGGTTGGCAGGAGCCAAGCGCAACGCTTCCCGGAATTGCTCAACGGCCTCGGGCCGGTGCCCGAGTCTTTCCTGGGCCAGCCCCAACTGCAGATGGGCCTCAGGCTGATTCGGGTTGAGTTCGAGCACCGCCCCGAATTGGAGGAGCGCTTGTTCGCCCCTGCCCTGGCGGACCAATTCCCGGCCCAGATTCAGGCGCGCGGCAAGGAAGTCCGGCTGTAACTCCACCGCGCGAGCATAATGGCGGATGGCCTCATCACCTTGTCCCAAGGCCGCAAGGGCTGCTCCGAGGTTGTTGTGCGCCGTGACATCGGTGGGATTGATTCTGAGGGCGAGTTCGTATTTCTTGATGGCCTCTGCGAACTTCTGCCGGCTCGCCAGACCCAAGCCCCAATTGATGTAGGCATGGATGGACTCGGGATTCGTCTCGATGGCTTTGGCATACTGCGCAAAGGCCCGGTCGAACTTGCCTTGGGCAGCGAGCGCCAGGCCCAAGCCGCTCATGGCCTCGGCCATGTAGGGACTGAGGTCGAGCGCCTTCTCAAAATACGCCTGGGCTTCGGCGCTCTGGCCCTGCGTGTCGAGCAGATTGCCGAGGTGGTACCAGGCATTGCCGTATTGGGGCGCCATTTCGGATACGCGCCGCCACTCCTCAAGTGCCGCGGAAAGATAGCCCGCGGCTTCCAGAAGTTCCCCCAGGTTTTTGTGTAATACCCAGTCGGTCGGATGGAGCCGCACCACTGCTTGAACACCAGCGATTGCTTGCCGGAGCGCCGCCCCTTGGATGGCCGGTTGCTGTTCGGCCAGTTTCCGCTGCCACAGCCGGTCGCGTTGCGCGTGGTCCAGTTGCAGCGTGCAGGGCGCAGTTTGGTGGCGGCGGCAGATCTCGGAGAGGATGTTGTGGTCGTTCCAGCGGCAATAGGTCAGCCGCCGCGCGCAGGCCTGCGTGGACAACCAGGGCCGGCTCGCGCGCGCTTGGCTGACAGAACCCGGCAGAATCTCCGCGACCTGCCGCGCCAGGCTCTCCGCCAACGCATGGGTGCCGGCGAAATTGAAATGCACGTGCTCCCAAAAGATGTCGAGGCCGGGGATGCCGTCCGGGCTGTGCCGGGCCAGTTCTTGCTCTGCGTCCACCAGGTACACGCCCTCGGCCGCGCGGTTCGCCGCCACCGCGCGAACGATTTCGTTGTTCTGCGTGTCGGCGCGGAAGCGCAAGGTGTCCTCGTCGCGCGCCCGCTGGAACGCCCGCCGCGCCTCAGCGAATTTGTCCAGGGCCAGCAGGCAACGGCCAAGGCGGAATTGAAGGGCGGCAAAGGAATCGTCAATCTCGGCAGCCTGGCGGTAAAACACCAGCGCGTCGGCAAACTGACGGGCGGTCTCCAGCGCCACTCCCTGGTTGAAGACTTTCTCCCAGGCGCTGAGTTGCTGGGAGGTTAGGCTGCCTCGGTGCTGGGAGCCGAAGGGCGCGCATTCCTTGAGGTTGCTGGCGACGGTGCAGACCACTACTTTAGCGCCGGCGGCGCGGCCCAGACCAATGATCTCCGCGAGGTTTCGCCCATAGTGTTCCCGGACCCGTCCCAGGCGCGCATCATCCGAGCGGACTTGATGGCCGAGAAACATCTTGAGCCCGCCCCAAGTGTTCGGCATCGAGCGCCCGCCAAGGAGCCCCCGGCTCAACGCTTCGACTAATTGGCCTAATCGGGTTCGTCCCAGCGCGAGGGTGATCCGGATGACAGCACGGCTGGGAACGGCAGCGCCAAAAACTGTCCCGGCGCCAAACGGACCGATCACTTCGTTGTTGCCCATATAGACCACCCACAGGTTGCCCTGGCGGGAGGCGCTATCGCGCGCGATCTCTAGCACGGCGTGTGAGTTGATGGCCGTCATCGCGGCGTTCACCACTTCGAAGGTGGTGCCGGGGTACTGGTCCTCCAACATCACCTGCAACATGCGCGCCGGGCCAAAATCCGGCTCGGGATCGCCCATCGCGGCCGATTCGCCAAACACAAAAATGCGATACGTTTGCCGCGGCTTTTGCGCCTCCATCACCAGCGGCTGAGGAGTGCGCGCCAGGCGTGGCGGAAAGAAGCGATAACCAAAGCGCTGATTCTCGCTCAGCACCCGGCGGCCACCCTGCGTCCGTTCGAGGAAAAAGGCAGTCGGGTAGCCGTACCCGGCCAGGCGCAGACCCAGTTCTGCCCCCAAAAGCGCGACCAGGGGCAGCATTATGGCAGCCAGCCAAAACCACCCCTGGCGGCGTTGCACCCCGGCATTGCGCTCCGATTGGAGCGGATCGACGAACTGTTGCCGAGGTGTCACTTTTCGCAACTTCATCACCCCACACTGTCACGATCCCGCCACCCGAGCAATTCTGCAATGGGCGGTTGCTGCTGCGCTGCTGCGCCTCGTGAGCCGACCGTCACCGTGAAGGAGTGTAGCGGATTTGTGGCCAGTTGATTTGCGGGTATGGCAAGTGGAGGCTGAGAATCGAGGTCGGCCCGGAAGATGAAACCCACCGCCGCCGGCTGCTATGTGTAAATCACCGTCCGCCCCCCTGAAAAATCGTGGTTCTGGACCAGGTTCAGGATGGCCGCCGCGATCTTCCTCCCACCAGAAACTCCGGGTTCAATTTCGTTGGCGTAATCCTCAGGTTCCGTGCAAATCAGGCGCAGGTCGATCACCGGCAACCCGTGCGTGATCGCTTCGCGAAGGATGGAATCGCCAAGCCGGACGATGACGTGCTTCCGCCCAACAATTTTATGTCGCCATTTCGGGCGCAGCGCACTACCTTCAAATCAGTTATGCGCTCTGATATTATCAAGAAAGGCCCGGAACGCGCGCCGCACCGCTCGCTCTTGCGCGCCACCGGTTCCATTGAATCCGATGCGGACTGGGACAAGCCCTTTGTCGCCATTGTCAATTCCTACACCGATTGCATCCCGGGCCACGCCCATCTCAACGAGGTGGGCATGCTGGTCAAACGGCTGGTGCGCGCCGCCGGCGGCGTGCCCTTTATCTTCAACACGATCGGCATCGATGACGGCATCGCCATGGGCCATGGCGGCATGAAATACTCGCTGCCCTCGCGCGAGCTGATTGCCGACTGCGTCGAATCCATGGTCTTGGCACATTGCTTCGACGGCATGGTGTGCATTCCGAACTGTGACAAGATCGTGCCCGGCATGCTGATGGCGTCGATGCGGGTCAACATCCCGACGGTTTTTGTGAGCGGCGGCCCGATGGCGGCCGGCATTGCCCAGCAAGCCGAAGGCGACCTCCCGGCCCACCTGCGCCCGGCGGCCGTGAAGTCGGACCTGATCTCGGTCTTCAAAGGCGTGGCGGAGTTGCAAAGCGGCAAGATCTCGGCCGAGCAGCTCAAACGGCTCGAACAGAGCGCCTGCCCCACCTGCGGTTCCTGCTCCGGCATGTTCACCGCCAACTCCATGAATTGCCTCTGCGAAGCGCTCGGCATGGCCTTGCCCGGCAACGGCACCATCCTCGCCGTCTCCAAAGAACGGGAGGCGCTTTACGAACGGGCCGCTCGCGCCATCGTTAGGCTCATCGAGACCGACTTGAAACCCCGCGACATCGCGACCCTGGAGGCCTTCGACAACTCCATCGTGCTGGACGTGGCCATGGGCGGCTCGACCAACACCGTCCTCCACACCCTGGCCATCGCGCGCGAGGCGGGCATTCCGTACGACATCAGCCGCATCGATGCCATCTCCCGGCGCGTGCCTTGCCTCTGCAAAGTGTCCCCTTCCTCAAACTACCACGTCCAGGATGTCCACCGCGCCGGCGGCATCCATACCATCCTGGGGGAACTCAAACGCCTCGGGGCCCTGACCCTGACCTGCAAAACCGTCACCGGCAAGACGCTCGGTGAGAACATCGACCAGTGGGATTTGCGCTCCCCCCAATGCACCGCCTGGGCCAAGGCCGCGCGCGTCTCCGGTTGCTCCGCCCTCGTGCTCGACCCCAACGACAAGCTCGGGCCGGCCGCCCGCACCCCGAGCGGCAACCTCGCCCCGAAACCGATGCTCTTCTTCCCGGGCGACCTCCGCGCCATCACCCTCTGGCGCCTGGCCGCCGCCTTGAACGCGGCCGAGGCCGCTACGGCTGCCGCCTTGTTCGCCGACGATGGCGAGCTGCAGGTGGATGCGAACCTCGCCTGGAAAGGCACCGCCGCCATCGAGGCCGGCCTCAAACAGGAATTCGCCGAGTGGGCCGGCCTGGTCCGCGCCGAATTGGGCAGCCTCAAGCAAACCCCCATCCTGATAATTTGGCAATACGCCAAGGGCGGCGAGAAAAAAATCGCCCGCCTCCTGCGCGTCGCCCGCTTCCGCCAATGGCAGATCAGCCGCGCTTACCGCGAACATCGCCCCGCCCAGATCCAGGAAGCCACCAGCAGCGGCCTCATGCCGTACGACCCCGCGTTCCTGTTCGACGCCCAGGATTGCATTCGCACCAAAGCAACCGCTTACACGCCCGATGGCGGCCTGGCCATCCTTTGCGGCCAACTCGCCCCCGAGGGCAGCGTCGTCAAAACCGCCGGCATCAGCGACACCTTCAAGGCCGCTTGCGGTCCCGCCTTCGTCTTCGAAGGCCCCTGCGTCATCTTCGAGAGCCAGGAAGAGGCCTGCGCTGGCATTCTCGCCGGCAAGGTCAAGCCGGGAGACGTCGCCATCATCCGCAACGAAGGCCCGCGCGGCGGCCCCGGCATGCAGGAAATGCTCTCGCCCACCAGCTACATCGCCGGCCTGGACCTGGGCGACAAAGTCGCCCTCATCACCGATGGCCGCTTTAGCGGCGGCACCTCCGGCGCCTGCATCGGCCACGTCTCACCCGAGGCCGCCGAAGGCGGGCCCATCGGCCTCCTTCAAAACGGCGACGGCCTGCGCATCGATTTCCCCAATCGCCGAATCGATATCCTGGTCCCCGACACCGAGTTGGCCCGGCGTAAAACAACCTGGCAGCCCCTCAAGCGCGATTTGACCGGCTGGCTGGCCCGCTACCAGAAGCTCGTGAGCAACGCCAGCCAGGGCGCAATCCTTGCCACGTAGCCCGGATATTTCGCGAGTTTCGCCGACCGCAAGGCGTAGCGCAGACTTCCAGTCTGCTGTATCGCCGACTTCCAGTCGGCAGGCTGCACGTGCTCGGTCGCGTCGGCGGATTGGAGACCCGCGATACGGCAGGCTGGAAGCCTGCGCTACGTCCTCCGGCTGGCCAAGGGCATGAAATATCCGGGTTAGCGACAGCGACGGCCCTGGGTATCGAGCTTTACTTGCGCCGCGCGGCGGTCCTATACTGGGGACCGTAATCAACGGCATAAATGTATGAAACGATTATCGCTCCCCCTCCTAACCGCCGGCACGCTCCTGCTGACCGCCGCCTCGCCCGCCCCGCCGGATGACGGCAAACTCCGCATCATCGTCTTTGGCGCCCACCCGGATGATTGCGAAATCCAAGTCGGCGGCGTCGCCGCCCTCTGGGCCGCCAAAGGACATCACGTGAAGCTGGTCTCCGTTACCAACGGCGACATCGGCCACTGGCGGGAGGCCGGGGGACCCTTGGCCCACCGCCGCAAAGCCGAGGCCGAGCAAGCCGACAAGATCCTGGGCGTCACCTCCGAGGTCCTCGACATCCACGACGGCGAGCTGCTGCCCACCCTCGAGAACCGCCGGCTCATCACCCGGCTCATCCGTGAATGGAAAGCCGACGTGGTCATCGCCCCGCGCCCCAACGACTATCATCCCGACCACCGCTACACCGGCGTCCTCGTCCAGGACTCCGCCTACATGGTCACCGTCCCCTTCTTTTGCCCGGACGTGCCCTATCTCAAGCACAATCCCGTCTTCCTCTACAACGCGGATTCCTTCCAAAAACCCAACCCCTTCCAGCCGGACATCGCCATCGCCATCGACGCGGTCATCCAGAAAAAGCTCGACGCCCTCGACGCCCTCGAATCTCAATTCTACGAAGGCGGCGCCAACGGCTACCCCGAGCTGATCCCCAGCGACCCGGCCAAACAGCAAGAGCGGCATCGCGACGTGCGCGCCGGTTTTGAAAAACGCTCGCAGGGCATCGCCCAGCGTTTCCGCTCCAAGCTGGCCGAGTTCTACGGCCAGGACAAAGCCGCCTCCATCCAATGCGCCGAAGCCTTTGAGATCTGCGAATACGGCCGCCGCCCCGACCCGCAAGAACTCAAGAAACTCTTCCCCTTCTTCGAGGAATGAGCAAAGTGGGGTCACAGCGCCACA
>Ga0209415_10005579_pt1 | contig 22561 bp, 10 predicted proteins | sample PeaSoiSIISIP2007_FD_187696 | JGI IMG/M metagenome (GOLD analysis project Ga0209415, IMG submission 187696) | Peat soil microbial communities from Weissenstadt, Germany - SII-SIP-2007 (SPAdes) (version 2) | ecosystem: Environmental > Terrestrial > Soil > Wetlands > Peat | place: Germany... | reverse complement strand
GCCTTTAGGCCAGCATCTGCCGACCCTTCGCTCTGCTCAGGGCAGGCTCTAAAGGTCGGCGCTACCAGTCAAATTAGAACGTTACCGATCAGTTTGAATTTCTTGCGACAAGCGTGTTGGGATAATAAAAGGCAAGAATCTCCTGGAAGCCGCGTCCTTGCCTGGCCATCCAGGCCGCGCCCAACTGGCAGAGGCCTACGCCATGCCCCTTGCCGCGGCCTTCCACCATCACTTCGTCACCGCAAGGTCGTAATTCGTAATTGTTGCCGGGAACTACGTCCCAGCCCAGAATGCGCCCGAGCCTCAGCCGGCTCGCTTCTGAGTGGCTTGCGAGCCCTGTGGCCTCTCCGGCCTCGAGTCGCACCCGCCAATGTGGTGAATGCTGCAAACAGTAATTGCAGAGCACGGAGAAATACGGATACACAGCAGGCTCGAGGCCGATGTCTCGGAGAGTCCGGGTCCTGCCGCCGCAACTGCCGGTGAACAGCGCCGGGACAGGCGCGCCATCGTAAAAGACAACCAAGCCCTCGGTGGCCGCGGCGGCCTGGGCAGCGAAAGATTGCGGGGGCGGCGCTTCGCGAAGGAATTGGCAGTGGGTCGTGTCGCAGAAATCAATCTGCCCGTGGCGCGCTCGCGAAGCCAGATAGTATGAACGCGTGGCAACCGCTTGGGCCTTTAGGGCCTCGAGCGAAGCCCCGGGCACGCTTTCTGCTGCCACCGCCGAAGCCACGGCCGTTTCCAGGTCCATTTCCACCACGGCCATCAATTCGTCGCTCCTGCACGCGACGTCGAGTTTACCTCGAAACTGTCGCGTAAGTTTTCCGGGGGCGGAGAGCAGGAAGTCCGAACCTCTTGCCGTTCCGCCCGTCACGCGTACTTCAGTGGCCGCGAAGCCTTGATCGCTGATTCGCATGCGGACGCGGTCCCCTTCCAAAAATAACAAGGCCGAAGCGCCGCCGGAGAGGGCGACTTGGTGTGAGCCCGCGGTCAGCATCAGCATCTGCCCGGGCAAACAGGTGATCGTCAACTGCTGGGGATGAAGGAGGCCGAAGACGCCGATCCGCAGATCTCGAGCGGCTGCGCAAGACGCCATAAGAACGAACGCAAGTGCGGATAAGGCAAGCTGTTTGCTGATTAAACCCTCTCCGAAGCGCGTCGAAGCGCTTGTCCCAAGCTTGTCATTCCGAGCGCAGCGAGGAATCTCGCTCTGGTGTTTGCTTTCCGATCGGTCCGAGGCAGGGTAAGATTCCTCGCTGCGGGCTCTCGAAAGTCAGTCATTCTGAGCGAAGCGAGGAATCTGCATCAGTTCGCCTCGGTCCGGAACTGCAGATCCTTCGCTTCGCTCAGGATGACAGCGACTTTCATGTCCATGGGTGGACCGCAGCTCCATCTATACTCGGAATGACAACCATGCTTTCTACTCGAGGCTAATCACGCTCTTCAGCATACGGCCTCCGAGTCGGGCTGCCTGCGCCCCGGGGGCACCGTGCACGCGAACCAGCAGCGCCAAACGCGGCTGGTCCGCAGGGTAAAGCATGAGCACGTAACCGTCACCGGGTGCGCGGGGTTGGTGGACACAAGGCGCGGTGCCTGTCTTCGCGAGGGCGGCAACTCCGTGCAGATGAAGGCCCACACCCTCGGCGGTCCCGATTTTGGCCGAGAGCGTCATGCCGCGGAGCAATTCGAAGGCCCCGCCCGCTCGCGGCGCGACGGCGAGAAGGATGTATGCGTACAGGAGTTCCCGGGGGTCAATGCGCCAGGAGCCTCCCAAGCCGATCATCTCCGCCGCGCCGAAGGGCGCTTGCCCAATTGAAAAGCCGGAGCGTTGGGCCATAGACTCCACGTCTTCAGGCTTTAAGGTCGAAACCATGTTCATAAAATAGGCATTACAAGAATATGCTATAGCCGAGCTAATATCCACCTGCCCATGGCCGCGCGGCAACCAGCATCCGTCCCGCACCCCGCGGCAAAAATAGGTGGGGTACCGAAAATCGTGTTTTTGCGCGTAGGCCAAGGCAAGGAACGGCTTCACAAGCGAGCCCACCGGCACGGGTTCTGCGATCGAGTCCCAACGGGAGGCAATCAGGCCGCGAGTAGCAGCGTCGACCAGGATGTACGACAAGTCGCCGGAGGTGTAGCGCTCTGACAGCATCCTGGACACCGATTGGTCATAGAGCGAAGCCGCAGGCAAGGGAGTAGCCGCGAAAAGGCAAGCCAGCAGCGTTGCGGCAAGCAACCCCTCACCCGTCACGCTCCGGCTGATGAAAACGCCGGCAGCGTGACACCCTCTCCCCAAGGGAGAGGGCTTTTCAACTGCATGCCGTCCGCTTCGTTTTCCCCACATACAACCTACCACCTACTTTGTCTTAAGCCTGTACGTTGCGGTCTGTACCAAGAGAGGGCCACGGTCTTCGACGACAAGCGACTCGGATTCGATGCTCTCAAGCGACTCGCTGAGGCTCGCCAGATTCTCGGAAAAGAAAGCCGGTTCGCGACCCTGTTCATCCGCCAAGCCGACATTCCCTCTTGGCAGCGGCACTTCAATCAGCCGCATCATCGTCACGATGTTCTCACGCTCGGCGGCATGGTGAAACCCCGCGGCGTACACCAAGTTCTGACCCTGCGCCGCGCCGGCAAGATTCGCTGCGGGGCCGGACGCCGGTCGCACCAGCAGCGACCTCAGCGTTTCGTCAGAGTTCGCCAGCAGAAGGACTGGTCCCCGCACCGCGACGGCAAGCGGAACCAATCCATCGAGGTGATAGTAGCCGGCATTTTCTTCACGATTTTCTACCCAATTCACGCCGATTTGTGAAGTGGTCCAAAGGTCCCGGATGGCCGCGCGCAGGGCGTCGCGGACCGCCTGCGAGTCCCAATCCGCCGAACTGCGAATGAAGATGGCCGTGTGCGGCTCGACAAAAGCGGGCGACCCGCCATGACGAAGCGAGTGAAACTCCAGAACGGCCTCGAGCGGAGCTCGATCGAGAAGCTTCTTGAGAGCTTCGACACCAAGGGCTCCCGCCGTCCCCTGAAGCGGGGCGACGTCAATCCGCGTCTCGAGGTCGCTCTCGCTGCCCGCCTGCCCTGGAGTCAAAGAGACCGCAGGCGCGATTTGGGAAGCCACGCCCGGACCTGCGCGGGGCATCAGAACCTTCTCCTGCACTAAGCCGAGCACCACCTCTGAGGCGGGATTTCTCCAGGCTCGGTAAAGGCCTTCCTGCGAAGGGAGCAGGCTCAGCAAATCGCCCACTGCGGCGGCGCGAGGCTCCGCCTCTGCGGGTGGATTAGTTTTGAGCAGGACGCGGTCTTCACGAATTTCCGTTGCTGAGCGGTGCACATCCGCGACTTCAGCCGAATACTGCTTCAACTCGGTGGTGTTGCGCTCGATCCAATAGCTGCGGAAGTGCGGCGACTTCTCGAGCAGCGGAAGATTCAACACCATCCGAAGATCCCCGACCGGCCCTGCCGCAGCAATCGCGCTCTTATACCAAATCTCGTCGGGGAGCCTGGGCTGCGATTTGCCGGAAAGCAAGCCTAGCGCGCCGGCCATCAGGTCCTCGCGGGTCGCGAGCACGAGATAGTCACCTGAGGTGGCAAACGCCACCAGGCGATTCTTCTCCGGCTCCGTCCGAACGTAGTAGGAAGCGTCCGCGGCCTTGCGCGGCTCAAACTGCCCACGGTTCGTCCACAGAGCGTTTTGCACGGCGCGGGCGGAAGGCATGCGCGTGATGTACAGGATTTCCAGGTTGCCGATGTCGTAAATCGCGAGCGCCGATTGCCCGCCCGCGACCGAATCCAATAACGCCATGTCCGGCGGAGCGCCCGCCGCCACGGCGAATTGCTGCTGCGCTTCCCGGAGGCGCAGAAAGAGTCGTGAGCGCGAGAAGACCTGGTAATTGTCGCTCGCAAGCCACTTCTGTTTCTCTTTGGAGCTGTTCCAGTCACGGACCAGCGCGGCGAAGTCGGGCGACTCCAGGTAAAGCAGCGACCCCGTAGGCATGAAGGCCGCGAGGCTAGATGAGGCCGCAGCAGGCGCCTGGCCGGATGGAGCCATGGCGAGCGAGACGCTCAGCAGGCAGACTACCAAAACCGCGAGTTTCCACATAGCTCTCGACCTCCGAACTCACAACCCGCGAACCCCATGTAGCCCTCCCGACACCCGTCGTCACCGACAATTTGCAGCCCGGAGGCTTCGGTGCGTTTTGCGCAAGAAGAGCTATTTTTGCTCATTTTGAGGTTCGATTTGGCGTTATTTGCACGCAAAATGCACCCAATTTGCACTATGTAAAAATTGCAAGTTCCTTTGTTTCAAATACTTCCTAGCTTCGTTCCCACTATTTTTCATTTTTGTATTTGCCGCTTCCCCTCTTGCGCCAGAACGTCTCCGCGTTCCCCGACGGCCGGGGTGCCACAACTGCTGCCAGCGACGAATTGTCCATCATCTGACCACAATTATAGGCTACCATTGGCTTGCTCTACTGTCAAGCGATATCTGCGGACCCCCAATCCTCGGGTGGCGCATCAGACGTGCCGTTCTTTTGCCATGTCTCGGCCATAGCGTCGCGAAAGGGCGGATACGTGCCGGCAAAAAGCGTCGGCACGTACGCGCCACCCAGGGGCTACCTGGCTCCTCCAGCCGACGGCCCGCTCTGAACGAGCAACCGGGGCTTGACCACGACGCTCTGCCCGAGGTTATTCGTGATCACCGGACGGCGCTCCTGGTCGGCTCGCTCGAGCTTGAGTTGCGCTTGCACGCGCTCGAGTTCGCTGTTTGCCTTGGAGCGCACCGAGTCGTCGGTGGCGAGCATGGAAGATATTTTCCAAAGCCGCGCCGCTTCCTCGAGCCGATCGAGCTTCACTAACGCGCCGGCCAGTTGCGTGGCCAGAAGCGATTTCTGCCGATCGCTCAACTTCTGGTCACGCAAAAACCACTTCCACATCATGTCCGGATACTCGGGCTGCCCCGAACCCTCGTCCGCTGCTGCGCTTTCCTGATTTTCGGGTTGTACGGTGAGCGTCGAACCCTGCTCCAGCAATGGTGCTATAGCTGACATCGCGAGTTCGTTCTGGTTTGCCGCGGCCGCCGCTTCAGCGAGGTCGACGCGCGGCGAAACGCTTTCAGGCTCAGCCTCCGAGGACGGGGCCCGGGCGTTACGCTGCGAGAAGTCCTCGGGGCGGATGGCAATCGCATCCAGCAGGAGGCGGATTTTGGCAGCGGGGTCGGCGGCCTCCCGCGCCGCTCGCAGGCGCGCGTAGTAAAAGCCCGGCGACTCGGCGGCGGCCATGGGCCCGCCACGAATCAACCATTCGAGTTCGGCGCTGACCTGGCTTGGCACAGGAGCCTTGAGGGCGGCGAGTGATTCGGCTGCGGCGGCACGCTCGGCATAAGCGGCGTTCGGAGAGGACACCAGCGGAGTCAACAGTTGGATGGCTTCGTTCCGCTGCGTGTTCGCAGCCGCTTCCGCCTGAGCCAGTTTCAGCCGTGCGTCCGCATCCCAGGGAACGGCTTTCACGCGCATGCTGTAGAACTGCGCGGCCTCCGCCGGATGCCCCATCTTCAAGAGCAGATCACCGGCGGCGGTCAGGTTCTCGAAAGGCAATCCCGCCACAAGGTTCATGCGCTCGAGCAGCGCCACCGCTGGCGCGAGATTGCTCTGCTGCAAGCGAACTTCGGCAAGCCCCAGGAAGTTCGCCGCCGCGAAATCGCGTTCGTCAATTTGGCGAGTATAGACGTACTCAAGAACGCGGCGGGCATTCGCCGGGTCCTTATCCTGCAATCCGATCGCGGCACTGCGCAGGACATCGAAAGGGGGAGCCTTGTCAGGGGCCTCTTGAAACCGCCGGAGCAGCTCCTCAAGCGTGTTGGACTGGGCCGCAAGGCGGACCATGAGGGATGCGATCTCAAGCCGGCGCGGGTCACGAAAATCCTCTGGAAGATTATTGAACGCGGTTTGGGCTTCCGCGACATGATGATTGTCCAGCAGGAAATCGATCCAGCGGAGCTGCCAATCGTGCAGAGTTTCGAGCGCTGTCGAGTGCTCCGCGCCAAAGGTTTTGGCGGCTTGGTCCAGAGCCAAGGCGAGGATCTTCTGATAGACAGGCTCCTTCTGGCCGTCGGGGAACCACTTCGCTCCGGCAAGCTCTGAAAGGAAGACAATGGGGGATTGCGCGGAGCGAGAAAGGTCCAGGAGCCAATTCACGCCCTCTGCGGGACTGCCCGCCGCAGCCAGCGCACCCCGCAAGATCGGCCCGGCTTGGTAACTGCCGTTGCGCCGGACGTAGGTGCGCACCACGCGCTCCGCATCGTCACGCAAGCGCGGGAAAAGTTTCCTCTCGCCGATGTGTTCGAGCGTGGCTTCAAGGTCTCTCCAGAAAGCGGGCGGCACGGTGCGGCTGTCCTCCTGGGCGCGCAAGGCAACGAATGCCGCCGACCATTCCTTGACGGCATCTTCCTGCTTGCTCTGCTGCCAGAGGATTTGCGCCCTGCGATCGTGCGCGTCGGCGCGCTTCGAATTCAGTTCCAGCGTATGCGCGAAATCATCGAGCGCAGCGTCGAGTTGACCTGCCTCGCGGTAGTAATCAGCGAGCGCGAGATAGGCCTCCGAACTTGCCGGAGTCCCTTCCAGACTGGACGGCAAGTAGTCTTCGGGGTTGCCCTGGTGCGCGATGGAACGATATTCTCCGTATCGCCCGCCGTAGTAGAACCAGACATCACCCGCCAGCGTTTCGTCACGGTTCGGGGGCTTGGCAACGCGCTCGCCAATCGTGCGCGTATCCAGCGCCTGCTGGAAGGCAGAGTTAACCAGCGGTGAAGTGTCGGAATAATAGAGGCCCACCAGGCCGGTGTAAGCGCTTGTCCAGACGGGGGGCAGGCGATGCCCTCGGGCGGCGATGGCCTGAAGGGTCAGGTCGACTTTTCCGGTTGTGAGCGCCGAAGTTGCTGCAGCGTCGCGCACTTTATCGGCCTCTGTTCCTCCCGCAATTGCGACGAGTTGATCAGGCGAGGTCTTGGACAAGAGATCGAAGTAGCGTCGCAGCGGTTCGCCATTCAGGCCACGCCCCTCGAAGGCCTCCTGAAGGACTCGCAATTCCGCGGCGGTGTTCCCCGCCGCCCGATAGCTCTCCGCGGCCTTTTCGAGGATGAAATTCTTCGCAGGCTTGTTGGGGAAAACTTTCCAATAGGCTTCGAGCTGCGCCCCGTATTCGTTGAAGCGCATACGCTGCTTTTCGAGCAAGCCCAACCGCGCACCCATAGCTTCGGCGTCGGGCGACCCGGCATCGGCCATCATCACCTCGAGCCGCCAGCCTGCCTCGAGGTCCGTGAGACCCGCGTCTTGTGCTAGAGGGAGCAAATCCTCTCTGAATTCACGCGCTTCCATTCCTTGCTTTTGCTTGGTAAGGAAATTGGCGAAAGCGGTGGTTTCTTCGGGCGTGTAGTAACTTTTCACTACGCCGCCCATAGCGGAGAGACAGGGAGTGAGGTTGGGTTCGATTTTCTGATCCTGTGCCGCTCGCGCCGCCTCACGTAGGCGCGCGTACGCCGTGCTGTAATCGCGCAGGCGGGTGAGGATCGTTACGTAGGCGGTCATACCAGGCAGCAGGCGCGGATCGAGAACCGCACCGGCTCCCGCGAGCGCCACGCCGCGCTCCGCGAATTGCCGCGCCTGGTCGAGCATGTTCCAGGTCGCCAGACGTTCGGCAACGGCGAAGTAGAGCTCGGGCTTCTCCGGCCGGCCTTCAATCAACGCCTTCCTCAGGGCTGCGACGGCCGCATCGGTGCGGCCTTGACGCGCCTGGAGTTCCGCCACCTTTTCCATCCAGGCAGGGTTCTGGTATGCGAGTTCGTAGAGCCGCGAATAGCTCTTGACCGCATCGTCAAAGCGCATCAAGCGTTCCTCGAGGCCGGCTTGGGCCGCCAAGAGGTCTGTGCTGTCGGGGCGGATAGCGCGGGCCCGCGCGTAGGAAGCTATGGCGGCGGGATAGTCTTCGAAGAAAGCGTCGACTCGCGCCACGACCATGGGCCAGCGAAAGTCCTTGGGCGAATCAGCGGCAGTTTTGGTATAGTAGTCAAGCAGTTGTTTGCGCCGGCCATTGCGGCCCGCGAAGCCCGCGGCCTCCTGAACCAGTCCTTCGTCTCCCGGATATTTGTTGATGATTTCGATGTACTGGTCGACGGCTGCGGCAAAGTCCTTCAAGCGGGCGAGCGCGGGAACGAGGCCACGACGAAGCGCTGCGATGCGAGCCGTCCTTTCATCGGCAGGCAGGTCCGAGTCGCGGAAGGCCTGGATTTTGGCCAGGTAAAAGTCGCGCAGCGATTTGTCGTCGCCTTCCCGCGCGTAGGTATCCGCCATGGCCGCCAGATACTCGGCGTTGTAGGGCTGATCCTGGAGCAGCGCGGTGAGCAATTCGCGGGCGCGCGCGAATTCCTTGACTTCCGCAGCTTTGGCTGCCGCCTCGAAGCTGAGCTGCCTGCCGAGATCGGGGTAAGCCGCTTTGGCCGCTTTCACCAGCGTGTCGATGCCGGGGTCCCACATCTTGTTACGCCAGTAGAAATCGACCGTGGAGCGGACCACGCCGAGCAGCAGCGGATTCTCGCTATAGACACTCTCCATCAACGCCCGAGCCTGCTCGACCTGGTTTTTCGATTCGTAGAAGCGGGCCAGTTGCAGGCGGAGTTGGAGCTTTTCGACCGGGTCCGCCAGCAGAGCAATTTCGCGCTCGAGGATAAGGATGCGACCGTTGTCGAAGCCGTAGCGTTCCGCCACCGGTTGAATCTGCGCGAGAAGCTCAAGCGATGAAGTCTCCTGCGCAAGATGCGTCAGAAAGGCTTCGAGATCGGCGCGGCGGTTGAGCGCCTCGAGCACGTCAATCCGCAGTGAGACTGCATTCCACTCGGGGTTCGACCCGCCGGCGGCCTTTTCGGTCGCCTGCTCGATGGTCGCGCGCAGGTTCGAGCGCTTCACCAGACGCAACAGCCGCGCGCGCACCGGAGAGTCAGCCGCCGAAACGAGCGCGCCACTCAAGTATTCGCCGACCGCACGCCTATAGTCCCGCTCGCCTTCGTAAACTGCTCCTGCCTCGTACGCGAAGAGGGCGGAGTTTGAGAATTTCTTGCGCGCGTCACGGATTATTCGCAGGGTGTCGCCGTAGAGAAAGTAGTCCCAGAAAACAGTCGCGGACTCGAGGAAAGCGTCGGGATTGCCGGGCTCGAGCTCGGGCACACGATTCCAAAAGGGACGCGCCTTGGCAAACATCTCGCGGTCCGCGTAAATGTCGCCGACGCGAATCAGAACGTCGCGATCACCGGGCCTCGCCTTCGCGAGGGTTTCTTCAATTGATGCAGCAACCGCCGTGTACTGAGGGTTAAAGGGGGCAAGCGACCGGAAGAGGGAAGAGGCGCGCCGGCCGCTTGCGGAGTCGGCCGGATAAGCGTCCGCAATCGCCTTGTTCAGAGGGGCCGAGGCTTCAAAGTGCGAGCGCCAAATCTCTGCCTCGGCGACGAACTGCGCGGCGGCAGGATTCGCTTGAGTCAGCGCGCTCCATTGCCCGGACGCGGCCTGGGGATTCGAGGCGCGCACCGCTTGCAGCTCAGAATCGAGCCGGCCGCCGCTCGCGAGAAAAGCGAAGAATACCGAGCGCATGGTGTCGTCATAGAACCAGTACTGGCGAATCAGCGCGTCCCAGGCTTGCCGGTTGTAGGTCTGCTTTGAGCGGAAGGCCTCCAGCAAGTTCCGCACAAACGTAAGATTGTGAGGAAACCGCTGGTGGGCATAGAGGTTCAGCTGCACGTACATCTGGGGGACCACCGGACCGCTAAACACCACGGACCGGAAGTAATCCTCAAGCTCCGTGCCCGAAAAAGTCTGGATGACCTGCCGGGAAAGTTCTTCGAACTGCTGCCGTTCGTGCCGCCGCAAATACCAGCGGGCCAGCTTCTGGTACCAGGAGCGATCGGGAAATTGCTGGAGGGCCTTTTTGTAAACGGCCTCGATGCGCTCGTCCATGCGGTTCTGCTCGAGGAAAGTGGCCAGCCGCTCGTAGAGCCCCGGGTCGTTGGGATTGTGATCCATTTCGCGCCGGAGAAGGTCCAGCACAGCAAGCGGCCGTCCCAGGGCGACCAAACGCGAAATGTAGCGTTCCAGTACTTGCGAGTATTCCGGCGATCGTGCTTCACCCGAACGAGCGGGTGGAGTACGCGTCGCCCGCAGGCGGGACTGGAAGGGCGGGCGACGACGAGGCCGGACCACTTGCGGGACTGCCGTAGCTGGGCCGCCCGCGGGGGCAAAAGACGGGCTCGTGCCTTCGGCGTTTTCTTCGGGCGCAACTTCTTCGCCCTCGGGCTCTTCGGTTTGTCCCGGCTGTTGCGCTATCGAAGCACTCGCGCGGGCGCCCTCGCCGAGCGGCACATGCTCGGCACGCGCGGCCAGTTCGCTCAGTAGTCGGTCGTAGAGCGCGAGTTCTTCCTTCTCTCTGTCCTTCCGCGCATAGGAATCAGCCATCAGCATGGAGACGTGCACGCGCTGCGGCGCCCTGGGGAAGTCGCTCAGGAACTGGCGGCCCTCGCGCAAGATGGCAACGTCCATCCCGTAGACGGCATACGCATCCAGCAAACTGGCGTGGAGTCCGCTGCGCTCGGCCGACTGCGGAAAGCGCTTGTCGAAAAGCGCGACAAGCTCGGCGGCACGCGCGCGATGAAAATACGCCGCGGCCGTCACCTCAGCCTGCGAGTATTGAAACGCGGGCGACTGGGAGTTCATCAGCAAGGAGAGGACCCCGTTCAAAAAACCGGGGTAGGGATCCATGGCGCCGATGTCACGGAGGAAAGAAATCGAGTTGTTCCCGAATTCGATAGGCTGCTCGGGGGCGGTGAGAAGAAGGTTGGCAATTCCGGCGAGAGCTTTTTCCTGAAGCGCGGGCTCCGCGCCCGGCAAGCTGTAAAGCGCGTAATAACACCGCGCGGCTTCGTTGTACGCGTGAATGCCGTCCAGGAGGCGCGCAACGGTCCAGAGTTGGTCTCCTTTCCAGGCGGCATTGGCTCTCTCCATGCGCAGCCGGTACTCGACGAGCGCGCGCTGCGCTTCGGCCGCATTGCCTTGCTGCTGGTAGTAATAGAAGAGGCGCGCCGCAGCCGCCACGTCGCTTGGATCGGCGTTGGCGGCGGCGCGGGCGCGGCTGAGGAATTCACGCAAGCGATGCGTATCCTTCAGCAGAGTAAAGTAGTCCTGGACGAGTTCAGGCGGCCAGAGCGGCTGAAAACTGCGGTCATAGATTGCCAGCGCCTCATCCGTTGAGCCGCGCTTGTAGGCCAGCGTCGCGCGCGCTTCGATCGGAAACACCTGGTCGTTTGGGAAGGCTTGCTCGTACCGGCGAATGAGCCGCTCAGCCTCTACAGAAAGCCGAGGAGTCGAGGGTCGAGAAGTTGAAGAGTCGAAAGCTGCACGAACCTCGGCGCCATCCCGCGTGTTCTCGGCTAGATTTTTCCCGCCCGTAAGAAAATCAAAGAAGCGGGAATAAACTGCCGCCTCGTGGGGGTAGCGCTCGAGCCACGCGTCATACTGCTGGAGCGAAAGCGTGTCGGGCAAAGCCTGAAGGCGGATGACTTCGAAGATCCGTTCGAACGCCTGCCAGGATCGCTGTTGATTGTCAGGCCGCAGTTTGTCCGCAGGCGAGGCAGGCGCCTGCGCGGCGGCGGAGAGCGCCTTGACCTCATCCAGCGGGCGCGCGCGACGATGGTAGAAGTCGGCAAGCTGCAATTGGGCGTCAGCCTTATCCGGGGCGAGTTGGGTAAACTTCTGCCAGTCTGCCTCCTCGGCGCTCGAATCCAACTGCGCTTCGTCGGCGCGCGCGCGCATTCGGTAGACCTCAGGATCGTTGGGAGATTTCGAGACGAGGTCGTTCAAGGCGTTGCGAGCCTCGAGAGGTGAGCGGCGCACGCTTATCGGAGCGCCTAACAACGTTACGGTGCGAAAAAAAACTGCTTCAAAGCGGCCGTTACTTTCCAGGTTCTGTAACCATTCGACGAGATCGCCGCGCGCAGCAATCCCGGCGAGGAACAAAAGGGCAACCGGAACGGCCAGAAGAATTCGGGAGCGCGCGCTACGGGAGGATTTCAATGTTCACCTCCTGGCTGCCCACGTTGTGGGCAATATCTTCTGCCGCAACTGTAAGCGAGTAAACTCCCGCCGGAAGATCCGCCGGGATGGGCAGGTTACCGGTGTTGGCCCCTGCGTCCTGATTCCAAGTGAGATAAGCGGGTTCGACGCCATAGAGGCGAGCCACCACGGTGCGCGTCCGCTCCGATGCACTGACACGCAAAGGGATTGACTCGCCGCGCCGGAATTGCTTCTTTTGAAGGTGAACTCGCACGACCGGCGCCTCGGTCACGATAACGAAGCTCTTCGACTCCCGATAAACGTGGCCATCGCGGTCGCGCAGGATGAGGCGAACCACGTAGGTCCCATCGGTCATGTCTTCAGGCGCCAGGAAGCGGGTTTGCCATATATCTTCGCCCGGCAGGTAGCGCAGCGCTTTGATCAATCCAAAGGGGAAAAGCGCCACCACGGAACTTATAGAGGGATCGGTCTTCACGCGAATCACCGGATCGCCGGGCCGGATCACCCGCGGGCGCAACAAAGCGCGGGGCGCCGCCAGGAACGAGGTGTAAGGCGTAACGAATTTGTACTTGCGAGCCAGCCGGATGATTTCGTCCACGGAGGCGCGATCCTCGCCGTCACGTTCGATCTTGGCGAGCAGCGCATCGACGCGCGCTTTCGCCCAGGTGCGCGGCAGGTCCGGGTGCTCAAGATTCTCCTGTGGCAGAGGCACGCTGGCGCGCATCCTGGTGGCAGCGCCTTCCCGAATGGCTTGGACGTCGAACTGCGCGGTGGTCAATGGCTTTTTGTATTGGCCGACCCAGGCGGCGAGAGAGCCGGGGAAGACGGTGTCCTCGAGCGGATAAACAAGATCGAAGTTCGCCGCCGGCGTGGGGCTGAGTTTGAGTTGCGCCAGTGAATCCCGCCCAATCTTGCCGAGGAAGGCATGCAGCTTGAAATCCATCGGTTCCGTCGATCGGACCCATTCCGTGAGACCGCGATTAGCACTGAGCAGGCGGAGCAGCGCCTGGTTGGCGTCATCGCCGACACCGAAGGTGTAGGTTCGAGGACGCGAGACCTCGGCCAAGGCCTTCCACTGCTCGGAGTACCACGCCGCCAATCGGCCCGTGCCAATCAGGCCGCGCGTGGCGTCTCCGTCGCTCAAGAGGATGATGTAGCTTTCGCCCGGCGAGCCTTTCGCCTGATCGAGAGCGGCGGCGAGCGCCTGCTGAAGATTGGTTCCGCCGCGCAATCCGCTGGCTCGCACAAATTCGCGCGCGCGCTCGACCGTGGGCTTGTCCGCCACCGCGGGCTGCTTCTCGAACCAGTTCAGCTCGGTATTGAAGAGGAGGAGGTTGAAGCGGTCCTTGGGGCCGAGAGAGCGTAGCAGCGCTTCCATGGCCTGATCGCTCCGCTCCAACTTTTCCCACTGCATCGAAAGCGAAGTATCGAACAATACCAGAATAGTACGCGGCGGTCCGCTTGAGGCTGCGCCGCCGGAAGAGGCAACAGGGCCGTGTGTCGCGAACAATGCCGAGGCCTCGAAAAAGCCCGGCTCGCTCGAATGCGCGGGCGGGGCCTCCGTCGCCGCGGCATCGACCTCGGGAGGGCGCGGGTTACGGTACGTCAGAACCTCGAGCGAATCAGCCTTGGCTTCGTCCAAGGTGTAGTGGACGGCAAAATCCTCCTTGAACAGAATGTTGTTGGCTTCAAGCGAAGCTTTCAGCACGGATGGTCCGCGCTCCGTAATCTTCAGCGGGAAAGTCTGTCCGACCACCTGAAAGTCGCGGATCGCGTGTTGGCTGTGCAACTCGAAGTCGATTGTGAGGTGAGCCGCCGACTGAGCCTGGTAGGCATCGGGATGCAGAGGCACCGCGAAGAGCGACTGGAGATTTTCAACCGGGAGGGCTTCGTGATACTCGATCTCGACGCGCTTCGTGCCAAAGCCCGGAATGGGAACGATGCGTGCGCTGAACACCTGGCTGCGCCGAGCCTCTTCCGCGCCGCGCTCGCCCATCTGGAGCAGGCCTGGATCGATCGACTCCGCCTTAAGGGCGTTATAGATCTCCTCCGCCCGCTTGCGCTCGAGAATGACACCGGGGATGCGCGTTACGCCGTCCCACACCGCAAAATCCGAAATCGCCGCACGGCTGGGCAAAGCAAAAAGGTAATTGCCTTCGAGGACGTTTCCGTGATGGCTGCCGTAAATCTGCTGAATGAAGACGCGCGCATCGCCGTTGTCAATGTAGACGGTGATGTGCATCTCATCGAGCGACAGAATTGCGGGGTTTGGCCGCTCCTCTCCGAGCGGGATGATGACGCCGGCGTCACCGAGGCACCAGGAGGCGGTGGCAAGCAGAAGAAAGAGCGCCACCGAAATTTCTGGAAGCGCAGTCCTTCTCCGACATGGAACTAAAGCCCTCTCCCCAGGGGAGAGGGTGTCACGCGACGGCGCTTTCTCCAGCCGTCGCGTGACGGGTGAGGGGTCACTTCCGTTCCGAAGCCGGTTTGTCCCGGTCAAACTTTCCATCGGCTATGATCCCTCCTGTCCGTGTCGTACGGTCCGCCGCGGCACGGGCAAGCCAAAAGTCAAGACGGGAAATGCAGTGGTCGCGACGCCGATGCTGGTGGCGTCGCCTATCTGAGCAACCAACCCCTCACCCGTCTCGCTCCGGTTGGTGAAATCACCGGAGCGAGACACCCTCTCCCCGGGGGAGAGGGCTGGCTGCTCTAATCTAACTACGAGCCAATGCGTTATTCGAGGCTCGTTTCCAGTACCCGAATCAAACCGTTGTCCGTACCAACGTAAAGGTACCCGTCATGGACCGCGAGAGCCGTGACGTTGGGCGAGGGCAAGGCCGTCGTTACGTCGTTCCAGCGCCCCAGCGCGCGATCGTAAACGTACAATCCTCTTTCCATGGTCCCAGCGTAAACGCGCTGGCCGGTAGCGAGCATGGCGTTGGGGTTCACCACGAACGCCCCCGCGGCGTCGGGAAACCTCTCGCAGCGACCGGTGGAGTTGAGGCGAAAGATCCCGCCCCCGTAGCTTCCCACGAACCACTCGTCGCCCACGCGGGCCAGGGCGGTAATCCAGTTGGCTTTCAACCCGGAGTTGGCGGTGGTGTAGTTCGTGCGCACCTGGCCGTCGTCAAGGATCGAGAGGCCGCCGAGCGTTCCCGCCAGCAGTCGCGTGCCCTCCGCCGCCAGGGTGTAGACGTGATTGTTGACGAGGCCGTGGAAAGCGTAGATGCTGCGCGCGCCGCCGGAAGTGAGAAACGTTATGCCGGCCGGCGTGGCCAAAGTCATGCCGCCTGCCGTCAAGGCCACATCTGTGACGTGATCGGCAATCAGCCCCTCGTTGTGGCCCAGCACTTCGCGTTGCCGCAATGCGCCGTCGAACACGATGAGGCCATTGGCAGTGGCCACGATGGTGGCGTCGCGCTGTGGGTCGTGAATGATGCGGTTGACGCAGAAAACATGCTCATCCTCGATGTGCGTAGCCCGCTCGCCGCCGGGCGAAAGCACGTCGAGGCCGCGATCGAAGTAACCCACCCAGAGTCGGCCGGAGGAGTCGAACTCGAGCGCGGAGACGTTCCGGTCCTCGAGCAGCGAGGCTTCACGCTCGAAAGCGGGGCGCCATGCGCCGCCGCGCGGATTGAAGCTGTAGAACCCGCTCTCCGTCAATGCAAAGAGGTCGCCCTCCGCCGAGAGCAGGCGCATGATGCGGCCGGAGATTTCCTGGCCGCGCGGGCGCGGGCTCGTACCCGATCGTTCCGCAAGCGGGACCTCGAGAATGCCTTCATCGAGCGTGCCCACGATAAGCGTTTCCCCCTCGACCAGCAGTGAACTCGCGAAGAAACTCGAGGCCAGCACACGCGTGAACTTCCCGCCCCGGAATTCCGCCACGCCCATTGGCGTGCCCGCGAAGGTCCGGTCTCCGTCGACCGCCAGGGAAAGAACGCGCGCATCGGGCAGTCCATCGGACTCCGCAAAGCGGTCGGCCTGGCCCGCGTGCCAATGGATGACGCCATTCGCGAGCGTGCCGGCCCAGAGGTTCGAGTCGTCCCCCGCGAGCGCTGTGACATGCAGATTCGCAAGTTGGGAATGGAAAGACGAGAGGTGCGTGCCGTCGTAAGCCAAGACGCCGTTTTTCTCCGTGCCCAACAAAACCCGGCCTGTGGGCAGGGTTAGCACGGCAGTAAGCCGCCGAAGCGACGCCGCCTCCGGGAGGATTTGCCTCAGACTCTTTTCACTGAGCGCCAGAAGGCCGCCACCCGCCGTGGCGAGGTAGAGTTCCGGTTCGGCGGCGTCTGCAGCGCGACCGATCGACATACCCATTAGAGGCGCGGAAGGCAACTCGAGGCCCACTCGGTAGCGCGCCGCGGGCTTCCCGTCCATGGAATACTCAATCAAGCCCGAAGGGCCGCAAACGAAGAGGTGGCCGCCAAAAAAGGCCGCATCATTGAACGCAGCAGGCGAACTGATCCATTCGATGCCCGGGGAAATCGCACGGTTTAAGCGCGAAACCGCAAATTTCAGGTCCTCTTCTTCCGCCACTTCCGAGTTGGCCTGCCGAAGTGCTCTCGAAGCTTTCCAGATGGCCAACCCTGCGAAACCAAGTAGCACGACCAAGGTTAACCCTGTCAAGAGCAGCCACTTTGCTTTGGGGAGTGCCATAGCCGTCCGAGAGATTATATACGAGTTGCAGGGAGACAGATTACCGTACTCTCCGGCTCTCCGCGCGCTTTCATTCTGCCGGCAAACGCGGAATCCACCGCCGGACGGATCGGAGATACTCCTCGTAGGATCCCCCGAACTGGCGCATCAGGGTGGGTTCCTCGTAGAAGAGAACGAATACATGGATAAGGCAAGAGAGAAGCAACGCCAGGAGCAAAATCGCTACCGAGCCTAGGTAGAGACCCAGGCCAAGCAGGAGAATCAGCCCCCCGATATACATGGGGTTGCGAACGTATCGGTAGGGACCGACGGCAACGAAAGCCCGCGGCGCGTCAAAAATAGCGGGTGTTCCGCGACCTCGGATAATGAAAACGCCTGCGCACACCAGCACCAGAATCGCTCCTAGAACTACCATGATAATGCCGGGTGTTTTGACCCCTGCAGGCAAGGCGATTCCGATATGCGGGTCAAAGACCCGCACGCTCAGGGCAATCCAACCAAAGAAAAGCAAAAACCCAGTCATGTAGAAGATGGACCGGAGTGTGAGGAAGAGAGTCTTCATGGCATGTCTCCAGCGCGACCTGCAAGCCAGGCAAGAGATTATCGGATCAACGCCATTCTATTGCCAGTCTTTTTAGGAAAGACCGGAGTGGGGCGTCCGTTGAGGGCGCTCGTGGTCTGCGCGGGCTGGTGACTTGGACCCCACCTACGGCGGTCAACTGTACTGCCCTAGTTTGATCGTAGCGCTGGCCTTCAGGCCAGCATTTGCCGACCTAAAGGTGGGCGCTACGCCCAAACTAGGACACTACCCGGTCAACGCCCCTATTGAATTCGTTCCAGGCTTGGCATATAGTTCACGCGCCGAATTGTATTGCCTTGCTGCCTTGCCTGGCGGACCAGCCCGGCAGAGATGATGCGGCAAGGGAGACCAAGTGACTCAAGGGGGTGTTGAGCTGAGCCGCCACGGATGTTCCCCCGGCGGCACAAACCACGCCTTCACTCCCTCAGGAGATAAGCAAATGCCCAAAGCCAATCGTTCGCTCCTACATTTTCATTGGGTGCTGGTGGTGTTGCTCACCAGCCTGGCACTCGTTTTGAGCTGTTCGGCGCCCGTGCAGAAGCCCACCGGCCCCGGGGCCGATTACCAGGACGCCAAAGATATGTTCCAGCGTAACCGCTTCGACCGATCCCTGGAGTTTACGGATGGGTTGGCCACCGCTTCACCGGCGACGAAATATACGGAACGGGCGCAGGTGCTCCGTGCGGTGATTTATACCGCGCAACTCGAGAGCTGCAAGAATCTGGTGGAAGCCTATGCAAAAGGCGCCGACGCGACCAAGAACACGCATTTCAAAGCCGAATACGAGCGCTTGCGTCACGACAACCTGCAAGACGGGATGAAGGCTGCCCTCGGCTTGGCCGAGACCGCGCATCAGTTATTGGAAGGCGGCAAGGTGTCAAAGCAGTTGACTCTGGAGGCGCCTTACCCCTCCGTCGAGGGTCCTGTTGAAGTGGCTGATCTCGAGAAGGTCAAGCAGGGCGGCTGGATCGAGCCGGACCACCAGGATGCCGCGGCGGTCGATTCACTCAACGAAGGGGTTGACGACGCCTTGGCGGGAGCAGTGGGCGGCGATCGGGCGAAGGCCCGAAACGCCCTGGCCTCCGGCTCCACCACGATCGACGGCCTGGATTTCACGATTTTCCTCGGCAATCAACTTGTCATCGGGGCAGGTTTGTTCGACCGCAAGAGCGGCAACGATCCTGTGAAACTCCGGGCGGTCTGCAACGAAGCGTCCGGGGCGGTGAAGACTGCCGAAGGCCTGCTGAAAGAGACGCCGAACGCGGATAAAGAAAAACAGGTTAAGAAGCTGGACGATCAGATCAAAACCACCCTCAAGCACATTTAAGAGGACGCTCCAGGAACTCTCGCATCGCGGGGGCGCAGAGCAGCGGCATAATGAATTCGAAAGGCCTTCTCTCTGCGTCTCCGCAACCTTGCGGTGAGGATTTCGATTTGCACACAATTCCAGGCGTTCGCATTGGACACGCCAGCGACTCTAAAGGTCTGACGGGGTGCACCGTTGTCCTCTGTGAAGGGGGCGCGGTCTGCGGAGTGGATATTCGCGGCTCCGCTGCGGGTACGCGCGATTTGGCTACCTGCCTTCCCGGCCATGTGGTGGAGCGCGCGCACGCCATCTTCCTGAGCGGAGGGAGCGCGTTCGGCCTGGACGCTGCCGCGGGTGCTATGGATTACCTGGAAGCGCGTGGCGTGGGATTTCCAGCCGGAAAAATCCGCGTGCCCATTGTTCCTGGCGCGGTCATCTTCGACCTCCACTTGGGGTCTTCAAACGCTCGCCCTGACCGGCGAATGGCGCTTCGAGCTTGCCGGAAAGCAAGTCGAGAAGTTGTAGAAGGGTCGGTTGGTGCGGGGACCGGAGCTACGGTCGGAAAACTCTTCGGACTTGAGCGCGCCACCAAAGGCGGCGTGGGGTTCTGGAGCCGGGAGTTCGATGGCGGAGTCCGTGTGCAGGCGCTCGCCGTGGTGAATGCCTTTGGCGATGTCGTAGATCCCAGGACCGGCAATGTGCTGGCCGGAGCTCGTCTCGCGCGTGACTCAGCCGAGTTCGCCGGGACTGCGGAGTGCATGTTCGAAGGCCGCGCCGGCCATGCTTTCGGAGCAACCAACACGACGCTGGTGGTCATCATGACCAACAGCGCCCTCGATAAAATGCGGGCAACCAAAGTAGCCCAGATGGCGCACGACGGGCTGGCACGCGCCATTCGCCCCGTTCATACCCAATGGGACGGCGACTTGGTGTTCGCGCTTTCCGTGGGCCGAAAACAGGCTGACGTGAACACTGTCGGCACCGCCGCAGCCGAGACGACCGCAGAAGCGGTCGTGAGGGCCGTCGAGACCGCGCAAGGCCTGGGCGGCGTTCCGTCGCGCCACGACCTCGCAGGCTAGGGCACCTTGGAGTGCGGCAGCCCCAGATGCCGCCGTTCGCTCGTATTCCACGGCGGCAAGCTTCGCTGCCGCACTCCATGACCCCTTCGGCCGGCCCCGGCACCCTAAGTTCCGTACTTCTTCACCAGGTAATTGGCGACCTCTTGCTCGAATGCGGGGTAGGTGAGGTGAAGCTCGTTTTGAAGAAGAAGACTGAAGTCAGGCTGAGAGGGCATGGCTTTGAGCAGGGCACAAATCTCATCCATACCAAAATTGGCTCGAAGGTACTCGAGGGCAGCGAGCGATTTGGCATAAGAGAGCGCCACCTGGTCCTGCGGCATATTCAGGAAGGGGCCTTCGAGCGCCTGGAACGAGGGCAAGTGTCCGCCTGCCGCCGCCCGCGCAAGCTGTGCGCCCAATCGAGCCGTGGTGTCACCCTCCTCCAGTTGCGCCAAACCCTCGTTAAACCAGGTTGGGCAGTGGCCCATGGTAATCTGCCGCACGAAGGAGTGGGTCAGTTCGTGCTTAAGCACGCGGGCGAGTTCGGCGGTCATCTGGGTCAAGCCGGATACAGGCACGCGAATTTTCCCGTCGTTGAGCGCGCCCACCCAGTTCGGCGAGCGGGTGATGTCCTGGAACGCCTGATTAGGGTAAAGAATGACGATAATGATCTCGCGCGGGGAATAGTCAAGATCGAGCACGAGGTTCTGGAACGACGCCTCCAGGCTGCTCAGTACCTGGCCGCTCAGTTTCTCGACCGGCTCTCCCCCGTAGCGGAGCAGGAAGTGCTCGCTGTGCAGTTCGCGGTAGTAGCCCGCGATATCGCGCTCGCGTTCCGCCTTCGAAATCGCGTCGCGGAGACGCGAGTTATCCTGCAGGGCAAGCGCCTTGTTCCATTGCGCGATAGCCTCGTCCAGGTTCTCCATTCCGTAAAACGCCGACCCCAGCAACATCACGACATCCGCCGACTTGGGGTATAGGTCCGAGGCGGGCAAGAGCAGATCCACGGCCTCCAGATAGTGGCTCTGGGTTACGAGCAGGTAGCCGAGCGCCAGCGTCAAGGACAGATCGTTAGGAAGCAGCTTCAGCGCCTGCTGGTATTTCTGGATCGCGCCTTCGGGGTCGCCGTTGTGAGCCTGGAAAAGCGCTGCCTGTTGATAGCCTTGCTTCAGCAGACGAGCATTTTCCGCGGACGGATTGTGGGCCAACTCGTCACCCAAATGCAATAAATAGGCTTCATCAACAGCTCCGTCCTTGATGACGGGTGAGTCAGTCACGGACGAAGTTTCGCCGGAAGGCAAGGCAGGCAAGGGAACGTCGCGGGCTTTCTCCTGCGAGTTTTCACTTGGACGCGAGGGCGGCGGCTCGACAGCATCAGCGGATCTTTCGATATGATCCACCATCGACTTCGGTATAGAAAGCTCACCTCCCTTAACGGAGTAAACCACCTGCTTCGAGTCTTCCTGCGTCACCTGAGCCACTATTTTGCGGCCATTTTTCAAATAGATAACGTCCGCAAACACGGTGAATGGAATTAACGCGGTTAAAGACAGAAAGAGAAACAGGCGTACGCTCGTCGTTTTCTTCCTCCGTGGAATGCCTGCTTCCAGCATACGCCAAGTATAATACAACCCGCGCCTCAGCCGACTGCTGTCCCAATTTGTGCGTAGCGCCGCCATCCTGGCGGCTCGGGCGCCGGCTGGAAGCCGGCGTTACGGACCAAATTAGGGCGCACCGGGAATGGCGCTGAGATATGAATAAAGGTGGGAAGGCTGAGGGATGATCCGCGAGATTTCGATACAGGCCGTTTGACACGCAACCCAGACGTGACCTAGAATCCGGCAACGTTAGCGAAGTGCAGGACTGGAGTTGTCGTTTCTTGAGTCGAGGGTGGAGCTGATAAGGCGTGAAGAGCGGACGACAGAGGCAGGGAGAGAAAGCCAAGGGCAGGAAAGTGGGGATCCCCCAGATAGCAGAACTCGCCGGGGTGTCCATCGGAACCGTCGACCGTGCGCTGCATGGGCGCAAGCGTTGGCCTGCGCGGAACGTCGCCTCCGCCGACTCGAACGGCCGATCACGCCCCTTCAGGGCTAGCCAAATGCGCGGCATCGATTCCTCACCCAGGCCGTTGGCCTGGGCTTTGTTAGACCGCCCCTTTGGGGCTATGCCGCCTCCCCGAGTGCGTCGGAATCTGAGCACGACATTCTTCGTTTGACGGAACTGAGCAAGCACGCTCAGAATTGACGTCCGTGCCGCGCTCCACCGAGGCGGCGAGTTTTCATCTTGCTGGAAAATGTGGGCTCGAGGAAGATCACTCATGCCGGTTTATGACAACTTTTACCATCACAACCGAAATTACGGATGCCGCTGCCACGAGGTCATCTACAACGGCTTTCGCGCTTTAGTCCTCGAGAACGAACTTCTCCGCACCACCATCCTGGTGGATAAAGGCACGGACATCATCGAACTGCTTTACAAACCCAAAGACGTGGACTTCATGTGGCGAAGTCCCGTGGAGGTGGAGGCCTCGAACAAGAATCCGGTCACCCGCGCCCTGGAATCGGGTTCCTTCCTTGACCAGTATGAAGGCGGATGGCAGGAATTACTTCCCTCGATCTCCGCTCCTACCAATTACAAGGGTACGAATCTCGGCTTTCACGGCGAGGTGCTGTTTCTCCCCTGGCAGTATCAGATACTCGAAGACTCACCGGAGAAAGTCAGCGTGCGCTTTTCGGTTCGCCTGCGGCGGGCGCCGCTCCTGGTCACCAAGATAATGACGATCACCTCCCAGAGCTGCCACATTCTTTTTGAGGAAACCGTCAAGAATGAAGGCGACGAGAACTTCATCATG
>Ga0209415_10005578_pt1 | contig 22565 bp, 20 predicted proteins | sample PeaSoiSIISIP2007_FD_187696 | JGI IMG/M metagenome (GOLD analysis project Ga0209415, IMG submission 187696) | Peat soil microbial communities from Weissenstadt, Germany - SII-SIP-2007 (SPAdes) (version 2) | ecosystem: Environmental > Terrestrial > Soil > Wetlands > Peat | place: Germany... | reverse complement strand
TCGACTACAACGAGGAGGACGCCGCCTGAGCATCACCGGGCCGCCACCGAAGTTCCACGGAACTCGGGACATCCTCGACCCTGACTGACGAAGCGGGTCGCCTGCAAGGTCCATTCAATGTGATGCTGGTCGAGCCGAAGGTTGGCGACGCTGTACAGCGTCTCGGCGCGACCTTGAGGTTCGAAGCGCATTTGGACGACCGGGCACGGGAAATCGCCATTTTGGAGGTAGCCCGAGCTTCGCTCAGCGCGTATGAATGGTACGTGCACGAGAAGGAATCGAGGATGCTCGGCTTCAGTGATGCCGAGATCGCTGGACTCTTGGCTGGATCAGATATTCCAACGTTGTCCCAGAGGGAGGTGATAGTTCGCCAAGTTACTCGTCACCTTCTGGATGATGGCGATCTACCAACAGCCATCTACGACCGAGCACTTGGCGAGCTCGGACTTCCAGTCCTCGTAGATCTCGTGTTTTTGGTTGGCTATTACGAGATGTTGGCTAGAAGTCTTCGGGTCTGGCGCACGCCACTTCCGCATGGTGCTGCATTGCCGGTGTTCAGTGCCGCTTCGGAGGACGAGACACCGACGTAGTGGATCTGAGCGATGGAGGCCAGGTATCCCCGACTTCCGGCTTACCCACGGCCGAGCCGGTGTCATAGAACGCCGGGTCTGCCGTGTATGGGACGAGGACGGGAGTTGGGCGCGATGATCGAGCCTCGCCGTGACTCGTATGCAACCGGGACACCCGAACGGAGCGTCACCGGTAGGCCGTCCGACTGGCATGCTGTGTTCGGACGAGAGACGACGAACTCGGCAGCGCGTACCGGGAAGCGCTACATCGCGGCTTCCAGTTCGCTCGGGAGCTCGACTGCACGTGTGGCCCGGTGCACTTCCTCGTCGGCATCTCCGAGGGTGACGGGCCTGCCGCCGCGGCTCTCGCCGACGGTGATGGGCCGTCCCTTCGCTCAGTCGTCATTGCCGCTCGCGACACCCTCGGCAAAGGCGCGAGCTACCTCCACAGCCAAGCCCGGGGCGCAGCCAGAGCGCTCGCAGAATGCCGAGGTGAACTGGTCGGTGCTGAACACCTACTCATCGCCCTGATCGATCAGGCACGCCCCGAGACGCTCGAGGCGCTGCGGCTCGCCGGGCTTGATCCGGTCGATGCTCGCCGCATCGCGGTCGCGGCCCTCGGCGTGACCGGCGATCTCGCTCCTGTATCACTGCCGGCGCTCACCCCGGCCAGCACACAGGATCGCCCGCCGTTGCCGGTCGCCGAGCTCGACGAGCGCGTATGGGAGTCGCGCGACTGGCGCCTGGACCATTTGCCCCTCGAACGGCTGCGTCGTCGCTCCGACTGGGACGCGCTCTTACACCTTGAGCGGGCAGCAGCGTGGCGGGTCGCTTCGCGACTCGGACTCGGTGAAAATCAGCGCTACTCGCTCACCTGGCATCACATCGAGCCGGTCGGACAGCGCGTTGGCCAAGCCAGGCCCGACCTCGTCGAGGCGTGTCCGTCACAAGCCGCTCCGAGCAGGCCGGATCTGATCTCGTCGGGGCATCGTCGATACCGCCGGCCACGTTTCCTCGACTTCACGATTGGCTGGGGTGCGTGGTTCGAGAATCGCCAGGTGGGCATCCGCGACGGATGGTTCCGTTTTCAGACCATCCACTACTACCGAGGGGCACCTGCGCCGGAGTGAAGGGTCCACGCTGCCGCAAACTGACCCACTACCGCGCCGGCGGCCACGCAGACGGCGACGTCTCCGCTTGCGCTCGTCCGATGAACCACACCGCGGTTGCATCCCAACTTGCTCTGGAGGGCGGGGCGGCGGATCCCTTGAATCCGCCGTTCGTGCCGGAGTTGGGACGTGTTCTGCGTAGCCCGACGTCAGTCGTGAGCTTCCGGAGTTGATCCCCACTGCTGCCGGAGCAGTCTCAGATCAAGTTGGCCGATCCGCTCGATCCGGCGTCGATAGAACTGCTCGTACGCACTCGAGGCGGCCAAGGCATCGCCGGGTGAGGCCGCCAACCACGGCGTCGGCGCTTCGGCTATTCGAAGGTAGACCCACGGGCCCGTTCGAACGAAGGGGTGAGACGAGAGGCGCAGCACCTTGCAGGATTCCAGCCAGCGGAGGAACGAGAGCGTGGTTCTCCAATCATCGTCCTGGTGGAACTTGCACCGGTACGGCGGCCTGGACCTGTGGACCTCGGCAAGGATCAACGGTGCCTCGAGTGCATCGAAGACGAGCGTGCGATGGTTGCCGTTGACGCTGATGGGCCTCACCGGTCCGAAGGGCCCCGGGATCGAGTCGGCGACCACTCCGGGCTCGGGGTTGCGGGGATGTCCGAAGAGTTCTGCGAGACCACTGGGGTTGCCTTGCTCCAACAGGACCTTCTCCGCCATGAAGGCCAGCTCCTCGACGGAGTAGTGGTACGGAGAGAAGGGGGCACCCAGCGAGCCTCTGGCGATCGTCGCCGGATCGATCCACATCCAGTGTCCGGCCCGGTAGCGGGAGGGCTGCGGATTCTTGATGTCGAACCCGGGACGGCGGCACGATGCTTGGATTCTGCGCATCAGTTCGCTTCGATGGGCGGGTCGTCGGAGCCGTTCCCGGAGGTGATCCTTCAGCATGGTGAGGGCACCGAGGTGGGCATCGAAATCGTGGAGTGGAACGCCGCCCCGTCTCTCGAGAAGGGTCTGAGCCCGCTCGATTTGCCAAGGCTCTGCCCGCGGTTGATCGTAAAGAAAGGCATCGTGCTTCCGGGCGTACCACTTGCGCGTCACGCCCAATCATCGCCGATCGAATCGGACCGCGGCGCCGAACGCGCGCCCCGAGCCATCTTGGTCGCGAGGAGCTCGCGCACGCCCCGATGGGCCGCGATCCCTGCCGGCGTCAGCTGGTGAAGGAACGCTCCCTTGTAGAACTCGGCGACCGTCTCCGCCTCGGAGGGGTCGTACGTGCGATGCAGCGCCTGGTGATCCGCGAGGTAGTTGAGGGCGTTCGCTGCGCTGTCGCGATCGATGCCGACCGCCGCCGCGATGTCGGCGGGCCGCAGCTGCAGGCGGAACTACTCGCGTGCCGCGACCGCCGCATCCATGACGGCGACGTAGAGCCCCGCGCTCGGCGCCGTCGCGTAGGCAAGCACGTCGAGGAGGCCGTCGAAGGGCTCGAGCTCGGTGCTGTCGTCCGTCATCGCTCCTCCGAGACGCGACCGTAGTAGGCGGGTGTGCCAGCGATCGGTGCCACGGGGCCACGGTGTAGGCCAAATGCGGCGGCGCATTCGCGCCAGGCGTTTGCGGTGACCCAACGCGACGGATCGATGCCGGCGCGTCAGCTGGACCCTCGCCCTCCGACCGCCCCGACGACGTGCCCGAACGCGGTCCGACGCTGGCTCGATGTTGATGTTCGCGGCACCGCAGGCGCTTGTACTCTGCGCCCACTGTCGGCCGTCACGAGGGGCGTGTGCTGCGCCAAGGTCTACCGCCTGGGCTGACGCCCCAGCGCCCCGGTGTGGTTGATGTAGGCCGTCGGCGAGAGGAAGTCGAGAGCCCAGCTACCCAGCGAGCTCGGCTTCGAGCGACGCCCGGACCATCTTGTAGTTGCCCCGCTCCAGCGCACGGCGCCGGATGAACCCCGACAAGGTGGCGTCGGGTTCGTCCAGCCACGCCTGGAACCCTGCTTCATCGCCGCGTACCTCGCACCAACGCTGCCACGCGTCAAGCTCGTCCCACAGCTGTGCCCCGATCGTATCGAGGGAGTCGAGTGGCATCACTGCTCTGGTGGCGCACAGCGCGATGCGCTGGCGGAACAGCGCCCAGCCGAGTCGGGACAGCGAGCGGACGCGGCGATCCCGGGTCAGGTAGGAGGCGTCGATGTTGGCGCTGGTGCGTAGATCGACCGCGTAGGGCACACCATCGCGGAGTAGGTCCAGCAGCGGGAAGTAGGTGAACGCACCATCCGGTCAACAGGGCTGGCCCCGGGTCAGACCCCGGGGCCGGCCCTGTTGCTGACCCAAGCGCCAGCTGTCACTACCCGCGGGAACCGATGTCACTTGCCGCGGAAATCTGTGTCACATGCCGCGATTTCGGCGGGTCACTCGGCGCGGTTGCACACTACGAGCAGCCGCTCGTCGCCCCGCAGCTCGGGCAGGCGTAGCACGAGCCCGCCCGTTGCATGATGTTCCCGCAGGCGTAGCAGAACGGGGCGTCCCGGCTCTCCATGACCGGCCGCGACGTCGTGGCCGGCCCGGCTGCCGCGCTGTCGCCGCCCTCGCCGAAGCGCTCGTGCTCCCGCCGGACCGCGGCCTCGCCGAGGTCCAGGTCCTCCAGGCCCGGGAGCGTCGGCTGGGACCGCTCCCCCGTCGAGAGCACGCCGAGCTCGATCCGCTCGTCGAGCGAGAGGTAGTCGAGCGCGAGCCGGCGGAAGATGTAGTCGACCAGGCTCGAGGCGAGGCGCAGCTCCGCGTCGTCGGTGATTCCCGCCGGCTCGAAGCGCATGTTGGTGTACTTGCGTACGAAGGTCGACAGCGGCACGCCGTGCTGGAGCCCGAGGCTGACCGCGATGGCGAATGCGTCCATCACGCCCGAGAGCGTCGAGCCCTGCTTCGAGACCTTCATGAAGACCTCGCCCGGGCGGCCGTCCTCGTACTCGCCGACCGTGACGTAGCCCTCGCAGTCGGCGACGCGAAAGGCGAAGGTGTTCGAGCGTCGGCGCCTCGGCAGCCGGGTGCGCGTCGTCGGAGGCGGCGCCACGACGTGCTCGGCAAGCGCGCTCTCGAGCTCGGCGATCCGGGCGTGGAGCGCCGTCTCGCGCTCGGCGATGGCGTCGGGCGTCACCACGCCGCCGTCCTTCTTCGTCGTGGACAGCGGCTGGGCGACTTTGCAGTTGTCGCGGTAGATGGCCACGGCCTTCAGGCCCATCTTCCAGGCGTCGATGTGCAGCTGCTCGACGTCTTCGACGGTGACGTCCTCCGGCATGTTCACCGTCTTCGAGATGGCCCCGGAGATGAACGGCTGTGCGGCCGCCATCATCTTCACGTGCCCGAGGTAGTGGATGGTGTTGTCCCCCATCGAGCAGGCGAAGACCGGGAGATGCTCCGCCCGCACGTGCGGCGCGCCGAGGATCGACTTGTGCTGGTCGATGTAGTTCACGATCTCGACGACCTGGCCGTCGTCGTAGCCGAGGCGGCGCAGCGCGCGGGGAACCGTCTGGTTGACGATCGACATCGTCCCGCCGCCGACCAGCTTCTTCGTCTTCACGAGGCCGAGGTCGGGCTCGATGCCGGTCGTGTCGCAGTCCATCAGGAACGAGATCGTGCCCGTCGGGGCGAGCACGGTCGCCTGGGAGTTGCGCACGCCGTAGACCTCGGCGAGCTCGACCGCCGAGTCCCAGGCCTCCTGGGCCGCCGAGAGGAGCTCCGTCGGGACACGCTCCTCGTCGATCTTGGCCACCTCGGACCGGTGCATCCGCAGCACCTCGACCATCGGCTCGGCATTCTCGTAGAAGCCGGCGAACGGCCCCATGCGCGCGGCGATGCGGGCGGAGGTCGCGTAGGCGTGGCCCGTCATCAGGGCGGTCACCGCCGAGGTGACGGCCCGGGCGTCGTCGGAGTCGTAGGACATGCCGAGCGCCATGAGCATGGCGCCGAGGTTGGCGTAGCCGAGGCCGAGCTGGCGGAAGCGCCGCGTCGTCTCGGCGATCTTCTCCGTCGGGTAGTCGGCGTTGCCGACCAGGATCTCCTGGGCGGTGAAGACGACCTCGACCGCCGCCTTGAACGCCTCGACGTCGAAGGTGCCGTCCGCATCCATGAACCGCAGCAGGTTGAGGCTCGCCAGGTTGCAGGCCGAGTTGTCGAGGTGCACGTACTCGCTGCAGGGGTTGCTGGCCGTGATCCTGCCGGTGTTCGGGGCGGTGTGCCAGCGGTTGATCGTCGTGTCGTACTGGAGCCCCGGGTCGGCGCACTCCCAGGCCGCCTGGGCGATCTCGCGGAAGATCTGTCGGGCCGGGACGGTCTCGATGACCTCGCCGGTCGTGCGCGCGAGCAGCTGCCACGGCTTGTCCTCGAGGACGGCCTCCATGAACTCGTCCGTGAGCCGCACCGAGTTGTTGGCGTTCTGGTACTGGATCGAGTGGCTGTCGGTGCCGTCGAGGTCCATGTCGAAGCCGGCGGCGGCGAGCGCCCGCGCCTTTCGCTCCTCACGTGCCTTGCACCAGACGAACTCGCGGACGTCGGGGTGATCGACGTCGAGGATGACCATCTTGGCGGCGCGGCGCGTCTTGCCGCCGGACTTGATCGTCCCGGCCGAGGCGTCGGCGCCGCGCATGAAGCTCACCGGGCCGGACGCCGTGCCGCCGCCGGCCAGGAGCTCCTTCGAGCCGCGGATGCGCGAGAGGTTCACGCCCGAGCCCGAGCCGCCCTTGAAGATGGTCCCCTCCTCCACGTACCAGTTGAGGATGGAGCTCATCGCGTCGTCGACGGCGAGGATGAAGCAGGCCGAGGCCTGCTGCGGGACGCCCTTCACGCCGATGTTGAACCACACCGGCGAATTGAAGGCCGCGTACTGGTTCACGATGAGGTGCTTCAGCTCGTCGCTGAAGGTGGCCGCCTCGGCCTCGTCAGCGAAGTAACCGTCCTTCATGCCCCAGGCCGTGATCGTGTCGGCGACCCGGTCGACCACCTGGCGCAGCGACGTCTCGCGCTCGGGCCTCCCGAGGGTCCCGCGGAAGTACTTCTGGGCCAGGATGTTGGTCGCGTTCATGCTCCAGGTGGTGGGCACCTCCACCCCGAGCTGCTCGAACGCGATCGCACCGGTCCGGTAGTCCGAGATGACCGAGTCCCGCCGCTCCCACAGGACGGCGTCGTAGGGATGGCGCCCCTCGACGGTGAAGTGGCGGCGGATACCGATGTCGATTCGCTCACCCGCTACTGCCATTATTCCTCCCAGGACTCGGCGGGAGCCTCGCCCCGGCGAGCCTGCCCGGGCAAGGCGCAGGCAGGCGGGGCGCCACGGCGGCATCCCGACTCGACTAGCACTGACACGTCGTGTGGTGGCACAACATATTGTGGTCGGATTCGCTCACCGCACTAGATGAGCGACGTGTAATTACACCACTGTCACCCCAGAGTGTCAACGGTCAAACCCCCGACCCCAACCCTGGGCCTGCGACCACGCCAGCCCCGGCCTCCGGGCGCCCGCCCCCGGCCGCAGCGCGCGATCCATCGCTTCCCCGCTCCTACAGCTTGCTCAACGCCTTGCGGAGGGTCCGTATGCCCTGCGCGATGCGCTGTTCGTTCTCGATCAGGGCGAAGCGGACGAAGCCGTCGCCGCCCGGGCCGAAACCGACCCCGGGCGACGTCGCCACCTTCGCCTCCCGCACGAGCAGCTTGGCGAACTCGAGCGAGCCGAGCTCACGGTAGGGCTCGGGGATCGGCGCCCAGACGAACATCGTCCCCTTGGGCTTGCGCACCTCCCAGCCGATGCGTGACAGGCCCTCGCACAGGGCGTCGCGCCGGTGCTGGTAGATCTCGTTCACGACCTTCGGGTAGTCCGGCGCCTCGTTCATCGCGACGATCGACGCGATCTGGATCGGCTGGAACGTCCCGTAGTCGAGGTAGCTCTTCAGCTTGGTCAGCGCGGCCACGACCTGGGCGTTTCCGACCAGGAAGGCGATCCGCCAGCCCGCCATGGAGAATGACTTGGTGAGCGAGTAGAGCTCGACCGCCACCTCGGACGCGCCGGGGACCTGGAGGATCGAGGGCGGGGAGTACCCGTCGAACGCCGTGTCGGAGTACGCGAAGTCGTGGACGAGCACGACGCCGCGCTCGCGAGCGAAGTCCACGAGCCGGCTCATCGTCGCGAGGTCGATGCAGGCCGTGGTGGGGTTGTGGGGGAACGAGAGGATGACGACGCGCGGCTTCGGCCAGGCCGACTCCCACGCCTCGACCAGGTTCGCGAAGAACGCCTCCCCGGCGTCGGCCTCGTCGCCCTCCAGCATGCCGAGCCCCTCCAGACGGACCATGCGGACGTCGGCCCCGGCGAACAGCGGCGCGTAGATGTGGATCGGGTACGAGGGCGAGGGCACGAGGGCGGTGTCGCCGGGCCCAACGAGCACCCACATGAGGTGCGACAGGCCCTCCTTCGCGCCGATCGTCGTCACGATCTCGAGGTCCGGGTCGAGCACCACCCCGAAGCGCCGGAGGTAGAGGTCGGCGATCGCCTGGCGAAGCTTCGGGATGCCCCGGGAGGCCGAGTAGCGGTGGTTGCGGGGGTTGCGCGCCGCCTCCACAAGCTTGTCGACAGCGACGTCGGGCGAGGGGATGTCGGGATTGCCGAAGCCGAGGTCGATCACGTCGTCGCCCGCGCGCCGGGCGGCGAGCTTTAACGCGTCGACCTCGGCGAACACGTACGGCGGCAGCCCGTTGATCCGGCGGAACTCCATCGCCCGAGGTTAGCGAACGGCCAGCTCGGCGCGATCAGGGCGCGACGGCGAGGCCGGCGCCGTCCGCGGCGGCGAGGATCGGCGCGGTCGAACCCGGCCAGGAGAGCACCGCCCAGGTCGCGCCGGCATCGCGCAGCTCCGCGAGCAGCACCGATGCGTCGCCGGCATCCGCCGGCAGGTTGCCGCCCCAGCTCGTCGTGCCTTCCGCCGCGAGCACCGCCACCGCCGAGGGGAGCGCACCCCAAAGGTTGAGCGTCGCTCCGGTCCGCCGGGCGACGACGCTCGTCGCCGGGGAGCCGCCGCCGACCCAGGTCTCGACGCCGGCCTCGACCAGCAGGGCGACGACTTGCTCGAGTCGGGCCCGCCGCTCGGCTGCCGGGGCGAAGTCGATGCCGTAGGCGGTGTTCTCGGGAGCGCTCTTGTGGTCGCCGGTGCCGACCGCGGCGATCAGCCGGCCGCCCGACAGCTCGGCCAGGGTGAGCAGCTCGCTGAGCAGGACGGCGTCGGGGACGAGGCCGACCCGGGCGACGAGCGTCCCGATCCGGGTGGTCGTCGTCGAGGCGGCGACGGCGCCGAGCAGCGGGTAGGGCGAGATCGCCGGGCGGCCCGGCTGGCCCATCGGCCAGAGGTGGTCGTAGGCGAACACGCCATGGATGCCGGCGGCCTCGCACGCCCGCGCGGCGTCGAGCGCCGCGGCGGCGTCGCGCCGGAAGGTCGGGAGCACGACGCCGATCCTCACGCGGACGTCACCGCCCTCACCAGGGCCGAAGACTGCCGGCGGGGCGCGTCGCCTGCGTCATCGGTGGCAGGGCCGAGGTCGGGAACGCGAACGCTCGGGTCGGGCGGCCGCCGCTCAGGCGCCGGACTCGACCCGCGCTTTCAGGTCGCGCACGGCGGCGTGGATGATGTGCCCCTCGGCGCGGCGCTTCACGAAGCCCGGGATCGGCACCCGCAGCTCGACGGCGAGCTCGTAGTGCACCTCCGTCGTCCCGTCGCCGACCGGCGTGAACCGGTAGCGGCCGTCCAGGCGGTTGGTGAGGTCCCCGTCCTTCTGCATCCAGGCCACCTCTTCAGGCGCGCCGGAGTAGTCGTAGGCGAGCACGTAGCTGGTGCTGCGACCGAACGCGCCGGCACGGAAGCTCACCACCGAGGCGCGATCCTGCTCGTCCCGCTCGAGGACGTGGACCTCCTTCACGTCGGCCACCCACTGCGGATAGGCCTCCACGTCGGTGACGACGGAGAAGCAGCGCTCAGCCGTACCTGCGATCACCATCGTCTCGGCGGTGCGCTCCACGGCTCCTCTCCCTTCGCGTGCCGTCGGGCTGTCACCAGACTCGCGCGGCGCGGCACCGGCCGCGCACCAGCTTGTGTAGCACCCGGGCGGGCGCGAGGAGCGGATGCCCCACTCAGCCCCCCGCGGCGCCGAGCGCCTCGGCGAGGCGCGCCGCGAGGAGGTCGTAGGAGAACTCGGCCTCGGCACGCCTGCGAGCCGCGCCACCGAGGCGGCGCCGGAGCGCCTCGTCGTCGAGGAGGGTCGCGAGCGCCGCGCTCGCCACGACGACATCGCCCGGGCGGTCGACCACCAGTCCGGTCCGCCCGTCCACCACTGCCTCGTCCGCCCCGCCGCTCCTCCCGGCGACCTGGGCGACGCCGGCGGCGGCGGCCTCCAGGAAGACGATCCCGAAGCCCTCCTGCTCGAGGCCGAGCCAGCGGTTGCGGCAGAGCATCGCGTACACGTCGGCGGCGCCGTAGAGCTGCGGGAGCTCGTCATCGGGCACCCGGCCGAGGAGGCGCACAGGTGCGCCGGTGCGCCTCGCCAGCGCCTCGAGCCGGCTCGCGTCCCTCCCGCTCCCCCCGATGGCGACGGTTAGATCGGGCCGCTCTGGCGCCAGCCCGGCTGCGGCCTCGATCAGGACGTCCATGCCCTTGCGAGGCACCAGGCGGCTCACGCTCAGCACGAGGCGCCCCTCGACAGGGAGCCCGAGCCGCCGGCGTGCGGCGGCTCGCTCGTCGTCGGTGAGGGGGCGGAACCGCCCGACGTCGACCCCCGGTGGTACCACCACGGTCGGCGGCATCGCCCCCCGGGCCACGCGGCGGGCCTCGCCGGCCGGGTAGCCGCCGGCAGCGATCGCCAGCGATGCACCCGTGAGGACCCGGGCGAGCATGCGGGTCACGCCGGGGAGTCGCGCCGGGACGGTGACCTCGGCGCCGTGGAGGATGACCGCGTAGGGCAGCCCGAGCGAGCGCCCGACGAGCCCGAGCGGCAGCGCCGGGTCGAGCACGACCAGGCCGGCGCCGACCTCGGTGGCGAGCCGCTGGATCGCGCCGCGCACCTTCGGGGTCGGCAGCAACATCGGGACCCGTAGGCGCTCGATCCGGTGGCCCGCCGCCGCGTCGAAGGCGGCGGCTCCGGCGTGGTCGATGGTGAGCACCGCGAAGCGCTCCGGCGGCAGCCTTCGCCACAGCTCGAACAGGTACGACTGGATCCCGCCGAGCTTCGGGGGGTAGTCGTTCGTGACGAGGACGTGCGTCACGGCAACCGGCGCGAGCCGCCGCGCGACCCGCGCACCGCCTGCTCAGCCGACGCGTCGCTGGTGGCGGAGCTCCGGGACGAGCCCGACGCGCTGGAGCATCCGGACGGCCCGCTCCTCGGCGGCGTCGATGACGACGGCGTCGTGGGGGTCGTGCTCGAGCAGGAAGTTGACGACGCAGCCGTCGCAGGTGTCGGTGCCCTCGAAGGCGCACTCGTCGCAGCTGATCGTGAGACCGGCACTGGCCATGGCTGCTGCTCCCCTCGCCCGGGCGGGACGTCCCCGCCGATCGATCGCATTGCGGCGATGATCGCGTCGGGGTGTATCAGCCGCCCGTCCGGAGGGCGCTCAGCGCGGGGCGCGCGCACCGGTGGCGAGGGGACGCTCGGGCGCGTCCACCCCGTCGCCACCGTCGTCCAGCGCCTCGATCCCCGTCGCACGGCCGCACCACCGGCAGGTGACCGACTCGACGAGCGAGTCGAGGACCTCCTCCTCCTCGACGCGGCAGTCACCGCCGAGGTCGAAGTGGAAGAACGAGCGGGTCCGGCGGGTCTCGAGCACGTCGAAGCGCGTCCGGTTTCCGCACGCCGAGCAGCGATAGCGGATGGCCACGGCCCGAAGCTAGCGCGGCCCGCGAGCCGTGACGCGGATCAAGCGAGACGGCGACCACGGAGAAGCGCAATGTGACCACCGTCCGCGGTGCGATAGGCCGAACGGCCCTAAGTGGGCAGCTCAGAACGGTCGTTAGCCACGGCAATGAAGCAGTGCGGGTCCATCCTGAGCCAGCTCGGTCGGGCGACGCGGCGCGCCGCGCGCCTCCGGATGCGCGCGCCCCGCCTCGCCCTTGCCGGCGCGCTCGTCGTGACGGCGTCGGTCCTGCTGCCCGTCGCCGGAGCCGGCACACGCACCACCGTCGCCCAGCGCGTGGCGGCCGCCCACAAGCCCGCCCGCCACGTCCCGCACACCAAGAAGCTCACCGTTGTCCCGCTGGTCACCCACTACGCAGGGATCATCCCCCCGAACGAGCCGGCGGCCGACGTGGCACCGAGCCCGAACTTCACCCAGGATTGCTCGCCCGAGACCCTCGACGACTCGGCCACCTGCGCCCAAGCGATCCTCGCCGCGACGACGAACGCACGCTCCACCGAGCAGATCGGCCCGCTCGACGTCGCGCTCGCTCCCCTGCTGTCGATGCCGCTGCCCGAGCAGCTCTTCGTCCTCACCAACCTCGAGCGCGTCAGCCGCGGCCTCCCGCCGTACACCGCGCTCGTCAGCCCGCTCGACACCCTCGCGCTCTTGGGCGCCCAGAGCGTGACCGACCCCACGTTCCCGACGGACCAGCCGACGCTCGGGGCTGGCACGCCGATCGTCCAGTGGGGCTCGAACATGGCGTGGAACACCTACGACGCGCTCGGCGCCGACTACTACTGGCTCTACGAGGACGGCCCCGGCGGCTACAACATCGACTGCACCACCACGAACCAGTCGGGCTGCTGGGGGCACCGCGCCAACATCCTCGTCCGCTACGCGGCCGGCATCTGTGGTGGCGAGGCGCCGACGCTCGTGATGGGCGCCGCCTCGACCACCGCCGGGTCGCCAAGCGCCCCCTCGCTCACCGAGCTGCTCGTGGCGGCGTGCGGCCCGCTCCCCCAGCAGGACATCGTGCTCAGCTGGACCACCGCCGAGCACGCGCTCGGCATCGCCACCGTCGTCAACGCGGCCGCCAGCCCCAAGTCGGGCACGGCGAAACGCCCGACCGCCAACGGCACGACCGTCCAAAAGCGCCCCGTCCAAAAGCGCCCCGTCCAAAAGCGCCCCGTCCAAAAGCGCGTCGCGGCCACCACCCACCACACGGCGCGCCGGAACCGCCGCAGCGCCCCCGCAGCACGCCCCACCCACCGGTCCCGCGCCGGGCACCCGGCCCTCTCGCGCTAGCGCCGGAAAGCCCGCCTCCGCTGCACCGGCGGACAGGGTCCTCGCCGAGCCATCCGAGCCGCTGAGTGCCTCGACGGCGGCCGCGCACGCCGCCGTCCTCGAGCCCTACTCACGCGCTCCGAAGCGTCGCGAGCGCCGCCGCCAACGCCCGCAGCGCCCGCCCCCGGTGCGAGAGGGCGTGCTTCTCGGACGGCGACATCTCGGCGAACGACCGGCCGTCGCCCTCGTCGGGCACGAAGACCGGGTCGTAGCCGAAGCCCCCCGTCCCGTGGGCCGTAGTCGCGATCCGGCCCGCGACCTCGCCCAGGCCGACGATCTCGGCGCCGTCGGGGAAGCGCACGAGCGCCACGGTCCGAAAGCGTGCGCTGCGGTCCCCCGCCTCGCCGAGCTCGGCGAGGAGCCTGGCGACGTTCTCCTCGTCGCGGGCTGCAGGTCCCGCGTAGCGGGCCGAGCGCACGCCGGGCGCGCCACCGAGGGCCGCCACCTCCAAGCCGGTGTCGTCGGCCAGCGCTGCGAGTCCGGTGGCCTCCACGAGCGCCTCGGCCTTCAGCCTGGCGTTGGCCTCCAGGGTCTCACCGGTCTCCTCGACGTCGGGGACCGAGCCGGGCCGCTCCAGCAGCTCCACGTCCGGACCGAGCTCGGCCCGGAGGATCTCGCCGATCTCGGTCGCCTTGTCCGGGTTCGCCGTGGCGAGGACCAGTCGGAGCACCCGACCCGCGCCCGACGTCGGAGCGCTCACGAGCCTCCGCGGCGGGGCGGCGGCGTCTCGAGCAGGGCGCGCTGCGCCGCGAGGATCTCCTCGATGCCGTGGGCCGCCAGCTCGAGCAGCTGGTCGAGCTCGCCGCGGCTGAACGGCAGCCCCTCAGCGGTCCCCTGGACCTCGACGAAGCGGCCGGCCCCCGTCATCACGACGTTCATGTCCACCTCGGCGCGCGAGTCCTCGGAGTAGTCGAGGTCGAGGAGGCACCCGGCGTCGACGACGCCCACCGAGACCGCGGCGCAGGCGTCCTTCAAGGGGTTGCGCCCGATGCTCCCGGCCTGGACGAGGCGCTCGCAGGCGTCGTGGAGCGCCACGTAGGCGCCCGAGATCGCCGCGGTGCGCGTGCCGCCGTCCGCCTGCAGCACGTCGCAGTCGAGCACGATCTGGCGCTCGCCGAGTGCCTCGAGGTCGCACACCGCCCGCAGCGCCCGGCCGATGAGCCGCTGGATCTCGTGCGTCCGGCCCGACTGGCGTCCGCGCGCGGCCTCGCGGGCGACCCGTTCGGGCGAGGACCCCGGTAGCAGCGAGTACTCGGCAGTGACCCACCCGCGGCCGGTTCCCCGCATCCAGCGGGGCACGTCCTCGTCGACCGACGCGGTGCACAGGACCTTCGTCCTGCCCATGGAGACGAGCACCGACCCCGCCGCGAACTCGGTGTAGTCGCGGACGAACCCGAGCGGACGAAGCTCGTCGAGGGCACGCCCGTCACGGCGCGTCAGGCTCACCTGGTCCATCGTGGTCGGCTCCTCTCGGCTGTGCCCCGTCTGCGCCCGGTGGATGCGGCACCGCGGGGGAGCCCGTGACCGGGCTTGCCGGCCCCGGGCCTCGGGCGTCCGACCCTACCGTGCAGCGCCGAAGGCCACGGGCTCGACGTACACGAGCTCGGGGCCGAGCAGGCGCCCGCCCATCTCGGCGAACCAGTCCACGTCGCCGGAGGAGAGGAAGCGGTGGTCGGCCTTGCCGGCCGTCCGCCGACCCATCCCGGTCGCCTCCAGGATCGCGAGCACGTCGAACGCTGTCTCCTCCGCCGAGGAGACGAGCACGACCTCGCGGCCCATCACGTCAGCGATCGTGCGCGCGAGGAACGGGTAGTGCGTACAGCCGAGGAGCAGGACGTCGACGCCCACCTCCCGCAACGGCGCCAGCAGGCGCTCGGCCAGCACGTGCACCTGGTCCGAGGCGGTCTCCCCCCGCTCGACGAACTCGACGAAGCCCGGGCAGGCCTGGATGTGCAGCTCGCCCGGGATCCGCAGCGCTGCCGCCGTCCGCTGGTAGGCACCCGAGGCGACGGTGCCGACCGTGCCGATCACCCCGATGCGGCCGGTCGCCGTCGCCTGGGCGGCGGCGCGCAGCCCGGGCTCGATCACGCCGACGACGGGCACGTCGACGCTAAAGCGCAGCTCGTCGAGGGCCGCCGAGGCGGCGGTGTTGCAGGCGACGACGACCATCTTCACGTTCTCGACGTGCACGAGGTGGTCGGTGATCTCGAGGCTGAAGCGCCGCACCTCCTCGACGTGGCGCGGGCCGTACGGGTAGCGCCCGGTGTCGCCCACATAGACGAGCTGCTCGTCGGGGAGCAGGTCGATCAACGCACGGGCGACCGTCAGGCCCCCGAAGCCGCTGTCGAACACGCCGATCGGGCGGTCGTCCATCGCCGCCAGGCTACGCGGCGCTGCCGGACAGCCCGGGGATCAGAAGTAGATGACCTGTCGTGCCCGCTCGGCGACCTCGTCGACGTCGCCCGTCCACGCCCCCGTCGAGAGGTACTTCCAGCCACCGTCGGGCGAGAGCACGACGATGACGCCCGAGGCGATCTGGCGCGCGCACCGCACGGCGCCCGCCATGGCCGCCCCCGTCGACAGGCCGGCGAACACCCCGGCGTCGGCGAGGCGCCGCGTCCACACGATCGAGTCCTTCGGCCCGACCACCGTCTTGCGGTCGAGGATCTTCTCCCCGCCGAGGTCTGTGAAGATCGGGGGGATGTAGCCGTCGTCCAGGTTGCGCAGCCCGTCGACCAGCTCGCCGGAGGGCGGCTCGACCGCCCAGACCTCGACGGTCGGGTTCTGCTCCTTCAGGTAGCGGCCGACGCCGAGCAGCGTGCCGCTCGTGCCGAGCCCCGCGACGAAGTGGGTGATCTCCGGGCAGTCACGCCAGATCTCGGGCCCCGTGCCCTCGTAGTGGGCGCGCGGGTTGGCCGCGTTCCCGTACTGGTAGAGGAAGACCCAGTCGGGGTGCTCCGCAGCGAGGCGCTGGACCATCCGCACGGCCCCGTTCGAGCCCTCCGACCCGGGCGACTCGATGACCTCGGCCCCCCAGACCTCGAGGAGCTGGCGCCGTTCGACCGACACGTTGGTCGGCAGCACGACCTTCAGGTGATAGCCCTTCGACCGGGAGACCAGGGCCAACCCGATGCCGGTGTTGCCCGACGACGACTCGATCAGCGTCGCGCCCGGTGTGAGCACGCCGCGCTCCTCGGCGTCCTCGATCATCGAGAGGGCGACGCGGTCCTTGACGGAGCCGCCGGGGTTCATCCCCTCTAGCTTGACGAGGATCCGCACGTCGGGGTTCGGGCTGAGCGAGGAGACCTCTACGATCGGCGTGTCGCCGATCAGCTCGAGGACGCTGCGCACGACCGTCACCGGACCACCTCCCCGGGCACTCGTCCCCCGGCTAGTCGGCGCCCCCGGCGACCGCCGGGAGGATGGAGACCACGTCGTCGGGTGCGACCTTCGTCGAGAGCTTGTCGAGGTAGCGGACGTCGTCGTCGTTCAGGTAGACGTTCACGAACTTGTGCAGCGACCCGTCGCCGGTCAGCACCTGCCCCGCGAGCGTCGGGTAGGCGCCCTCCAGTGCACGGAGCACCTCGCCGACGGTCGATCCCTCGACGGACACCGACTGGCGTCCCTCGACGGCGGGGCGCAGCAGCGTAGGGAGGCGGACTTCGACGGGCACGGCTCCTCCGGCGGGGTCGGGCGAATGGTGACCTGCTCGGTCGAATTCTACAGGCGGGCTCCGGGCGCACCCGCGCCAGGCCGGGGCGAAGCGTCGGGGTCGTCGTGCGGCGGCCCTCAGCCGGCCTCGACGATCGGCTCCTCGGTGATCGTGGCGTCGACGATGCGGTACGAGCGGATGGACGCCACTTCGTCGCGCAGCGACACCAGCACGTAGTGCCAGGAGGGATCGGGCGCCTGGGCGACGTCGGTCGGCGACGGGTACGGGTCGGTGTGGGTGTGGGAGTGGAAGACGCCGATGATCGAGTACCCCTCGGCCTCGGCCTGGCGGTCGGCGCGCAGGTGGTCCAGGGGGTCCACCGTGTAGAGGCGGGACGACGCCGCGGCGTTGCGGGTCGGGAAGAGGCGCAGGGTGGCGCCGGCGGCAGGGTCGCCGGCCAGCAGGCCGCAACCCTCCTCCGGGTACGCCCGCAGGCAGTGGGCGACCATCTCGGCGCGCAGCTCGGCACCGACGATGAGCTGGGAGCTCCCGACCGGCTGCCCGACCAGCGCCCCGCCGACCGTCCCGCCGCCCGATCCCGTCATCGGATGCGGAGGCTACCGTGTCAGGTCGTGCCGCCGAAGTCCCGCAGCAAGCAGAAGGGCCCCGCGGCGGCCAAGCCCGGCGGCAGCGGGGGCCGGCGGGAGGACCGTCCGGCGATCCGCCGGGTCGCGCAGAACCGGCGCGCCCGCCACGAGTACGACATCCTCGAGACCTTCGAGGCCGGGCTAGCGCTTCGCGGCGGTGAGGTGAAGTCGCTGCGCGCCGGGCAGGTCTCCCTGCAGGACTCCTACGCCCGAGTCGACGACGGCGAGGTGTGGCTGCTCGGCACGCACATCGCCCCCTACGAGTTCTCGAGCGGCTTCGGCCACGTCGACCCGGACCGGCCCCGCAAGCTGCTGCTCCACCGCGACGAGATCGACGAGCTGCATGGACGCGTCGCCCAGCAGTCGCTCACGCTCGTGCCGCTCTCCATCTACTTCAAGGGCGGGCGTGCGAAGGTCGAGCTGGCGCTCGCCCGAGGCCGCCGGCTCTACGACAAGCGCCACGTCCTCGCGGCGAGGGACGCCGCTCGCGAGGCCGAGCGGGCGATGAAAGAGGTCCGCCACCGCTGACCTGGCGATCGGCGCCCGGCATCCTCGGCCGACGAGGAGCTCTCGACCCGGCGGTACGATGAAGGGGTCGGGAGTTGCCCGACGGGGCGGACCGAGCCGGTCCGGCCGAGTAATTCATGGGGGTGACAGGCTTCGACTTCGGTCGTCGAGGCGGGAGAAGCGAGCCGTGGTCTCCGGAGCCACGCTAAAGAGCCGGAAACCAACACAAACGCCGAGCCTCAGCTCGCGCTTGCTGCCTAACTAGCAGCAACGTTTGCCCGGCCTCAGCCCTACGGGCCGGTCCGCAGACGTCATTTAGTGGGGCTTACCCGACCGCTGTAGCCGACGTGGCGGACGGGGAAATCTAAGTTGGCTGGGGTCCCGTGCCGGTGCCGGTGGCGAGGCGGGACCCGAGATACTTCCGCCGGCTGCGCTCGGAGAAGTACCGCTGAGAAGCTGAAGGACGCGGGTTCGATTCCCGCCACCTCCACCACAAGAAAATGCTATTCACTAGGTAAGACGTTATTCACAGGGGGATTCGTGACGCGCTTGTGAAGGGCACGACGCGAAGAGCGTGTTCGGCGCGAGTCGGTCAAGGGTGTGCGATGGCCGCCAACAGCGGGTCATCAGTGGCCATCAGTGGCCGATTCCTCCCCCTCCCTTCAGGTGGGAGAAGCCGGCCCCCGGGGATCGAATATGACCCTTGGTTTGGTCAAGGTCTCCGGTGAAGCGAGGTCCGCTGTATCTCACCACGGCGAGGCGATCAGGACCGCCTGGCGGCGGTCCATGCCCATCGTGGCTGCGAACAACTGAAGACCGGGGCGCTCAAGGCTTCCCCTCCGGGCAGGTAGAGCGCGGCTTTGACCGCCCCTATTTGAGCCCCGAAGCACGCGGGCTGTTCGTGCGTGCCCGTGGACAGCTAGTGCCGTGACCGGAAAGGTTCGCGCGCCTTCGGCTCCGCGTTCGTAGTTGCCGACGGCTCGGTCCTGATGGTCGGGGGTTCGACGATGGTCGTGGCGATGGATGCGTCGGTGGCGGGCGCGCCGAACGAAGCAGTGATGCTTCGGAGTCGGAGTCGAGCAGCCTCAGGCGGCGCGTGCGGTGGGTCTGCCCCAGCGGTGCTGGCACTCAGATCGGATGCGGGCGCGCTCTTTGCGCTGTGCAGCGACGACGGCCGGGTGGCGGGCGTTGGCGTTCCGCCAGCGAAGGTATGCGTGGATCTTCTTCGCGACGACGAGGTGGTTCGGATGGTCGGAGTTGTTGAGCACGAAGTCGCATAACGGCCCGAACTGGCACTCGATCGGATTGGCCCAGGAGCTGTAGGTCGGCGTGAAGCAGAGCTCGACGCCGTACTTCGCGCACCAGGTGCGGATCTTCTCGCCCCGGTGGGCCGAGAGGTTGTCCAAGATCACGTAGATCTGCTTGCCGTCGGAGCGTCGCTTGCGGATCTCCTTCAGTGCGGCGAGGGTGTTCTTTGCCCCCTTCTTCTCGCGCAATGCCGAAGAGGACATCGTCGGCGACCGAGTAGCAGCCGTGGAACTGGCGCACGCCTGCGGACTTGTGGAAGTTCGCACGGAGACGCTGGGGCCTCTTGCCCTTGACCAGGACGATCCCCCGATCGGATGGAGCCCGAGCGGCCCGAACTCGTCGAACGCGAAGCACCGGTCGAGGTGCTTCGATAGCAGCTCGTCGAGGCGGTCAAGCCTCTCGTCTCTTTGGGGGTCGTTCGACTCCTTCCAGGTCTTGGTTCGTTGGAACGTGACATCGTTTCGAGCGAGCAGCTCGCGGAGGCGCTCACGTCCGACGACGACGCGCCGCGTCGGGTTGTCGCCGAGGTAGCGAGCGAGCTTTCTGATGCTCCAGCGGGTGAAGAGGAGCCCGACCGATTCCAGTCGGGCGGTGGCCGTCTGGACGATGAAGGTCTCGTCGTCAGTCGTGATCCGGCGGGGACGGCCACCCGCCCACTCGGGGTCCAGTGATGCCATCCCCATCTCGTTGAAGCGATGGATCATCTCCCGGACTCGGTCCGGCGAGGTCTGGACAAGGCGTGCGATCGCCTCGACGGTGTTACCTCCGGCGAAAGCGAGCACGACCATCGACCGTCGCCACTTCACGATCGACTTGTCGCTCTTCCCACCGCCCCGGCGCACGCTCCGCTAGAGCTCTCGCCCCTCGGCGTCGGTGAGACGGCGCACTCTCAGTCGCTGTTGAGCCATGCCACCAGCGTGGCGAGGGAGAGACGGCAGGCGGTGGACCGCCCCTCAATCGGAGGCGATCACGGCACTAGCTCGATTCGCCGGTTGGATCGGCTGGCGGTCCGGGTCGGTTGACGGTGGGGGCGTCACGGGCGTCCCATCGGCGGCGTCGGTGGTCGGATGTGTCAAGGTCGGCGGCAGGCTGCAGGTTAGAGAGGCCCTTTGCCTCTGGCATGGCCCGTCGCCGATGGTGTCACATGCAATGTGTGCAAACGCCTTGTGGGCTCGAATTCGCTGTCCGGAGTCGGTGGAGTGAACGAGACCGCCGGTGACGGCGCCGGGGGACCGCATGTTCTGGTCACGGGAGCGACCGGGTACATCGGCGGCCGGCTGGTAGGGAGGCTGCTCGGCCGCGGTGCCCGCATCCGTTGCGTGGCCCGTGACCTCGGGCGGCTAGATGGCCGGCGGTGGCCCGGCGTAGAGATTGTCCAAGGCGACCTGGCTGACGAGAACGCGGCGCATCGGGCGTTGGATGACATCGATGTCGCCTATTACCTGGTGCATTCGGTGGCGAGCGGGAAGACGTTTCCAGAACGCGACCGCCAGATCGCTCAGATTTTCGCAGCGGCAGCCCGGCGAGCGGGCGTCACGAGGATCGTCTATCTCGGGGGGCTGGGAGACCCGGCCCAGGTCCTAAGCGATCACCTGACTTCGCGCCAGGAGGTGGGCCGCATCCTGGCCGCCAGCGGGGTGCCGGTGATCGAGTTCCGCGCCGCGGTCATCGTCGGTTCCGGGTCGGTGAGCTTCGAAATGGTCCGGTACTTGACCGAGCGTCTGCCGGTCATGATCACACCGCGGTGGGTGGACAGACGCTGCCAACCGATCGGTGTCCGCAACGTCCTCGAGTACCTGACCGAGGCGCTCGACCATCCTGATGCCGAAGGCATCTACGAGATCGGCGGCCCGGACGTGCTGAGCTATCGGCAGATGATGGTCGAATACGCGCGCGTTCGCGGGCTCCGCCGCGTGATTCTGGCCTTCCCCGTACCGCACCCCGAATGGAGCAGCCGGTTCATCGACCTCGTCACGCCGATTCCATACGCGATCGTGCAGCCGCTGGTGGCGAGCCTGCACACCGACGTTGTGGTGCGAGATGACCGCGCTGTCCGCGAGTTCCGTGTGCGACCGATGGGCTACCGCGCCGCGGTGGAGCTGGCGCTGACCCGGGTGGCGAGCGACGAGATCGAGACGACGTGGGCCTCCAGTCTGGCCAGTTTCAGCGGGGACCAAGCCCGGGGCCGCCAGCTTGCGGTGCACGAGGGCATGCTGTTCGAGCGCCATCGGACCCGTTGTTCGGCAGCCCCCGAAGCGGTGTTCGACGTCGTGTGCGCGCTCGGCGGTGATGCCGGATGGCCCGCCGGCAACGCTCTGTGGCAGCTTCGGGGGCTCATCGACCGGGTGTTCGGCGGGGTGGGCATGCGGCGGGGTCGCCGCCACCCGCGCCAGCTCCGTGTCGGCGAGCCCGTAGACTTCTGGCGGGTCGAGGCGCTCGAGCCACCGCATCTGATTCGCCTGCGGGCCGAGATGAAGCTCCCGGGAACTGCGTGGCTGCAGTTCGAGGTCCTTCCCGACATAGATGGCGCTCGGATCGAGCAGACTGCGTTCTTCGACCCGCACGGTCTCCTCGGGTACCTGTACTGGTACGCCCTCCTGCCCTTCCACCGCTTCATCTTCCCTGGACTCATCCGCGCGGTACGTGAGCGTGCCCAAACGGGGATCCCTGATCTCTCGGCTGCGTGATCTTGGCGCATATGCTTCCACGTCCTGATCGAGGCGGAGGCGACCGAGCGTGGTCACCGCACGGCGAGCGCGGATCGCGCTCACTTCGACGACACCGCCGTCAAAGCGCGTCTGAGCTTGAGATACTGACCGCCGAGTACGGGCAAACGATGGGAACGGTCCGCCGGTTGCGCGGGACGTGGTGGCCGCGGTATGGGCGAGCGTCTCAAACGGCAAGCTGTCCATACCGGTGACCAATGCGCAATTCGGGGGCAACCCATTCCTTAACGTACCGAAGCTGTTGGAAGCGCGCTATCGAATGATGGCGTTGAGGGATCCAAAACCTTCAAGGAGGATGAGGTCGCCATCCTGCCGCGAAGTCAGGTCAGTACCGCGGTGGTAGGCCACCTACAGTGCCGTGGTGGTGGGCATCCTGGGTGAGAGTTCGTAGCTGTTGCTCTAACGCCTCCACTGCGTCAATGAGTTCGTTGACCCTCGACTTGATGTTGTCGAGTGAATCGCTGCGCGTGAGTTTGCTGATCGACATGGAGCACTCCGTTTCGCCTCGTCTCTCCATCATCGCGCTATGCGGCGTAATTACATTGCTGTAACACAATTGTCACGCTCCCCCCAACGGGGGGGACTCTTGTTGGTCCTGTTGCTGGTGATGCGCATGTGACTGTCGCGAGGTCGCGAAATGACCCCTGTTGCTCACCTCAAGACGGGCATCCTCTATCTAGCGGACAACCGCGAGAAGATGGTGCCGGAGGAATAGTCAAGAGTTGTGGATCGGCCCGACCCGCTGATCACGCGGCGACCTCCTCTTCCTGCAGCTCGCTC
>Ga0209415_10005577_pt1 | contig 22569 bp, 16 predicted proteins | sample PeaSoiSIISIP2007_FD_187696 | JGI IMG/M metagenome (GOLD analysis project Ga0209415, IMG submission 187696) | Peat soil microbial communities from Weissenstadt, Germany - SII-SIP-2007 (SPAdes) (version 2) | ecosystem: Environmental > Terrestrial > Soil > Wetlands > Peat | place: Germany... | reverse complement strand
CAGGGGATACATCTTCCTGAGCCAATCCATGTCTCCGGAAATTTGCCAGTCGCGAAACACTTTCATGATTCCGCCCAGCTGCCCGTCCGACGCAGCGTGGAAGTCGTGTTTGACCGCGCCCGCGGGAAGTGCGGAGCGGAAGGTAACGTGACCGTTTTCATCCATCGAGCGGCCTAACTCCAGTTCGCGCAGAGTCCGCTCCAGTTGCGGGTAAAGGTGAGGAAAAGCCTGGGCGTAGTTCCACACGTGCGTGCAGGAGCCATGGCAGCAACCTGCGTCGGGAAAGCATCCTTCCCAGCCCCAAAGGTCGCCATTTTCCAAACGCAGGACGGTGGGAGACTTGAGGATGGCCAGGTTCGCGGAGACCGCATCCAGCACATAAGCCGGCATGGTGGAGGAAAACAGCGCGTCCTTGAACGCGAGCGTGCGCGCTCGCAATGCCGCGTAATGCTCTTCGACGTAAAAAGCGACTTCGCGAGCGTCGTTCCAAATCGAGGCGTAGTAAGGCCGCCACCGTGGCGGCGCTCCTTCCGGATAGGAACGGCACCCGGCATCGCCTGGGGCGTCAGCAAGCGGAGCGCCCCCAACTTGCAAATAACAATTTGGAAAATGCCACGCGATCAGGATCGGGTAAGTTCGCGATTCACCTGGAGCTAGTGCCCCCGCGAGCAGAATCGAAGTGCCATTCCTCCCCTTGGTATCGATGTCGTTGGATCCGTCATTTTCTGTGAAAGTGCCCGTGGAAACTTCGCGCCAGAGTGCCGACAGAGAATCAAATTCCCATCCCGGGCTGCGCAGCCACATTCCCTTGATGCGCGGCTTGTTGCAGATAGCGATCAGGCAGGCGCTGCCATAACCTTCGGCATTTGGCTTCTCCATATTGTGTAGAAACACGCCGCGCTCAGGAATCACCGTGTTGCGGCTTGCCGATCGATCCTCACCGCATCCGGGCGCCAAGTGAGAAAGATGGTAGGAGAACTCATACTCCACGGTTTTGGGTGAGCTGTTGTGTAGCGTGTATTCGAGAACGGCGCAAGGTATCCCTGAGTTCTTGTCATCGAGCGGGATAAAAGGATTCCAGGCAGTGAGTGAAACCTGCAGGGGAACGGACGAGTCGCTGATCGTGGCCTCTCCGAAGGGGTATTCTCCTTTGAAGACGCATTTTTGAAAACGCGGGAACCCTTCGAACCCGCCACGAAAGTATCCCTCTCCCTGAAGTCCCTGATCGAAAATTTTGAGAACGGGGAAGGGCCCCTCGACCAGCTTGGTGACCGGAGACGCCCCTTTAATATGGAGAATGGCGAAAGCAGCTTGCGAAGAAGCGTCACGCTCGGGCAGCGCGGTCGTGGAGGGACGATTCCAAACAGAAAAATCCTGCAAGCCGCCGTAGCCATTCAGACAAATGCAACCGGCTCCGATCCCTCCTAATGGCATCGCGACTTGCGTAGCGGTGTCGGCGCTGTACGTGCGCTGAGGACTGTGGTCGAAGAGTTCCTCCGTTGAATAAGGAGTCTCATCCGAAACCGGAACGACGGGAGCGTTCGAGACTGGTGCGTCCGGCGGCGCCCCGGCCAAGGGCACGGCAGCGCCCAACGCCGCAGAGGAAGTGATCGCCAGGAACTCTCTGCGAGTGGACTTATCTATGGGCGACATCGAGCCTCCCGTCAAACCAGCGGCCAGCGCCAAAGAATGTTCTGCTGAAACGCTAAAGGTGACCGCACGATTGTAGACCTTCGGCTGAGCGCGCGGACCGGCCAGCTTCACCTGCCTAGCACAATGCGTCGTCAGGCCGAATCTGGGTAATGCCTTCGGCGACCATTTCCGACAAGGCACTGATCGTGGCCACAGGATTCGATCCGGCGGCAGTGGGCACGATCGCTCCATCAGCCACATAAAGGCCCTTGTAGCCGAAGACCTCTCCAAAATTTGACCGATCGGCGCTTGTAACGCCATCAGCGGGATTATCCGCGAGTACACAACCCCCGAGCGGATGCACCGTGACGTTGTTGCGAATGGGCCTGTCCCAGGTGGGCAAGGCAGCGAAGATTTTCGCTCCGGCCAATCGTTTGAACTCCTCCCCTGCTTTCATAATGGCGTCATACAACCGCTCGTTGTCGCGCCACGGCCATTGGATTCTGAGATGACCGTTGGCATCGAGATCCATTACGCCATTGGACTTGTCGATCCCCATGCATAGCAGCACCGCACTCTGCGATGAGGTGCTCTGGCCGAGCAGATCCGCAAAGGCCCAACCGATTGTCCCCGGTGATTTGCCGGAGCGAATGCTTGTGAGCAGGTGTCGAACCAGACGTGCCAGTGGCCCGAGCCACATCCAGCGCGGCCGCACGCCTTCGACAAACCAGGCCAGAAATGCCGGATAACTGGCATCTTCCAGGATGAATGCGTGTCCGGGAGCAAAGTCCTGAAACAGGTTGTAATCTGTCGCCTGAGTGATCGTCGGGCCGTAGTTGGGATGCCCCTCGAAACCATCGACCACAAAAGACAAGAAATCCCCATTCCCGGAGAATTGTTGCCCCAGCCGCTCGCTGATCCGCGGCAGCGTGCGCAGAAGGTGCTTGCAACGCAGCAGCAACTCTGTTGAACCGAGGCATCCCGCGGAAACGACCACGCGGCGAGTCAAGATTGCCTCGTGCCGGTTCTGGGTTAGTTCTCGATACTTCACCCGGTAACCATGCGACCCATCACCATCAGGATGATCCGCGCCGGCCTCATCTACGGGCACGATCTCCTCCACCAGACATTGGGGAAGCACGGCCGCTTGATGATGGTGCTCTGCCACATACAGGTAGTTCAGATCGACAGTATTCTTGGCGTGGTAGTTGCAGCCGCAGATGCACTCACCGCAATATACGCAGGAGGTCTGCAGCGCGCCGAAGCGATTTCGCTCCTGTTGACCAATCGCCAGCGGAGGCGCGCTGGGATCCTTCCCGAAAAACACGTTGATATCCACCAGTTGTGATTCGCGGTGAGCCTTCCGCGCAAGATTCTGAAACAGTTCGGTTTTGAGAATGCGACGGCGGGGGTCACCATCAACGGGAGGAATCGGCCGCGACCCCAGCACCGACTTGGCGATTGCGTAGTACGGCATCAGGTTCGGCTTTTTGCAGGATGCGGGCCAGCGCTTGTCGGCAAAGACGGCGTCTGGAGGAATAAGGAAAACATTAGCGTAAATGAGCGAACCACCACCCACCCCCGCGCACATCACCACATCCATGTGGTCGTAATTGCGCACGTCGTACATGCCATGCAACTCACCGGCTTTCCCTGCAGCCCGGCGGACATGGCGGGGGTGCGGCGTGCGGTCGGGACGCACCCAGAAATTTCTCCTGAAATCATCGGGCGCGCGTGGGAATTCACCCAACCCATAGCGCTTGCCGCGCTCCAGTACCACCACCTTACCAGGCCATTTTCGCGCCAGCCGGCAGGCATTGATCGCGCCTCCGAACCCAGTTCCGATCACCACAGCTTCGCATTTGTCAGTCATGGGTCGATCTCCGGTCGCGGGCCATTTTGATGCTGCAAGACAAAAACTCAAACCACGGAGGGCACGAAGTATCACGAAGGACTTAGATTTTGTTTGGGTTCCTTCGTGGAATTTCGTGCCCTTCGTGGTAAAGATCGCGCCGACTTCCAAGCGACTTCTCCATTTTCGTCGTAGAACGTCTCCTGAATGTTCGGCCCGTTCAATGACAGCACCGCAAGTCCGTTGAGAACCCTCTGTGGGATGTCGGGATCGTTCGCCGACCGGTGTTCGTACCACTCCACGTTCCGGCTGTTCGCCAGCGACGAGGCCTGCCCCCACGGAAGAGCTCCGTGGCCACAGCAGCGTGTGGACACGTTGGAAGGACCGAAAGGCTTGTACACGGCTGCCGCATGCTCGTGACCCCAATACCAGAGCGTTGGGCCAGTACCGGGCGCCAATCCGCTCATCACCTGGGACCACAGATTGGTTGTGTTCAGACCGTCCTCGGTCAAGCCATTGTGGTGGGTCAACACAATGATCTTTTTGCCCTTTGCCATCGAGCTTTGCAGGAACATCTCTTGCGTGCCGCCAGTCGCACCCAGAGATCCGTCCATATACAGCCCACCCTCCGGCGAAAAGTACGCCGAGTCCAGTCCCACGATCACCCAATTGTCGTTTTCAAGGGCGAAGTAGCTGCAGCCGTTCTGCTTTCCGAAAGGCGGGCTTCCGATCGCCTGAAAATAAGGCTTCGCTCCGGAGTACATTTCGTGGTTGGAGTTCAGCGCCAGCGATCCGATCTCGCCCTTCGGCCAGAGATTCACAAGGATGTGCTGCTCCTGATCGGCGGTGCCCGCGTAATAGACGTCGCCCAGGTGGATGGTCAGGTCGAGCTTCAATGACGCCAAATGGCTGGCTACGCTTGTGCTCGGGGCGGGATTCGAACCCGTCCTCCAGTCCCCAGTGCCCCAATCTCCCGCCAGCCCGATCTGCACGGTGTTAGGGATAAGGACAGTAGCTGGATTCGCCATGAATGGATGCTTTCCGCCGACGAGATTCTCCAGGAATACGGCAAAAGCCTCTGTCCAGCCCGGATCGAGTTGCTCGTACTTGCCGGTGCCCCAGATCACGCCATCGCCGCCCACATCCAGCACCACGCCAGCATCCAGGTTAGACACGACGTTGTCTCGATCGTTCGAAAGTGCGCTTTCAGCCAACATGAGATGGTGAGGGGCCGCCCGCTCCGCGGGTGCCCTTCCGCTCCGCGCGAAGCTAATTGCTTGCTGGTTGGCTTGCGCGATTGCGGGCGCCAGTTCGGCTCGTCGCGCGGCACTAAGCTGGGCCCACGCCGCTTTGATCCGGCTGGAGACTACAGGATCAATATTGATTTTCATTTGTCTCCGCTCCTGACGAAACAACCATCAAGCTGGCTAGAGCCGGCCCTGGCCCTTGACGAGGAAGGAAGGACAAACGTCTTACGGAGCGTCTCGGGCGACACTGCAATATTGCGTGAATATTCTATGGTCATCCGCCTGAAGTCAATCGTGGAGACAACGATGTTCGTTTTTCGTAACAACCAGTTGACCTGCCTTGGAAAACTTTCACGGCCAGATTTGGGGGGCCTCCGGATGCTGGTGCCGCAAGGAAGAACCGTGGCCAAAGCCGACTTGACCGCCCATCGCACCCTGGATGGAATGATGCGCTACAATACGTTAGTTTTCTTGAGTGAGTGCCTGACCCTTCCCCCAGAGGTCGGCTTTTTTCAGTCTTTAGTCCAGTTGCTGAAGCAGATCTGCTTTACCACGTTTCCTAAAACCGAGACCGACATTGCTGCCGCTGCCCCAATTCGAATGGTCGTTCTGCCAGAAACAAATCTGCACCGAGCCTGATCGGGTGGACGATCTGCCGGGTCGATTGGGGACCCGATTGTGGCTCCAGCAATTCAAGGGCGACCCATTTCAAATGCGTATCCTGCGCGATTTGCTGTCGAACCAGATCTTGCTGCCGCCCTCGCAAACGGCCGACGACATGGTGATTGAGCAGATCGCTGACTTATTGGTTTCCGATCGATTGCACATTCACGCCGAGGAGATGGAGACAATCGCTGCTGGAGGTGTTGAGACCTCTGACCAATCTGTAGCCTTTCCGCTGTCGGAGCGGCAATCTCGCGATACGGCCCCTCCACCACCAGTGGCCGATCCCCCGACCTTTTCCTCGAAGGGCAACCCTTCCGCGCAAGCGACCGCTCTGGTTGCTGCTGCGGCTGCGGGAACCCCGTTTTGCCAGGAATGTGAGAAGAGCCAGAAGGCAGCAACTTAGATTTAGCTGAGCATTTAGATTTAACTGAGTATGACGGATCAACGGCTAGCTCGGATTGAAGAGATCCTGTGGCACGACTGCCCCAGTCGGGACGTTTGGATGATCGTCGACGGAGCTCGCACTGTCGAAGTTTTCCGAATGCTCCTGGAATGCCACCTAGAGTATTCCTGCCTTTACAGTGGATCGCTGACCCCTGACCTGGAGATGGCGGCGCCCTATCTGGTGCAGCTCGATCGTGACTATCGCGACACTCATCGTCTGATCCGGAGCGCCTGGGGGAATAGCTGGGGAGTTTTTCTCAGGAGCAGCACATCTCTCAAGAAGCTTCGGCGGCATCTCAGGGAGTTCCTGGTGGTCCGGGACTCGAGCGGCAATCGTCTGGTTTTCCGGTACTACGATCCGCGGGTGTTGAGGGCTTACTTGCCGACTTGCGTTACCGCAGAATTGCGGACCGTGTTCGGTCCGATCGAATACTTCTGGACGGAGTCGGAAAGTCCGGAAGAAATGCGGGAGTTCCGGCTGCGCGACCGCGGACTGGAAGAGCACACGATCCCGCTCGGTCCAGCCCAGGCAACATCGCAAAAGAAGTGAGCCTGCGTGCCGGATCTTGTCGCGTGAAACTCGTTCAGGACAGCTGAAGAAGCTAGTGCGAACCAGTGATTGAGTGGAAATGCGAGCGCCCTCTCAAGCGCTGACACACAGCGGCCGCGCCTCCGGCCATCGCTGCGATTCTGATGAATCTTCTTCGCTGCATGGGCCTTTGCTACACGGTTCAAGTGGATTCTCAAACTCGCAGCGCGCGCCTTGACCGACATGTTCGAGCGCAGCCCTACGAACTGGCTCTCATGTCGCTGGACGTCCCCCCTGCTGCCGGAACGTAGCACTTCAGCGTGTAATCCATCACCATGCGATCTGCGTTGAAGCGCCAGCCCAGCGTACGGATCGTCCGCTTCATGCGCTTGATCCAGCCGCGCGGAAGCCCATCGCGATCACGCTGGTAATACAGCGGAATCACTGCTTCGCGCAGCGTTCGCATCAGGTCCTCTCCATCGCGGGCATCGTGCACGCTCATGTTGGAGTGAGTTCTGCCGGTTCCAATCGCAAAACCGTTCATGCCATCGAAGGCTTCGGCCCACCAGCCATCCAGGACGGAAAGATTCAGGCCGCCGTTCAGCACCACTTTCTGACCGCTCGTGCCCGAGGCCTCCAGCGGCCGGCGCGGATTATTGAGCCAGACGTCGACGCCTTGCACAAAATGGCGCCCGACGTTGATGTCATAGTCCTCCACAAACACGAACTTGTCGCGGAACTTCGGATCGCGCATCAACTCCGCAATCTGTTGCAACACGCGCTTGCCGGGCTCGTCGAGCGGATGAGCCTTGCCCGCGAACACGAACTGTACCGGCCGGTTCGGGTCATTCACCATCGAAGCCAGCCGCTCGATGTCGGTCAAGATCAGATTGGCCCGCTTGTAAGTGGCAAACCTCCGGGCAAATCCGATGGTGAGAGCATCCGGGCTCAGCACCCGCTCCAGACGCTGCAACGTCTCCCGCGATTCTCCTCGATGTTCCGCTTGCGCCACCGCGCGCCGGCGAACAAACTCGATCAGCTGCGACTTCAGGTTGAGGTGCGTCTCCCACAGTTCACCGTCGTCCACATCCTCGATGCCCAGCCAGATTTTGGCTTCGCTGCTGCGCTGGTGCCAGTCCGTTCCCAAGTGGCGATCATAGAGGCGGAACATTTGCGGCGCCAGCCACGAGGGAACGTGGACTCCGTTGGTGATGTGCCCAATGGGCACGTCGTCTTCCAGTTTGTCGCGGAACAGCCCGGTCCACATGGCGCGCGACACTTCGGCATGCAGCGCCGAAACGGCATTGGCGCGCCGTGAGAGCCGCAGCGCCAGCACCGTCATACAAAACAGTTCGTCCGAATTGTTGGCGTTCTCGCGCCCCAGTCCCATAAGACTTTCCTTGGAGAGCCCCAGGGCCTCGCGAAGCGGTCCGATGTGCTCCTCGACCAGCCCGGCATCGAAGCGGTCGTGCCCGGCAGGCACCGGAGTGTGCGTGGTGAACACCACTTCCCGCGAAACGCGCGGAACCGCTGCGTCAAACGCCAGGCCTTCCTCCTGCATCCGCATGCGGATCGCTTCCAGTACTGCAAACGCGCTGTGACCCTCATTCAGGTGAAGAACGCCGGGAGAAATCCCGAGCGCTTTCAGAGCGCGCAATCCACCCACGCCCAGCAGCAACTCTTGACGAATGCGGATGCGGAGATCACCGCCGTACAGTCGCGAGGCCAGCTCGCGGTCCTCGGGAGCATTCCCCTCCACGTCGGAATCCAGAAGCAGCAGGTCCCGGCGTCCTACGTCCACACGCCAGACTTTTGCCTTGATCCGGCCGCTGCGCGTCTCGATTTCGACCACGACCGGCCTGCCGTCCTTCCCGATTGCAACTTCCATCGGCATCTGATTGACGTCGGTCTTCAGATATTCTTCCCGCTGCCATCCACCCACGTCGAGCCTCTGCCGGAAATAGCCCTGGCCATAGAACAAGCCAATGCCCACCAGTGGAATGTCGAGATCGGACGCACTCTTGATGTGATCCCCTGCCAGCACTCCCAAGCCGCCGGAATAAACCGGCAGCGACTCGTGCAGACCAAACTCCGCCGAGAAATAGGCCACCGGGTGAGGCCGCAGCACGCCGGCGTGCCTCGTACCCCAGGTTCGATCGGCTTCCAGATACTCCAGCATGCGGCGATACGCATAATTCACCCGGCTGTGCAGCATGAGTTCCGCGGCGCGGGTTTCCAGCTTGGCGAGAGGCATCTCTCCCAGCAGCGCCACTGGATTGTGGTTGAGTTCGTTCCAGCGCGCCGGATCCAGATCGAGAAATAGACTGGAGGAGTTGTGATCCCAGCTCCACCACAAATTGCGCGCCAGCGCCCACAAGCGCTCCTGCAGCGGTGCAATGAAGCGATCGAGGGTGCGAGCTTCGCTCACCACCGGAGCGACCTGAGTGGCCGCCTCCGTCAGCATGCGGATTTCGTCTTCACTGAAAACGCGGGCTTCGATCGTCTGCACCACCAGAACCCCCTGCAATACGCCCCGTTCGATCAGCGGAACTCCCAGGAATGATTGGTAGGCATCCTCGCCCGCATCGCGGAAATATTTGAACCGGGGATGGTTCTTCACCTGTTCCACGGAAACCGGCCGCACCTGTTCGGCCACCAGGCCCGTGAGCCCTTCGTTGACGGCCATCCGCAGACTGCCGATACATTCCCGGCGAAGTCCGACGGTCGCCGCCAACACCAGATTGGCGCGGTCCGGCTCCAGCAAATATGCGGAGCAGACATCCGTCCGAAATCGCTTGGCGATCAGGGCAACCACGTTCATCAGCGTTTCCGCTGGCTGTCCCCCCTCCGCCGCGAGGTTCGCAATCTCTTCCAGGGTCAGAACGTTTCTGACCTCATTTGTGTGCACTTCCTGCATCATGTCTTCTGCCACCTTCTCGTGTCCGTCCAATCGAGTTCGTCTGCCTCCGTTGGGGTCGTCCTGGACCTCAATCTACTGCACTAGCTGAACTAGCTACTGAACTTAGGATGATGTCATCGTCGGCCAGAGGATTCTCTATTGTAAGGGGTGGGGATGAAATCGTGAATGAGGATGAGGACGAGGACGACGCTCCGATTTTCGGGCGGAGGCCCCCGTCCCTCCCCCGCTCAGGAAGTTTGCTCCGGAATCGCAGTCCGTTTCAGTCCTCCCGCCGGACTGATTTAGAAGGAAAACGGGTTTGCGTTGTGCCCCGAGTAAAGAGTAAAATCAGCGCCAATCCAGCTAACTGACGGGAGGCATACGTCCACTTTCCGTTGGCGTTTCAAGCACGCAAGTTTGGGAAGACGGTCAGCCGGAGCAACGATCGAGATCAGTTATCCAGACTGCGGCTTCACCAAATCAGGGACGGACCTAACAACGGAAGATTTTGAGCACTGCCCGTGTTTCTTTTTGCATCTCGCGCGACCCATGGAGTCAGGACAATGAACGGTACTTCCGCACGATTTCTCCGGTTAGGTGTGAGTCTGTCTGGATTAATGATTTTGGGCTGGGTGTTAGCCGGCCAGGCGGCCCAACCCCCCAGGCAAGGAATCCCGTTGCCCACCGACTGGAGTCACAGTCACCTTATCTTCTCCCGTCCGGGTTCGGCGGAACTGCTCGCTCGGGTTAGCAAGGACCCGCGCTACCAGCAGCAGATCCACCGTCGCGAACAGGCGCTGACGCTGCCCGCCAGCGTCGACGCCGCTGCCTTCCCCACTGCGATCCTTAAGGCGAGCAAAAAGTTCCACCGCGATTGGTCAGAAGATCTCGGAAGCCTCGCCCTGGTAGGTCCGGTACTCGCCGGCATTTATCCAGCCAAGTTCTCTTTCAGCAGTAAGGTTGCGAACTGCGGCTCTGCGACCACCCCGGATTACGTCGTCTACAGCACGGGGCTGTTGGGCACCGGAACTCAGGCCAACATTGTCGCCTTCGACAATCTGTATTCCGGATGCGGCGTCGGGGTGCCTACACTCTATTGGGCGTACAACACGGCTGGCCAGGTTCTCACGTCTCCGGTGCTCTCGCGCGATGGCAAGCAGGTTGCCTTCGTGCAAACTAATACCGGCGCGGTTGGGACCCTGGTCCTGTTGAAATGGGCTGCCTCGACTGGGACGATCGGCATTCCGGCCACCCCGACTGCGGTGCTCCCCGGCGCGTACTCGGGCTGTACCGCACCCTGTATGACGACCATCGTTCTGCACGACGGCAGCAATCTCGTCACCGACGACACGACGTCATCCGTTTTCTACGACTATACCAACGACATAGGCTGGGTGGGCGGCGCCAGGGGATGGCTGCACAAGATTACGGGTATGTTCGGCGGAATTCCGGCGGAGGTCCACGGGGGCGGGTTCCCCGCTCAGGTGGCCAGTACGCTGCCTCTCTCGAGCCCGGTTTACGATCCCCTTTCCAACAATGTCTTCGTGGGCGATGGCGGCGGGTTCTTGAACAGTGTGAACGCCACGTCCGGTTTGGTCACACGGTCCGCCCAGTTGGACTTCGGTGTCGGACTCATAGAAAGCCCACTTGTCGATACCGTGAACGGCTTCGTTTACGTGTTTGCCTCGAGCGACAATAGCTCGACCTGTGCCTTGGGAACCATAAATTGTTCCGCTGTCTACCAACTCAGCACCACATTCGGCCTGGGGGCTACTGGGACGGAAGCCGCAGTAGGGAACAGCGTGGCGTCAGCTCCGCCGAACCCGAACCCGCTGTATATCGGGGGCTTCGACAGCGCGTATTACAGCTCCACGAACGCGACCGGGAATCTTTACGTTTGCGGCAACACTGGGGCTAACCCAATCCTGTATCAGGTCCCCGTTCTGGCTGGGGCATTCCCATTGTCAGGAGCGGGCCTGCCAATTGTGGCGCTCACCACAGGGGCCTCAACCGCTGCCTGCTCGCCAGTGACCGACGTTCCCAACCCCAACACCACGGGCGGTCCGTCAGAACGGATGTTCGTGAGTGTGCAGAGCAATGGTCTGCCGACTACCTGCAGCCCCGGTGGATGCATCATGAACTTCGTTTCTGCTGCATGGAAGCCCTCCACGACGTATGTCGTGGGCCAGCAGATCCTGAGCACCAAGTTCCATGTCGAAACCGTGACCGTGGGGGGCACGTCGTTTACATCAGCACCTAGCTGGAGCAATACGGCGGGCTCGCTGAAAACAGACGGCTCCGTGGTCTGGATCGATCAAGGTGCTCTTGGGGCCGGCACGATGGTGAGTTGGCTTGCTAATCACCCCTACGGGACCCTCCGCATTCTCGACACAAACAACAATGTCGAGCTATCGACCCCAGGCACCTCGGGAGCATCTCAACCCATATGGAACACAACCCCTGGGCTTACGACTACAGATAATGGCGTCACCTGGAAAAATCTTGGCCAGATCGGCACCTTTGCGCTGGCAAGTGCCGGAGGCACCAGCGGCATCATCTCAGACAATGCGGTCGGGCCTGGCACCTTGGCGGGCGCGTCTCAGGTATACTTCACAACTCTGGCCGACCAGACTTGTCCCTCATCCGGTGGCTCGGGTGGCTGCGCTGTGCAGGCATCTCAGCCGGCATTACAATAGCCGGCATTACAATTGCGGCATTGCAATAGAAAGATACACGGGGTTCCTTTTTTATGGCTATGAACAGCACCTCCTCCGATAATCGTCCCGAAGCCACCAAGAAGCCGTACGAAAAACCGTCCTTCCGCTTCGAACAGGTGTTTGTTACCACCGCCCTGTCCTGCGGAAAAGTCGGCACCACGCAGAGCGCTTGCATCGCGCGCCCCAGTGCCTCATGACACCGTCACCACAATCACTGGACGAGGCGCACGCCCTCAAGTGTGATCTGGCAGGCGAGGTGCTGCGTTCCTCTGGAACTTTGCGGTTGCAGGTCATGGGCTGGAGCATGCTGCCCACCGTTTGGCCCGGGGACACCCTGGTCGTCGAGTCAGCAGACAGCAACTCGGTCTGCAAAGGTGACATCGTGCTGTTCGGGCGCGATCGCCGCCTCTTTGCTCATCGCGTGGTCACCAAGCGCGGTCAGCCCGGAGATTCGCGAGTTGTAACCCGGGGGGACGCCATGCCTGCCCCGGATTCGCCGCTGGCTGAGGATGAGCTGCTGGGAAAAGTTTCCGTCATCGTGCGCGACGGAAGATGTATCGCTCCCAGCCGGAGTCTTCGATTTTCAGAACGCGCCGTGGCCGCCTTAGTTCGAAGCTCGGAAATCGCCGCCCGTGTCGTTGTGGGCGTACACGGTATTCATCAGAGTTCATAGGAACTGGGTTCATAGGAACTGGGACAACCCTTGCCGGAATTGACCGCAGAAGTCGAACGCCTGAGTCTCGTCATCGCAATCGGGGATATGCCCGTGCGCGTCAACACGACCGACCCGCTTTTCCTCGACATATTGCAGGATCGCTATGCCGGTTTTTTGGGCTCGAACGAGCGAGCCGAGATTGAGTTCGACGTCGACGTCACTCCGCCGGTCTACCCGGTTCCTGACATCGGCGTGCGTGTCACCCAGCGCCTCGGCCGCTGGTCCCTGCAGGCCGGAGATTTTCTCGCCGAATGGGAACCTGCGTCGCGCACTGGCCGGATTCGCCAGACGGCCAATCCCTACTCCATCGATGCGGTCCTTCGCATCGTGCACACGCTGGTGCTCGCCCGCCAGGGAGGCTTCCTGGCGCATTCCGCCAGCGCCATCCGCAATGGCAAAGCGTTTCTGTTCGCGGGAGTGTCCGGAGCGGGCAAGACGACCATCGCCCGGCTAGCTCCTCCCGACGTCACCCTCTTGACCGACGAGATTTCGTACGTGCGCAAGCAGGATGCCGGCTACATCGCCTACGGCACTCCATTTACGGGAGAGCTGGCCAAGCTGGGGGAAAATGTTTCGGCGCCCCTTGCCGCGCTGTACCTGCTCGCCCAGGGTTCGGAAAATCGAATTGATCCGATCGCCCCCGGCGAAGCGGCTCGATCTCTTCTTGCCAATCTTCTCTTTTTCGCGGAGGATGAGGAACTGGTGCAATCGACTTTTCATTCCGCCGTTGAGTTCGTTAGCCGGGTACCCGTTTCCCGGCTGACCTTTGTGCCCGATTCCCGGGTCTGGGAGCTGATTGGATGAGCAGGCTTTACGTTGCACGCAATCCGCGGGTCGCGGCGCGCAGTCTCGACGGCGAAATGATGATCATGTCCGGCCGCGACTCCACTCTCTTTACCCTCAATAAGACGGCGACCATCCTGTGGCAGTCGGCGGACGGGACTACTCCCCTCGACGAAATCGTCGAGCTTCGAATTTGCCAGGAGTTCGAGGTGGAGCCGGCCGAGGCGTTGCACGACGCTGAAACCCTGGCCCGGGAACTGGCCAGCCATGACATCATCCAAATCTCGGAAGAGCCGATTCCTCAGCGGAATCCCACGGCCGGAGATTCCCGATGAACGGCCTCCTGGAGCAGATGACCGAGAAGGCGCTGAAGCTGAACGTTCCGCTCAGCGTCCAGCTTGACCTGACCTATCGCTGCAACGAGCGCTGCGTGCACTGTTATCTCGATCATGACGACCATGGCGAGATGACGACGGCGGAAATCAAGCACCTGCTGAAGGAGATGGCCGACGCGGGTGTTTTCATTCTGACCCTCAGCGGCGGCGAGATTTTTCTGCGCAAGGATTTCTTCGAGCTCCTCGAATATGCCCGCCGCACGTTGATGTTTTGCGTAAAGCTCAAGACCAATGCAATGCTGATTCGGGAGCGTGAGGCCGCCCGCATCCGCGATCTCGGCGTTGAGTCGATCCAGATCAGCATTTATTCACATCGGCCGGAAGTGCACGACGCCATTACCCTGGTGCCCGGTTCGCTGAAGCGCTCGCTCGATGCGGTCCGGTTTCTCAAGTCTCAGGGTTTGAGGGTCATCATCGCCAACGTTCTGATGACCCAGAACATGCAGGACTATCCTGCGGTGCGTGCTCTCGCTGCGGAAATGGGCGTCGATTGCACGCTCGATCCCACGATCACACCCATGATGGACGGCGACCGATCGGTCTTGAGCCTGGGCGTCGACCGGAATGCGCTGCGGCAGGTCTTCCGTGATCCGTCGCTGGTCGGCGATGTCGAGGAATTTTGCGCGATCGCAACCAACCCCGACGAGGACGCGCTGGAAAATCTTCCTTGCAGCGCCGGCCACACCAGCTGCTATGTTTCGCCCTACGGCGACGTCTTTCCCTGCGTCCAGTTTCCTCTGCCCACGGGAAACGTGAGGAAACAGCGCTTCATCGACATCTGGCGGCATTCCGATGCGATGAATGATGTTCGCTCCATCCGTGTGAAGGACCTGACGACCTGCACTTCGTGCACCCACGTTTCAAGCTGCTCCCGCTGTCCCGGTCTGGCGTTCCTGGAAGGCAACATGCGCGGGCCTTCGTCGCAGGATTGCGAGAGGTCATACGCCCGCACCGGAGTTCCATCGGCCAATATGCTGGCCAAGAAGCGCGCCGGGGCGAACCTGGGACCGACGATACTGGGACCGACGATACTCGGTCAGGCGAATCTGGTGCAGATTCGCGTGCTCCCGGCCAACGTTGGAACGGCTGCGACGAGCGCTACTGCGTGATCTGGACGCGCTTCCACGGGTCCAACGTAAGATGGCTCAGCCGAAAACATGCCCGGCACTAGCACCACACTCGAAGCCGAGTGGTCCCTTCTACTAGCCGCTTGTTCCGAAATTTCCCCCGAAGAAAAGGCAGTCCGACTCCGCGTCCTCGCACTTGCACCGGTTCGCTGGAAAGTTCTTTTCGACCTCGCCGACCATCACCGCACTCAGCCCCTTCTCTACCAGGCTCTGGTTGGCATTGAGGATGCGGATGCCGGGGCCGTTCCTCCCGCCGAGATGTCTGCGCTGAGGCAGCTCTATCAGACCAACCTGCACAAAGCCCTATTTCTTTCGCGCGAGTTAATTCGAATCGTGGATCACTTGTCCGCTCTCGTCATTGAGGTCATGCCCTACAAAGGTGTGGCGCTGGCGGAAGTGGCTTATGGAGACATCGCGCTGCGGCAAGCCGGTGATATTGACGTGCTGATCCGCCCCCAGGATTTGCCGCGGGCCCGCGCTGCCGTCCGCGAACTCGGTTACACGCCCCACCTGGTTTTTTCCGAGGCTGAGGAACGGGCTTATCTGAAATCGGGATACGAATGTGCCTTCGATGGCGCTGCCGGTCCGAACCTTCTCGAACTGCAGTGGGCCATTCAGCCTCGCTTTTATGCCATGGACTTTGACATGGGCAGCCTGTTCCAGCGGGCAGCGACCGTCACGGTCGCCGGCCACTCCATGAAGACGCCCTCCTCCGAGGACTTGCTGCTGATACTGTCGGCGCATGCCGCCAAACACGTCTGGGGACGCCTGGTCTGGCTCTGCGACATCGCGCGCATCATGCGCCTGCCAAGTCTGAACTGGAGCTGGATCGGATCTCAGGCGAGGGCATTGGGAATTGTGCGCATCCTTCGCGTCACCATGCTCCTGGCGAACCGGCTTCTAGGCGCCACGATCCCGCCAGCGGCGCAGGCGAATCTCCCCGAAGATTCCGAGGCGCCGGCGCTGGTGGAAGAGATTCAAACTCACATCGCGAGCGAGTCCACTTACAACGTGGAGTCTCTGGCCTACTTTCGCCTCATGATGCGTTTGCGGGAGCTGCCGACCGATCGCTTGCGATTCCTGCAGCGCCTGGTCTTCACCCCCGGTCCGGGCGAATGGCAGGCAGTGCGTCTCCCCGCGTCACTGTTCCCGTTGTACCGGCTGGTCCGGCTTTCGAGGCTGGCAGCGAGATTCGTCCGCGGTTAACTCGCTCGCTCCTGTTCCGTGGGTAGCGCTCTGAAATTACTGATTGCAGGAACTGCCGATCTTTAGGAACTGCCGATTTTGGGTGGCGCAGCGCTTCAAGCGCTGCGAGAAAGCTGTTCCTTTCGCTAACGGCTTTAGCCCCCGAGGTGCCTGACCCTCGATCTCAGCAGCCGGTCAGACCGCTGGTTCTGTCCCCGCACTCCACTTTCCCAGATACAAAGCGTACATCGCGGCGCATCCGATCAATGGCACGGCCAGCCCAGCCTTGAGAGTACCGAAATGATTCGACGAAACACCCACCATCCACGGCATCAGTCCTCCTCCAATGTTCGACAGCGTGAACATGATCGACCCCAGCCGAGCCGACGCTGACCCAAATTCCCGCGACAATAGCGAGATCGTGATGGGATACACGTAAGAGAGCCCAAGCCCCGCGAGGCAAGCGCTCAGCACCACTCCGCGCAGGCCATGCGACAAGACCAAGCCCCCCATGCCCGCGCAGGCAACCAGCAGTCCCACTTGCACCAGTCGGATCTCGTTCGCCAGTCGCAACAGCATCGGTGCCAGCCATCGCCCGAGCATCATGGCCGCATAAAAAAATGAAGGAGTCATGAGCGCCATGGTCGGGGTCAGGGTTCCCAGACTCTTCGAGTACGACGCCACCCATCCTCCGAAACCGTTCTCCACGCCGACATACAAAAAGAAAAGCGCCGCCAGAATCAGCAAAGCGCTGTGCCCCCATGGAATCGCCGGCCCCTTCGTTCGCTCTGCATCCCTTCTCACCGACGGCTCAACAATGGACGACGGCATGACCGCGATCCCAATTGCCACCACAAGCGCGAAGCCGGCCACTGAAGCGAGAAACAAGGGAACCTGGTGACTCTTCACCGCTGCCGCCACAAGGAATGGGCAAGCCACCGCGCCCGCGCTCCAGCAGAAATTCAGAATGTTCAGGGTCGCGCTGCGCCGCCCCGGATTCACCTCCGCCACCAGCAGATTCGCCGCCGGAACCGCCAGACCCAGACCTGCTCCGTATGCCCCGACGCACAGAATTCCCAGCACCTTCGGACGCGCCAGCAGCAGGCCCACCCCCGCGCTCATGAGCAGAAGTCCAGTCTTGATCGCGAAACGGAATCCCCAGCGCGAAACCAGAACGCCAGACAGAGCGACCGCCAAAGTCGAAGCCAAGTACTGCGCCGTAAACAGTGCTCCTGCCTGGGCATAGTTCAGCGACCATCGCGCCGACAACGTCGGCAGCATCGGACCGAGAAGCACGGTCGCGATCCCGATCGGCACGAACGATGCATACGCAGCGAAGGTAAGGGCTTTGGCGGAGGTTGAGGCGTTCGGTGAGTCAGAGGGGGGCATGAATGGCGAGGAACGCTCTGCGGCTACTATATCGGAACCGCGAGGCTAGGAGGCCCCCGGAGCCTTCGCCGTCGATTCCCGCACCACCAGTTCAGGCTCAATCGCGATTTCAGAGGGATATTCTTTGTGCCCCTCAATCCGTTCCAACAGAACCTGTGCGGCCACCTCTCCCATTCGATTCAACGGCTGTTGCACCGTCGTCAAACTCGGAGTGTGAAACGCGGCTCCCGGAATATCATCGAATCCCATCACCGAAATATCCTGGGGAACCCGCAGTCCCTGCTCCTGTATCGCTCGAATCGCGCCGATCGCCGAGATGTCATTGTAGGCAAACAGCGCGGTAAACGGCTTCCCGCGAGCCAGCAGTTGCTTGGCAAACGGATAACCCAGCATCGGCGTCGGATCATCCGTGTCGATTTGCACGGTCAGTTCGGGATCGATCTTCATCCCAATCTCCGCGGCCACCTGGCAGATTGCGTCCCAGCGGTCCTTCGCATCGGAACTCACGGGATTCCCTTTCATAAACGCGACCCGCTCGTGCGATAAATCCTTGAGGTGGTTCAGTGCCAGAACCGCGGCCCTTAAGTGATCCAGAGTAATGTTGGTCACGCCCTTCAACTTTTTGTGGCCGGCAATGGCCACCGTCGGCAACGTGGGCGCCTCCTGTACGGTCGTATCTACGGTGATGATGCCTTCGACTCCGCGCTCCGACAGCAATTGCGAATATCGATTCAGCAACACCGGATCGTGCCGGTGGACCACCGTCAAGAAGAAATAATCGCGCTTCCTCAAGTACTGCTCAATGCCGCTGATGATGGGCGAGCTGTAGGAATCGCCAATTTCTTCCGCAATCACTCCAATGGTATAGGTGCGCTTGTTGCGCAGCGTGCGCGCGAAAAAATTGGGCCGGTAGTTGAGTTCCTTGGCCGCGGCGTGGATCCGGTTCTTGGTCTCCTGCGGAATGGAACGAGCCGACGGCGAATCGTTAAGAACAGCCGAGACCGTGCCGGGAGTAAGTCCAATATGTTGGGCGACGGCTTTGAGGGTGATGACCTCTGGTTTTTGGCCAGGCTTCTTAATTTGCCCCATGATCTTTTAGATCGTTTGAATGAATGACTTCGTAAAATTCCAATCAAAACATCGTAACAAATCTCAGGATCCTGTCAGTGATTCCACATACGTTCTCATCCGAGTGAGGCAAAGAACCAATCGAGCTTTTTCGACGCTGCTATGCCTTTGCATAACGTTGGCTGTTGGGCTTAGATCCGCTCAACGCAAAGAACAAGATATACAAGTAACAAATGACCGGCAGAAAGAACGCGTGATGAATGCCGATGCGATCGGCAATCGCCCCTTGCGCTACAGGAATAATGGCTCCTCCAACAATCGCCATGATCATGATCCCGGAGCCGTCCCCGGTGAGCGGACCAAGTTCGGCCACACCCAGCGTGAAGATGCTCGGGAACATGATGGAGTTGAAGAATCCGACCAGGATGATGCTGTACATGGCGGTGTGCCCGGTGGTGAGCATGGAAATGGCGACCAGCGCCGTTGCGCACACGGCACAAATGCCAAGCAGCACTCCCGTTGGCGCAACCAAACGGCCACCACGGAGAGCCGTGAGGATTGCGAGCACTGCCGCTACGACGGCGACCAAAGCAAAAAGCGGACGGGCAGTAACCAGGATAGAGACGATCGCCCATAGTACAGCGGTGAGACTAAAATGGCCAGCCGGAGCCGCAAGGTTGTCAGCCCATGCATGAGCAACCCAAGTCGAAAGCAGAAAAGCCAGAACACCGCCGACCGACGCCAAGCCCATGTAAGCCGCTTTTGCTCCGCTCAATAGTGCAGACCCAAAGAAGCGACCGACCATGGCGCCACCCCAATAAAGTGCGACGAAGCCGGCGGCGACCTTTTCCGTCAGGCCGCCAATCTCAGGCTGGCCGAAGTAGTTCACCAAGAAGCTTCCGATGGAAACTTCCCCACCAACATATACGAAGATGGCGATGGCGCCAAAGATCAGATTCGGGTGATTCCAAATCGAGTCGTTCACCTTCTCGCCCACTTTGTGTTGAGCGTGCTCGATTTTCGGCAACTTAAGACTGCCGATAGCAACCGCCAACAGCACCAAAGCGATGCCCAAACCCACATAAGGCATCTTGACCGTCGCTGCTTCGTGTACCCGGTAAGCTTGCAAGGCATCGGGCGCTAAAGCTCGCATCTGATCGGCGGACAGATTTGCCGCTGTCAGAATCAGCAGGCCGCCGAAAAACGGCGCCAGAAAAGTGCCCAGCGAGTTAAACGCCTGCGTCAGATTGAGCCGGCTCGAAGCCGTCTCGGGTTTCCCCAGCACGGTGACGTATGGATTCGCCGCCACCTGCAAGCAGGTGATCCCCGCGGCAAGCACGATCAACGCCCCCAGGAATAATGGGAACGACGGAACGCTAGCCGCTGGCACAAAGAGAAATGCGCCCAGCCCCATGGTGAGCAGTCCCACCACCATCGACCGTTGGTATCCGATCCAATCGATGATTCTCGCGGACGGAATGGAGAAAATAAAATAGGCTCCAAAGAACGCAAACTGAATCAGCATGACCTCGGCATAGCCCAGGTCAAAGATCGATTTCAGATGCGGAACCAGAATGTCATTCAGGCAGGTAAGAAATCCCCACATGAAAAAAAGCGTGGTCACCGTAGCCAGCGGAGCGCCGTAGCTCTGCCCCGTGCCCGGCGCCGCGGTCGTAGTAGAAGTGTTGGGGGCTGCGATTGCCATGAGTGCTGTATCCACCTTCCGAAGATTGTGCGCAACCAGATTGCACGAATCGGCTGTACAAATCGGGCTGTGCGAACAACGAACGCGCCATCATAGCATCGCCCGAGCGTGCTTTTACGCATTTTTCTTAGGCGCGATATCGAATTGGTACTCTAGAAAATCGTTTCTCTAGCTTGACAATCCACGCCCCATGCCGGAGACTGCAAGCGTCTCCGCCTGTCGAATCTCCTCATCAGGCCATACTCATGCGCGAATCTGTGCTCTTCGCTGTCGCCGTCTTCTCTTTCTTGGTCTGCCAAACCGCACTCTTTGCCCAAGCCGGCACGTCCGCCGTGGTCGTGTTCAGCGAGCCCGGTTTTCCGTCGGCCGACTCCGCCGCCCCCTCCCCGCAGCAGTTGATCGCACTGTTGCCCGGCGCTCAGCAGGTCGACGCGGACCACTTCCGCGACGTTCTGGCAGCGGCGTCCACTCGACTTCTGATCCTTCCCAACGGCTCCTCATTCCCCGAGGAGGCCTGGCCCGCCATCAAGCAGTTCCTCGACCGCGGAGGCAATCTCTTGGTGCTCGGTGGAATGCCCTTCACTCGCGCCGCCTACCGCGATTCCACCGGCTGGCATCTTCGTCAATACAGTGTCCGCTTCATCCGGCCGCTAATGATCGACCAGTACCAGGAAACTCCCGGCTCCGACGGATTGCACTTCCAACCAAATCCCGAGTTACCCTTGCAGCTTCCGGCGTTCGCGTGGAAGCGCGCCTTCAGCCCCGTGATTCGTCTGAGCGCAGTCGATCTTTATCACCGCGGCGGCGCCGCCGGCTCCATCGACGCGCGCCTCGACACTCTTGCCTGGGGCATCAAGAATGGCCGCAAGTTGTCGGCCCCAGTCCTCCAGGTCGATCACTACCGCAACGGTTTCGATGGCGGACGCTGGATTTTCGTCAACGCGGAACTCAACCGCAACTTCTTCGACAACGCCAGCCTCGTGCAATTTCTTGCGGCACGGGCATTGCAAGGCGCGGAGGAATTCACCGTCCGCCCGGTGCTGCCGCTCTACTTGCCGGGCGAGCCCGTAGATCTGCAGGCGCAATGGCATGCGGCAGTGCCGCCTCAGGCGTCAGTTTCTCTGAAGATCACTTCCTTCCCCGAAACCCAGCCCTCGAATCGCTCCACCGTCACTGCGGCGCTACCGTCCAACCAGCCCGTCGTGCTGCCCGCTCCCGAGGGCAAGGGTCTCTACATCATCGAAGCGCAATTGCTCGAAGGCGACCGCGTTCGTGCCATCTACCATTCCGCCTTCTGGGTCCGCGACGAATCCTATCTCCGCTCTGGCCCGCACCTCGGCGTCAACCATGACTACTTCGAACTCGATGGCCATCCTCTCGCCGTCGTCGGAACGACATACATGTCGAGCGAAGTGCAGCGCCTCTTCTTCGAGCGTCCCAACGTGTACGTCTGGAACCAGGATCTCGGCCAGATTCACGATGCCGGACTCAACATGATCCGCACCGGATGGTGGACCGGCTGGGACAAGTTCTGCGACGAAAACGGCCAACCCTACGAGCGCACCTTGCGCACCCTCGAGGCCTATCTCATGACCGCCCGCAAATACGGGCTGCCAGTGCAGTTCAATTTCTTCGCCTTTCTCCCAGATGTTCTCGGAGGTAGCAACGCCTTCCTCGACCCTGAGGCCGTTCGCCGCCAGCAAACTCTGATTTCGTCCGTGGTCGCACGCTTCCACGACGTGCCCTTCCTCGCATGGGACCTCATCAACGAGCCCAGTTTCTCTCAGCATCTGTGGAAGACGCGCCCCAACGGCGATGCCATCGAACTCGCAGCCTGGAACAACTGGCTGAGCCAACGCTACCCCGATCGCGCCCAACTCGCCACCCTTTGGAACGTTCCTCCCGAATCCGTCGCAGGAACTATTTCTCTTCCCCGCGAAGACGAGTTCTCCCCCCGTGGCATGTACACCGGAACCAACTCGCTCCGCCTGCATGACTATTTCCTGTTCGCTCAGGAATCATTCGCGCACTGGGCGAGCACCATGCGCGACACCATCCGGTCAACCGGCTCTCAACAACTCGTAACCGTCGGCCAGGATGAAGGTGGCATTCAAGACCGTCTCTCACCCGCCTTCTGGGGTCAGTCCGTCGACTTCACCACCAATCATTCCTGGTGGCTCAACGACCACATCCTGTGGGATTCGCTCGCGGCGAAG
>Ga0209415_10005576_pt1 | contig 22574 bp, 17 predicted proteins | sample PeaSoiSIISIP2007_FD_187696 | JGI IMG/M metagenome (GOLD analysis project Ga0209415, IMG submission 187696) | Peat soil microbial communities from Weissenstadt, Germany - SII-SIP-2007 (SPAdes) (version 2) | ecosystem: Environmental > Terrestrial > Soil > Wetlands > Peat | place: Germany... | reverse complement strand
GGCCCAGCCGGTCCACCGCGACCTTCGCGCGTTCGAGGCCGGCATCGACGCGAGCGATCCGGCGGTCACCCCCGCGATGCGCTACTTCTACGTCGCGAACAAGTTGCAGATGCCGTACTGCAACTTCACGCCGAGCCTCACGAACATCCCCGCGCTCGACGCCCAGGCCAACCAGATGGCCAACCCGTTCGCCGGAATGGACGGCAAGACGGGGCAGACGCTGCTCAAGACGGTGCTGGCGTCGATGTTCCGTGCGCGGCGCCTCTTCATCGAGGGCTGGTATTCGACCAACGTGCTCGGCAACAGCGACGGCCTCGTGCTCGACGCGCCGGCGTCGAACAAGACGAAGGTGCTGAGCAAGTCCGCGGTTCTCGACTCGATCGTCGGCTACCACGTGGACAACCACCAGGTTCACATCCACTATTACAAGCCCCGGGGCGACTCGAAAGAGGCCTGGGACAACATCGACATCGTGGGGTTCGCCGGGATCCCGATGCAGATCAAGGTCAACTTCCTCTGTCAGGACTCGGCGCTCGCCGCGCCGCTCGTCATCGATCTCGTGCGCCTGCTCGACGTCGCCAAGCGCGCGGGCGAGCGCGGGATCCAGCGGCAGCTCTCGATGTTCTTCAAGTCGCCTTACCATGCGCCCGGCGAGGCGCCGCTCCACGATCTCTTCAAGCAGGAGAAGCTGCTGCTCGAATGGGCCCGCGCGCACGCGACGACGAAGCCGGCGCACACGAACGGGGTCAAGTCGCACGCGGAGCCTTCGCCGTGACGGCGCCTGGCGGGCTCGCCCTCTTCGGGGCGGAGCCGGCCCTGACGAAAGAGGCGCACCAGGTTTGGCCGATCGTCACCGAGGACGAGCGCCGGGCCGTCGCGCGCGTGCTCGACCGCGGCATCCTGTCGGGCCCTTTCGCGCCCGAGTCGATGGCGCTCGAGCAGGAGTTCGCGCGCTTCGTCGGAGCGAAGCACGGCGTCCTCACACACTGCGGGACGAGCGCGCTCGTCGTCGCCCTCGCGGCAGCGGGCGTGCGCGCAGGGGACGAGGTCGTCGTCCCGGCGTACAGCTTCGTCGCTACTCCGCTCGCCGTGACGCAGGTGGGCGCGGTCCCCGTCTTCGCGGACGTCGATCCCTCGACGGGGTGCCTCGATCCCGCGGCCACGCGTCGAGCCCTGAGCTCTCGCACGCGCGCGATCATGCCGGTGCACATGCACGGCTGCGCCGCCGACATGGGGCCCCTGCTCGAGCTCGCGCGAGACCACCGGCTGCTCTTGGTGGAGGACGCGGCGCAGGCGCACGGCGCGTCGTGGGAAGGACGTCCCGTCGGCGCGATCGGTGCGGCCGGAGGATTCTCGCTGCAGTCGAGCAAGAACCTCGCGGCTGGCGAGGGCGGGATCATGGTGACCGACGACGACGCGCTCGCGGAGGAAGCTTGCGCCGTCAGGAACTTCGGGCAGGACCTGTCGCGCAGCGAAAGCAGCGAATTCGACCCCGCGCGTCCGCTCGACGGAACGCGCGCGCTGGACTCGCGCCGCCTCGGCTCGATGTACCGGGGCAACGAGCTGATGGCGGCCTTCGCGCGCGCGCAGCTGACGCGCCTCGCCGAGCGCACCGAGCGCTGCCAGCGTAACGCCGAACGCCTGTCGAGAGCCCTCGTCGAGCTCCCCGGGGTGACACCACCGCGCGCTCCGCACGGCCGGACGTCCGTCCACCACAAGTTCCGCGTGCACCTCGACCCCGAGCGCGCGGGCGTCCGGCTCGAGCGGACGCGCCTGCGCGACGTCATGATCCGCGCCCTCCGCGCCGAGGGCCTCGAGGTCGTCCTGTGGCAATCGGCTCCGCTGTCCGCCCAGACCGTCTTCCAGAACAGAGATCCCGCCGGTGGCTTTCCCCGCTCGCTGGAGGGAGGCACGAACCTCACCCTCAACTACGATCCGGGGGCCTACCCAGGGACCAACCTGCTCCTCGAAGGCTCGCTGATCCTGTTCTCTCAGTCCTGCCCCCTCATCGCGCAACCGGACGACATCGTCGACCGCTATGCCGACGCATTCAGACGCGTCTGGAAGCAGCGTGATGCGCTGGTCGAGTGGGCAGCCCGGCAACCGTCGTGACCGACGGATCTCACGAAGCCCGGCGAGCCGTGCTCCGGGTGCTTCTGGCGGCCGCCGGGTTGGCGCTGATCGCCTACCTGCTGCACGGAGCGGGCCCCGAGCGTGTAGGTCACGTCCTGTGGAAGGCCGGATCGTGGCTGCCGATCATCCTCGCGCTCGAGGTACTTCAGCTGTGGAGCGACGTGGTCGTCCTCAGGATGAACCTCGGCGACTCCGCCGCGGAGGTCCCGGTCGCCACGTGGGTCCGCTCCTCCGCCGTCGCGTACGCCATGATGATCCTCGTCCCCGCCGGGCGCGTCGCCGGCGAAGTGGCGCGGGCAGCCATCATCTCGGGCAGCGTCGGCGCGCCGAGGGCCGCCACGGCCAGCACCCAGCTCCAGGCGGCGTACATCTTCGCCAATGGAGCCCTCTCGAGCGTGGGGTGCGTCGTGGTCTCCATGTGGCTCGGACCGCGGTCCACGCTCGCCCTCCTGCTGGCCGGCAACGCGATCTTCATGGGCACGATCTCGGCGGGGCTCCTCGCCATCCTTTGGCACGGCCGAGTGGGACGGTGGCTCGAGGCCCTGCACCGGCGCATCGCGCACGTCGCCGGCCCGGCCGTCGTCATGGAGCCCAATCGCGTCAGGCGGGTGCCGTGGCGGGAGGCAATCGTGTGCTCGATCAGCCGCTCCGCCCAGGTGGTGCAGTACGGAGTGATCCTGCGCGCCGTCGGCGGAGCGTTGACCGTTCGGAGCGCCTTCGTCGCCCACGGCATCCACCTCATCGGCGCCACGCTGGGCGATATGATCCCCAATCAGCTTGGCGTCCTCGACGGCGCGTACCGGACGTTCGCCGGGGACCTCGGCTTCCGCGACGATCCGGCGCGCGCGCTCTCCATCGCGTTCGTCGTGCACATCGCGCAGCTCCTCTGCGCTTCTTGCTGCATCATCGTCGCAGCGGTCACGGGCCGGGCGGCACCGGTCCGCGTAGCAGGGCGAGCATCGGCGCGTGCAGGCGCCCGTTCGTAGCCAGCACGTCACCCGAGCCCATCACGTCCGCGCCGCCGCCCGGCTCCGATACCCGCCCCCCCGCTTCCTTGACGAGGAGCATCCCCGCGGCCACGTCCCACGGTGCGAGCCCATACTCGAAGAACACCGCGAAGCGACCGGCGGCGACGTACGCGAGATCGAGCGCCGCCGCCGCCAGACGCCGGACACCCGCCGCCTCGCGCATCACACCGGCCAGCTGGACGAGGTAGCGAGCGTGACGCTCCGGACGGTTCACGTGGGGGATGCCTGTCCCGACGAGAGCTTCGGAGAGAACCGCTTCGCCCGATACGCTCAGGCGATCGGAGCCCAGCCACGCGCCCCGCCCGCGCTCGCCGGAGAACAGCTCGTCCTTGGCGGGGTCGAACACGACGCCGGCGATGACCTGCCCGGCGCGCTCGAGGGCGATCGAGACCGCAAAGTGAGGAACGCCGTGCAGAAAGTTCGTCGTGCCGTCGAGGGGATCGACGATGAAGCGCGCCCCCGCCGCGTCGGCCCCTGCCGTGGCCGCGCTCTCCTCGGTCACGAAGCCGAACGCCGGATGCGCTCCGAGGAGCTCGCGCCGGAGGATGGCCTCGGACGCCAGGTCCGCCGTCGAGACGTAGTCCGCCGGACCCTTGAGCTCGACCTTGAGCCTGGATCGATCGCGAAAGTGACCCATGAGCACCGCTCCGGCGGCGCGAGCGGCCGCGATCATCACGGCGAGCTCCTGCGAAGGCCCGAGCATCTGCGCATGCTAGTCCGGCCAGGAGCGGGCGGACGTGGCCGTTGCTCCTGGAAAGTTACGCTGTGCGCGGCGCGTCATTGGACAGGCTGACTGGAACCGTCGCGTGTCGCTGCCAAGGCTCCGATTTCATGCGTAATTCGCGTGCGGGCGCGGATTCCTCTTGGCATCGTTTCATCTTCTGAACCTCGCTGTGGAGGCCGACCGATGAGCAACGGCGAAACCTGGTACGTGAAACTTCCCAACGGGAACGTTCACCCCGTGACTCTCGACCAGCTCGACCTTGCGTTCGAGCAGGGGCACATCAACACCGACACACTCGTGCTCAACGAGGAATCGCCGACCTGGAGGCGGCTCGGTGAGGTCGCGGGACTCGACGACGAAGCTCCCGCCGCGCCAGTCGCTCCCCCTGCGCCCGTTGCGCGCGTCGCGTATGCCGCGCCAGTCGCGTATGCGGCGCCGGTCGCGCAGCCGCGCGCACCCATGGCCGTCGCTCCGCTCGCGCCATCGCCGACTCCTTTGGCGGTCGCGTACAGCGCAGCACCACGGCCGATCGTCTACGCGGCCCCTCGAGCGCCGGTTCCGAACAGCCTTCGCCCCGTCTCGATGGACCTGGATGACTTCGACCTGAACGACGTCCCCTTCAGGGCGAAGTCCCGCAAAGGGTGGGTGGTCGCGGTGATGGGCATCGCGGCGGCGGCCGGCGGGGTTGCTCTCGCGGCGAACCGCGGCCAGTGGACGCAGTTGACGGCGCAGTGGGCCGCGCGCACGCCGGCTCCCGAGACCGTCGCGGCGCAGCCGCCGCCCCAGGCCGAGACCCACATTCCCTACCAGACGCCCGCGCCTGCGCCCACGATCGCAGCGGCGGCGGCGCCGGCCGGCGACTCGCCGCTCAGTCCTCGCTTCACCGAAGCGCAGAAGGACCAACTCCTCAAGGCTGACAAGAAGCACGAGGAGCACACCAAGTCGCACTCGGTCGGCGGCGGCCACTCGGTGTCGAAGTACAAGTCAATCGGCTTCACGACAGGCGGCAACAAGTACGACCCGCTGAACAGCAACCTCTGACACGCCGAAAACGCGCTCGGGCGCGTGCCAGCGTACCCCCAGCGTAACGCCAGCTTAACGCCAGCTTAACGCCAGCTTAACGCCAGCTTAACGCCAGCTTAACCAGCGTACCCCGGCGCACGAGGAGCGCGGGCGGTCGGCGGTGGGCGCCTTGACCTCGCCGGACGACGGTGTGTAGCGTGGCTGGGCCCCTTGCGCCTGACGGTCCCGGCATGGTCACGGCTTGGTTGGTGGGCCATGTTGGCGGTCTGCCTGGTGGCCGCCACGTCGGTCTACACGGACCTCACGAGGTTCGCGAACCCGGTCGGCGACAAGTACGTCCCTTACTTCGGTCCGGGTCAGAACGATTTCAGTTACGCGTATTTCGGGGCCCGCGCGCTGCTTGCGGACGTGAATCCGTACCGTAACAAGCGGCCCGAGTTCACCAACCCCATCTTCCCCATCGAGCGAATCAAGGGCGACGACTACAAGCAGCTTTATCCTCCCGGATACCTGCTCACGCTCGTGCCGCTCGCGCACTGGAAGGGGGCCGACTGGCAGGCGGCAGCACGCGTCTGGTTTCGCTTCAACCTGGCGGCGCTCGTCGCGATCGCGGCCCTGACGTGGGCGCTCGCCCGCCGCGCGACCCAGACGCCGTTGACCAGCCTCTGGATCCCGTTTCTCGCCGTGTGCCTCGCGCTGAACCCGGGCGAGGAGCTCGGGCTCGAGCGCGGCCAGGGCGACACCCTCATCGGCCTCCTGTGCTGGACCGCGGTGCTCTGCTTTCTTCGCGGGAGCACGGGTGTGGCGATCTTTCTCGCGATGTGGGGCACGTTCATCAAGGGGTACCCGGTCGTCTTTGCCGCCGGGCTGGGCCTCCTCGCGCTGAGAGGCGGCCGCTGGCGCCAGACGCTCGCGGGAGGCGCGGCGGCCGTCGTCGTGTTCGTGCTCCCCGTCCTGCGCTACCTCGACGACGCCGGGCGCGCGATTAGGTACCGCTCCGACATGTTCTTGCCGGTATGGTTCAATCACAGCTTCCGGAACCTCGTGCACAGGTTCTCACCGGCAAACGCGGAGAAGGGACGCCTCGTGCTCTCGGCGTTCGCCCTCGCAGTCGCCCTGGCGGCGCTCGTGAAGGCATGGCGCTCATCGTCGCGAGAGACGCCGTCCGCGCATGCGTCGTGGGTGGTGCTATTCGCCATCGCGTCGCTCGGGACGATGATCGGCTACTCGTCTTTCAGCGTCTCCTACGACCTCATACTCATCTACCCCGGCACGCTCATCTTGGCGCTCTCGCAGAACCGAATGGCCAGCGCGCTGGCGCTGCCGGGGTGGGCGCGCCACGCGCTCGGCGCGGGGCTGCTGGCTTGCCTGTGGCTCCTGTTCGTCTGCCGCCTCGGCGACGATCCGCCCGGCTATGACGGCAATATCCCTGCCGCCGCCTACGGCCTCGCGGGGCTGTTCGTCATCCTCTCGGCGTTGCTTGCTCGAGGGATCGCTCGACGGGCGGAGGCCTGACGCCGTCGTCCCGCTCTTCGCTTCGAGCAGCGGCGTCGCGCACGAGGAAGTCCACGTCGGGCGTGCTCTCGGCCTCGATGTAGATCTGGTACGCGAAGAGGGATTTGCTGACCCGGATGAGCGCGCGATTCGCGACGACTGCCGCACGGCCGAGCGCGCGGCCGCCCGATCCCGCGCCGAGGGCCTTCGGGAACGGCGCAGGCACTCCCCTCACGACCTTGATACGGAAGCCGGCGTCGCGCAGGAGGTGCCTCATCGAGCGAAACGTGAAGAGGCGCTTGTGCGTGCGCGCGAGGATCCCCTCCTTGCCATAGTTGAACTGGCCGGCGAGCAGCATGAGTCGCGGAACGAGGAACGCCACGTTCGGCGTCGTCAGGACGAGCTTCTTCGGCTCGTGCCCGAACTGCTTTCGCACGAGCTCGAGGAAGCGCTCGGGGTCCTGCAGATGCTCGATGACGTCGAGCATGACGAGGGTGTCGTACGCGCCGGCGTCGAACCGCGGTGGCTCGTTCAGGTCCTGCACGATCGCGCGCGCGCCGGTCTTCGCGGCGAGCTGCGCATCGGGCCCCACGACGGTCACGTCGCAGCCTTTCCTCCGCAGCTCCCCTGCGAGGTCGTGAGCCTCGGCTCCGATGTCGAGGACCCTGGACCCCGGACGGATGGCATCGAGCGCGTACGTGTGGCTACTGGCGTAGCCCATCTTCAGATCGAACCGCGGCTCGGCATCGCGAGGATCGAACCGGCGCTGGTAGAGGAGCCCGGACCGGTGAGCGACGTTCTGCAGCGTCGTGGCGAGCACGTCCTTCGCGTACTTCATCCCATCCACGCGGCAGACCTCGTCGCCGTAGAACGTGGGAATGGGCAGCTCGACGATCCGCGCGCCCGCGTTGAAGAGCTGGATGATGATCTCGGTGTCGAAGTGGAAGTCGTTCGAGTTGAGGCGGTAATGGATCCGCTCCAGGGCCTTCACCGAGTAGACGCGGTACCCGCTGTGGAACTCCGACAACCGCCTGCGCAGCATCGCGTTCTGCAGCATCGTCAACACCTTGTTGCCGACGTACTTGTAGAGCGGCATTCCGCCCTTCAGCGCGCCCATCCGATCCATCATCCGGCTACCGAGCACGGCGTCCGCCTCGCCCGAGCGGAGAGGTTCGAGCAGTCGCGGGAGCTCTTCGGGGGCGTACTGCCCGTCGCCATGCACCATCGCGACGAAGTCGAAGCCGTTCGCGATTGCGTACGCGTAGCCTACTTTCTGGTTCCCGCCGTAGCCCTGATTGTACTCGTTGCGCAGCACGGTCATCGCGATCTCGGGGTGGCTGCGCTGGTACTCGCGCCCGATGGAGAAGGTCCTGTCGTCCGACGCATCGTCGACGACCAACACGCTCCAGTCGTACGCATCGAGCCCATTGCGCGGAATGCGCTCGAGGACCGAGCGGAGCGTCCGCTCGGCGTGGTACGCGATGACGAAGACGAGGACCCTGGGCCGATGGGGCGTAGAAATCTGCATGGTCTTGTGCAAAGCGCCAGTCTAGCTCGCGTGAGCGTGATGTGAGAAGGTGGGCGCCGCCTCGCGCGGCCCCGTTCACGACGATGAACTTCTCCGAAGTCCCCAGGCGCCTCGCGCGATGGCTCTCACCCGAGCCCGCGCTCGCCGCGCCGCCCGACAGCCTCGAGCGCATCGCACGCCTCGCCCGTGACGGCAGAACCCACCTGACTGCGGCGCGCGCCGCCGGCGATCAGCGCTTGCCCGTGGCCGCGGCCGCGCTCTACGGAAACGCGATTCGCTGCTTCCTCGAGGCACGGCACCTGGCCGCTCCCGAGCAGCCGAGCCCCCCCGCTCCGGCGGATTACATCGCCTCATCGGACTTCGGGAAGACGGACCGTGGCCGCGACGCCCTCCATCTTCTGCGCGAGGAGCCCATCGACGACGGTTGGCGCGGCAGAGGCCGCGCGATGAAGGCGCTGGCCGGTTTCGACCGTATGGTCGCGCCCCTCGCGGCTGGCCTCTACCCCGTCTCGCATGCCGAGGTCCGCCGCTTGCGCATGAAGCGGCAGATCGCCGCCGGACTCTTTGCGCTCCTGGCGCCGGCCGCGGTGGTCCGATGCGCAACCGCGCCGCGCAACGTGGCCCTCGGGAAACACGTCACCGCGAGCAGCGTCCGGTTCGGGGCTCCGCAGGCGCTCGTCAACGGCGCGATCGAGTGGGGCACGTTCGGACTCCACACGGGGTCGGGCCGCGAGTGGGCGACGATCGACCTCGGGAAGTTCTATCCGCTCGCATTCGCCGAGATCTACGGCCGCGGAGACGGGCACGTCGAGAGCGGCCTCCCGCTCAACGTCGAGCTCTCGGACGACGGAGTCGCGTTCCGGCTCGCGGGGGCGTGCGCGGACATCTTCACCCAGGCCACGCCGTGCGTGGTGAACCTGGCTCGCCAGCGCGCGCGGTTCGTTCGCGTGACGGCCTGGGAGATCGTCCTGAGCGAGGTCGAGGTCTACGCGGCGCCATGAGTCGCGGCTGGGTTCGCAGCGCCTCCCCCGTGACGCTCGCCGGTGCGGGCGCGCTCCTCGCCGCGGTGGCCGCGCTCGTGGCATTCGACGCGAGGTACCACGAGTTCTGGCGCGACGAGGCCCACGCCGTGATGTTTGCCCGCGGCGAGCCGCTGCACCGGTACTGGCTGGCCATGCGCATCGCCGGCGAGCCGTTCCTCTTTCACCTCACCATGAAGCTCGGGTCTCCGTTCATGTCGCCCGAGCAGAGCCTCCTGCTCGGGGGGGGCCTCGGCTACGGAGTGCTTCTCTTCGGCACGTACCGATGCCTCGTCTCCGTCAGCGGCCGGCGCGTACCCAGCCTCGTGATGACGGCGCTGTTCGCCGGGACGTACATCTACGCGTACGAGCTCGGCGTCGTGATCCGTCCGTACGGGCTCGGCGCCGGCCTGGCGCTCCTGACGAACGCGTACCTGCGCGATGCCCTGCGTGGTCACGCGATGCGCCCGGTGGTGCTCGGCACGGTCGCGGGGTCGCTCTGCGCGCTCTCGTCGATCTACGGCGCATGCTTCGCGGGAGGCTCCTTCCTGGCATTCGCGTTCGTGTCCATCCGGCGCCATCGCGGTGTCCGGCACGTCTTGCCGACGCTGGCCGCGCTGCCGTCGTTCGCGCTGGCGGCCTACCTCGCGCTGCCGTTCCCGGGGCGCTGGGCGGAGGGGAACGCCGACATGCATCGCGCGGGCAAGATGTTCTTCCGCCTCGCGCTGCAGATCGCGAGCGGAAGCCTCGCACCGCAGGACTGGTGGGTCAGCGCGTCGTTCGGCGACCCGGAGACGCTCGACCGCATCGCGATCCTCCGTCACTGGGCGGTCGTCGGCGTCGCGGCCGGGATCGTGTATTCGGTCTTGCTGCGGCTGACCAGGGCCTACCAGGTCTACCGTCCCATCCTCGTCTTCGACCTCCTCGCGATCGTCATGGGGGCGCTGCCACTCTTCGAGATCATCATCAACCACTACTGGGGCTCTCCCCGCCACCATGTCTTCTGCGCCCTGCCGGCCATCGTGCTCCTGGTGGGATACGGCCTGCAGTGGAGCCCGGGCGCCCTGGGGCTCTCCAGCGCCGCAGCGCTCGCGTTTGCGAGCGTGTGGTTCGTGTTCCAGTACGTCATCTCCGTGCGGGACATCGCGCTCGACGTCGAGAAGCCATTCTCGGACACGAAGGACGTCGCCGCGCTCATCCCGCCGGATGCTCACGTCGTCGCCGACTTGTACACCATGCAGGAGAGCATCCTGCTCTGGAAGCCCGGCATTGTCCTACGAGGCGGGGACATGGGCGGGCGGGCGCTCGGATTCATGGTGGTCGACTCGGCCTGGACGATGCGTGTCCCTGTCACCCCGCTCGTGCGGCGAGAGTGCGCGGCGGCGCCAGAGAAGACGTACTACTCGGGCGACGAGTACACCGTCGCTCCCGTGAAGGGCTGCCTTCGTATCCTGCACCGGCAGACGCCTCACTCGGAGCAGCTGCGGGCCGACGAGAGGTTCGACCTCTGGAAGGTCGACTGCGACTGCGTCGCGGCTCACCCGTGAGGGGACCCATGGGGCGCGGCGGTCCGGGCACGTGGGACCAGCACTGGGCGGACTACGCGTCGGCCACGGAGCTCAACCCCGCCCAGGCGTACCGGCGCAGAGTGATCTTCGAATCGCTCGCCCTCACGCGCGCCCCCGCACCCGTCCGCGTGCTCGACCTGGGGAGCGGGACCGGCGACTTCGCCCTGGAGGTTGCTCGCGTGCGCCCGGACGCCGAGATCATCGGGCTGGAGCTCAGTGCGAGCGGCGTCGAGATCGCGACCAGGAAGGTGCCGCGCGCGCGCTTCTTCCGGCAGGACTTCACGCGCCCCATCGAGCTCGACGCGCACCGCGGCTGGGCGACGCACGCCGTCTGCGCGGAGGTCCTCGAGCATGTCGACGATCCCGCCGCGGTGCTGGCGAACGTGAGGCCCCTGCTCGCCCGCGGCTGCCGCGTCGCGATCACCGTGCCCGCCGGCCCGATGTCGGCGTTCGACCGGCACATCGGCCACCGCCGGCACTTCGACCGCGGCCTGCTCGAGCGCACGCTCCGCGAGGCGGGGCTCCACGTCGAGTCCGTGCGGGGAGCGGGCTTCCCCTTCTTCAACGTGTACCGCCTGGTCGTCGTCGCCCGCGGGGACAAGCTCATCGACGACGTCGCTGGAAGCGACCCGGCGGCGCTTCCGCTCGCCGCGCGCGCGACGATGCGCCTCTTCTCCTGGCTGTTCCGTTACAACTCGAGCAAGATGGGCCTCGGCTGGCAGCTCGTGGCCGTCGGCGTCGAGCCCGGCTGACGGGATGCGGACTGGCACCATGCGTTCATTCGTCATCGGCGGTGCGGGGTTCATCGGGAGCCACCTGGTCGACCGCCTCGTCGACCGCGGCCCGGTGACGGTGTACGACGACATGAGCGTCGGCAAGGTCGACTTCATCCGCGCTCCGCTGGCGAGCGGCAAGGCGCAACTGGTGACGAAGAACGCCCTCGATCTGGCCGCGCTGACCGATGCCATGCGCGGCCACGACGTCGTCTTCCACCTCGCCGCGAACCCCGAGGCCCGCTGGGGACTCGAGCGCACGCAGCTCGATCTCGAGCAGGGGACCATCGCGACGTACAACGCGCTCGAGGCCGCGCGCGGGGGCGGCGTGAAGCGGTTCGTCTTCGCGTCGAGCGGGACCGTCTACGGCAACGTGGCCGACCCCTGCGGCGAGATGGACCTCGGTCACCTCCCCATCTCGCTCTACGGCGCGAGCAAGCTCGCCGGCGAGGCGATGCTCGGCGCGTTCGTCGAGTGCTTCGCGATCGAAGGGACCATCTGTCGCTTCGGCAACGTCGTCGGCCCGCGGGGCACGCACGGCGTCATCCTCGATTTCTGCAGGAAGCTCCGGACCCACCCCGATCGTCTCGACGTCCTCGGCGACGGCCGCCAGTCGAAGCCCTACCTGCACGTCCAGGACTGCGTCGACGGTCTGCTCTTCGTGATGGACAATGCTCGCGGCGAGCGGCCCGCGATCTACAACATCGCACCGCCGGACTCGACGAGCGTGACGCGGATCGCCGAGCTGTGCGTCGCCGCTTCTCCGAACGCGTCAGCCCGGATTGAGTACGGCACCGCCCCTCAAGGCTGGCCGGGGGACGTCCCTCGCTCGCGTCTCAAGCCGGACAAGCTCGCGTCCCTCGGCTATCGCGTGCGCCACACGTCCGACGAGGCCGTGGCCATGGCCGTGGCCGAGGTCGCGCGCGAGGTCTTCGGCGCGTGATGGCTCAGTAGGGGACGATCTGCGCGGGGTGCCCGAAGACCGCGCGGTAGATGGAACGGTCCGGGTAGGCCTCCCGCACGCAGCGCGCCGCCTCCGGGCCGCGATCGATCCCGATGAGCACGTCGGGCGGAGGGTAGAGATCGAGCGGCAGGTTCTGGGGCAGGTCGAGCGGATCGGTGATGTCACCCGCGCCGCCGAGGACTACGGCGTCGTGCAGGTCGAGCCTCGACAGGGCGGCGCGGAGCCAGTTGTGGCGCTGCGCATCGGCGTAGGCGTCGGGGTAAATCATTGGCGCGATCCGCAGGACGCCAAAGAAGACGCCCGCGAGCGCGAGGCAGATCGGCCCCACCGCAAGCGTCCGGTCGCCGCCCGATGCCGACGCACGACCGGCGCCAGCTCCCCAGAGGCGGCCGAGCACAACCCCCGTCCCGACGGACATCGGGACGATGCACGCGAGCGCGTGGCGGGGACCGTAGCCCGCGTCGAGGGTGCGCCCGAATTCCGACAGCGTATACGCGAGAAGCAGCGCCCCGCAGCTCACGAGGAAGATGAAGCCGAGACGCCGCTCCATGCCGCGGAGGGGCGCGATCCCTGCCAAGGCGACCGCCGGAGAGCAGGGCCACCAGCAATACGCACCGGCGGCGATTGGGAACCCCCACTTGAACTCGTCGGCGTGCGGGACGCTGAACCCGAAGACGGCCCACGGATAGACGACGGAGGTCAGCGAGTACCCGGTCGTGAACCAGCGTCCGAGCTGCAGGCGCAGGATGACGAGCGTGACGGCCCCGATTACGCCGGCGAGGGCGCTCGCGGCCGCGGCGGCCCGCCACCCGACGAGGCCACGCTTCGATGCGTACGCGAAGTACAGGAGCAAGCCCAGGCCGAGGGTGCCGCCATCCAGCGGGCGCGCGGAGAGCATGAAGGCGGCGCTCGCGCCCAACACGGCGCCCCATCGCCATTGCCCTCGCGGCGAGAGGCCGTCGGTGGCGACGGCGCAGAGCGCCTCGACGGACCACGCGAACGTCGCCGCGACGAAGACCTCGGAGAACCGCGAGCCGCCGTTCAGGACCATCATGGGGCTCAGCGTCAGCGCGAGGGCGGCGAACCGGCCGCTGGCCAGCACGACGGCAGGCGACGGCGCGCCGCTCGCATCGGGAAACGCTGCCGCCGCCCGGCGGCCGAGCCGCATCACGCCCGCCGCCAGCAAGCCCAGGGCGGCAGGTCCCGAGAGCCAAGGCGCCCCGAAAAGGACGAACGGCGCAATGAAGAGCGGCCAGCCCGGCGTGTACTGTGCGAACGACCGGCCCATGTACTGGTAGACCCAGTACGAGCGGAAGGACTCCGCGCAGCGCGGGACGCTCCCGTACGCACGGAGCTTCGCGAACAGGCTCGCCTGGAACGTGTTCGCCCACTCGTCGGGGCTCGCCGTCCACCCGTGCAGCACGACCCGGGCGACGATCGCCCCTGCCAGCGACGCGACCAGGAACGCGACGAGATCGTCGCGCCAGGCCAGCAGCGATGGAGGGGCCTGAGGCCGAGGCGGAGCGTCCTCCGGGGTCCGGAGGCTCGTCCCGATGATCACCCCGAAGAGCGCCAGATGCGTCGCGGCGAGCTCCGCGTCGCACTTCTGGATGAAGTCCGTGATCGGCCAGAGCAGGGCCTCGCCACCAAGCGCGACGATCACGAGCGGGCGCCTGCGCGAGACGAGAGCGGAGAGCGTCGCGAGCGCGGCGGCGACCTTGAGCGCCGGCTTCGCGAAATGCGGGCCGACGGCGAGGCCGAGGTCGCGTAAGAAACCCCCTCCGGCGAAGGGGACCGTGCCGACAGGCGCCAGCACGGCGAGCGCGATCGCGGAGAACAGGAGCAGCATCGCGGTCCGCGGCCGGATCGGACGGAACCAGAGGGTGGCCGCCAGCACGATCGCAACCGACGTCTCGGCCACGATGAGGGCGTCGATCGGCTCGGACGTGTACGGGTACTTCATCGTCCGGCGAGGTCTCGCCTCACGGTGCCGCCACCTCCCGCGTCCAGACACTCCACTTTCTGCCGCGGAAGGTCGGGTGGAACGTGCCCGGCGGCGGCCGGAAGCCTTCGCCACGCGTCAGAACGTAGTCGTAGTACGGGTAGAGCTCGGTCACGGGGACGGCCTCGGGCGTCCACTCCCAGCGGAGGCGCGGCATCGTGCCGGGCGGGGGGAACCGGCCTGGCTGGTACTGCACCGGCCAGTGCGGAAACCCCGTGTAGGCGAACTGGACGACTCCGCCTTTCTCGGCCTGGTAGTACGAGACGAAGTGCAGATAGGGGGCGTAAAGGTCGCTCATCACGCCGGAGTTCTTCTCGTAGATGAGCCCCGCGACGCGCTTTCGCGGAGCCATCGACTCCAGCGCCAGGTCGAAATCACCCAGCTCCTCGCGATCGAACGCGATGAAGTGCTTGCAGACGTTCACGATGGATCCGACAACGACCGCGAGCGCGGCGGCGGTGACGACTGCGCCGCGTCCTGCTCTGGGCATCCGCAGGAGCGGCACCGACGTGATCATCGCGGGCACGGCGAAGCGCTGCCCGAACATCCACACGTCGCCGAGCATGTTCCCGAACGTCACGTAGCCGAGGACGCACGCGACGGGCAGCAGGAACCACCCCCGCGCGACCGGATCCGCGGCGTCCCGATCGCCGAGGGACAGCCCCATCGCGGCGAGGACCACGAGACCGAGGGCGATGATCCAGTACTCGTCGGACTGGTCGCTGAAGACGTTCGTGGTCCAGCGCGGGAACTGGGCCATCGCGCCTTCGAGCGGCGCGAACGGCCGCTGGCTCCTGAGCGCCTCGAGCGCGCCCCCGCCCGCCGACGATCCGAGCACCCACCACGCGACGAGCCCGAGGCCCACCGCGAGCGGAGCGGCGCTCGGGATCCACCGGCCAGGGCGCGTCCACGGGAACACCGCGATGCACCCGATGCCGAACAGCGCGAACGGCAGGACGTGCGCGTAAAACGTGATCACCGCGAGCGCGCCAAGCGCCACGCCTCTCCGGAGCGTCGGCCGCTCGAAGTGCTTCACGGCCACGGCGAGCGCCGCCAGCATCATCGGAAAGCCGAAGACGAACGGCAGGAGGCCGAAGCAGAACATCACGTTGACGCCAAGCGGGACGACGAAGAGCGCGAGCCGCTCGTCCCGCCCGAGGGCGCGCAAGAGCGCGCCCATCGCGAGCGGCATGCCGCCGAGGTAGAGGCACATCATCGCCACGCTCGCGGCGTTCACACCGAGCACGAACGCCAGAGCGTCGCCGATGAGGTAGTAGAGGAGGTATTCGGTGTGGAGGAGGTCGAGGCGATAGACGTCCGCGAACCCGTACGCCGGGTTGGTGTGGTCGTGGATGAGACGAAGCGTCGCGACGTGGAATGGGAGATCCTGGAGCGGCGGGTACCTCACGATCCACGCGGGCGCCGTGGCGAGCACCGCCAGGAATGCGTAAAGGACGGTGCGGGGCTGCACCGCCAGGACGGGGAGTCGCACGCGCCGCACGCGCCGGAAGTTACACGAACATGCTAGGCTGCGCCGCGCCTTGAGCGAGGAGCACGGGCCCCGGTACCGTCCTAGTTCGCCGGCGGCGTGGCGGAGGTGGGCGTTCGCGGCGGTCCCCGTCGCCGGCCTCCTCGAGCTGGGGGCGCACGCCGTTCAGACGCACTCGGTCGCGCGCCGCGAGGACTGGGAGGCGGCGCGCGCCTACGTCGAGGCGCACGCGGCGCCGGACGATCTCGTTGCGTTCGCCCCGCGCTGGGTCGACCCCATCGGGCGCGAGATGTTCGGGCCGTCGATCGCCACCTTGCAGCGCGAGGGTCGGCCCGACGAGACACGCTTTCCCCGTGCCCTCGAGGTCGGGCTCGGCGCGGCGCACCTCACCGAGCTCGCGGACTGGCAGAGAGGCGAGGAGCACCGCTTCGGTCGCGTGAGGGTCACGACGTGGCAGAATCCCACGCCCGCGCACGTCCTCGACGACCTCGTCTCGCTCGTCGATCCGGCGCATCTGCGCGTCTCGAGGGTGGACGGCGGGCGCGAGACCGACTGCACGGCGTCGCATGCAGCGGTGCAGAGCGGGGGCCTCGGCTACGGCCCCGCCATTCCCGGCGAGCGCTTCTCGTGTCCCGCGGGGGGCTTCGTCGGCGTCAGCGTCCTGGCCGACCTCGACTACAGGCCCCGCCGGTGCATCTACGCACCCGCCCCGGGCGGCGGCAGCGTGCTGCGGCTCCGGTTCATGAACGTCCAGATGGGGCGCACGTTGAAGGGGCATCACGCGATCTACGTCGAGGCCGAACGCGACCGCCGGGGCGCGCCGGTGAGCATCACGTTCAAGGCAGGGACCTCGCTCCTCGGGAGCGTCGTCCACCACGACGGCGACGGCTGGAAGGCGTTCGAGCTCGACACGAGCGATCTCGCCGGCCAGCGGGCGGATGTCGTCGCCGAGATCACGGCGCCGAGCGGCGACCGGCGCCAGTACTGCTTCGAGGCCGACACGCGATGAAGCTGCCCTCGCTCCGCCTGCCCGAGCGCATCGGGTGGCGCGATCACGTCCTCGGTGCCTCGATGGCGCTCGTGTATGTCAACTGGTTGCTGGTCACCGTCCGCGACGTCGGCGTGCCCCGCGACGAGGGCGTCTACTTCAGGGCGGCGACCGACTACGTCGGCTGGTGGCGCATGCTCCTCGAGCGCGGCCACGACGCGCTCCAGCAGAGCGCCATCGACGGCGGGTGGAGCGTGAACCACGAGCACCCCGTCCTGATGAAGACGCTCTTCGGCGTCTCGTGGTACCTGCTCCACGTGAAATGGCACGTGTTCGCCGACGCGAGCACGGCGTTCCGTCTGCCCGCCATGTGCACGGCAGGCGCTGCCATCTGGACGACGTACGTCTTCGGCGCGCGGATATGGACCCGCCGGGCCGGCTTCGTGGCCGCGGCGCTCTTCGGGCTCATGCCGCGCGTCTTCTTCCACGCCCACCTCGCGTGCTTCGACGTGCCGATCACATTCATGTGGCTGCTGTGCGTCTACGTCCACTGGCGGGCGCAGGAGAGGCGCGGCCTCGGAGGGACGCTCGCGTGGGCGATCGCGATGGGCGTCGTGTACGGCCTCGCGCTCGAGACGAAGCACAACGCCTGGTTCTTCCCGGCGGTGGTCGTCCCGCACGGCTTCTTCGTGCACCGGCGCGCGATCCTCCGCGGGCTGCGCGTCGGGCGGGTGACGCTCCCGGCGAGCCTGGTGGCGATGGCGATCATCGGGCCGATCGTGTTCTACGCGCTCTGGCCGTACATCTGGAACGACACGTTCGCGCGCCTGCAGTGGTGGTTCGATTTCCACCTGCACCACGAGTACTACAACATCGAATTTCTAGGGAGAAACTACTTCGGTCCCCCTTCACCGAAGAGCTACTTGCCCGTCATGGTCCTCGCGACCGTGCCGACGGTGACGCTTCTCCTCTTCTTCGTGGGGGCGTTCGATCGGGCGAAGGTGGGCGCAAGGCGCCTGCGAGCATGGGCGCTCGAGAAGCTCGACCGGCCGGCGGGCGACGCCACGGCGAGCGATCCCCTCGAGACCGACCTGCTGCTTGCCCTCGCGCTCGGGATCGCCATCGCGCCCTTCTTTCTTTCCAAGACGCCGATCTTCGGCGGCACGAAGCACTGGATGCCCGCGTACCCCTTCCTCGCGCTGTTCGCGGGGCGCGGGTTCGACCTGGTCGGGGCAGCGATGATGCGGGCGTTGCCCGACCTGACGGGACGGAGCAAGCTCGCGGCCGAGGGGGCGCTCGTCGCGAGCGTTCTCGTCGCGCCGCTGGCCGTGAGCGCCCATGCGTGTCCCTTCGGCCTGGCGTCGTACGTGCCGCTCGTCGGCGGGACGGCGGGCGGCGCCGGCCTCGGCCTGAACCGCCAGTTCTGGGGGTACACGACGCTGAACGCCGCGATCGAATACATGAACCCCAGCGCTCCGCGAGGCGCGACCGTGTTCATCAGCGACACGACGTGGGAGGCGTGGGGTCGGATGCAGGAAGAGCACCGCGTCCGGGGCGACCTGCGCGCCGTCGGCGCACCCCATGAAGCGCAGATCGCGCTCGTGCAGCACGAGCTTCACATGAACGAGGTCGACTATTCGATCTGGACGGCGTTCGGGACGGACGCGCCCGTGTACGTCGTCCAGCACGATGGCGTGCCGATCGTGAGCATCTACCGGCGACCGTGAGCGGGCGCGCCGGCGCGCAGCCGCGAGTTGTGGAACCCGTATCCCGCATAGACCACGAGCCCCACGACGAGCCATGCCCCGAAGCGCAGCCACGAAGACCGGGGGAGCTGGGACGCGAGGACGAGGCAAGACGTCGCGCCGGCGACGGGCACGAGGAACGAGCCGAACGGAACCCGGAAGGGCCGCGGTCTCTCGGGGTCCCGCCTGCGGAGAATGACGACCCCGAGGCACACGAGGACGAACGCGAACAGCGTCCCGATGTTCGTCAGGTCGACCATCTCGTCGATGTTGGCCACCGCGCCGACCACGGCGACCAGGACCCCCGTCAGGATCGTCGCCACGTGCGGCGTCTTGAACCTCGGGTGGACGCGCGCCAGGCCGGGAGGAAGGAAGCCGTCGCGCGCCATCGCGAAGAGGATCCGCGGCTGTCCGAGCTGGAAGACCAGGAGTACCGACGTCTGCGCCACGACCGACCCCAGCGCGACCACACCGACCATCCAGCGCGGCGTCTTCGCGTACTCCATCGCGACCGCGAGGGCCTCGGCTCGCTTGCCGGAGTCCAGCCCGGCGAGCTCCGCGTAAGGGACGAGCCCCGTGAAGACGGCCGCCACGCCGACGTAGATCGCGGTGCAGACGGCGAGCGACCCCAGGATGCCGATGGGCATGTCGCGCCCGGGGTTCTTGCACTCCTCGGCGCACGTCGAGACGGCGTCGAAGCCGATGTATGCGAAGAAGATCACCGCCGCGCCGGCGCCGACGCCGCCGAGGCCGTTGGGGGCGAACGGGTGCCAGTTGTCCGGGCGGACATAGCGAGTGCACGCCAGGACGAAGAAGGCCAGGACCGCGATCTTGACGGCGACCATGACCCCGTTGAACCGCGCCGACTCCCGGACGCCCCAGACGAGGACCACCGTGACCGCCACGACGATCGCGAACGCGAGGCCGTTGAAGACGACCGGCACGCCCAGGACATGCGGCGCCCCCGCCATGACCTCGGGCAGCCTCGACGCGGTCCGGTAGTCCGTCACCAGCCATCTCGGCAGGTGGACGTCCAGCCCCCGCAGGAAGGCGTCCGCGTACCCTGCCCACGAGATTGCCACGGCCGTGTTGCCGATCGCGTACTCGAGGAGCAGATCCCACCCGATGATCCACGCGACGAGCTCGCCGAGCGTCGCGTACGCGTAGGTGTACGCGCTGCCCGCGGCGGGCACCATCGACGCGAGCTCGGCGTAGCAGACCCCGGTCATCGCGCAGACCAGCGCCGTGAGGACGAACGACACCATGAGCGCCGGCCCAGCGCCGGGGCGGTTCGCGTCGCCGCCGGCCGCCGTCCCGATCGTGGCGAAGACGCCCGTCCCGATGATCGCGCCGATGCCGAGCGCCACGAGGTGTCCGCTCCCGAGGACCTTCGCGAGCGAGCTGCCCTCCTGTCCGCTGTCGGCCAGAGCGTGGTCGAGCGATTTGGTCTGGAAGATCTGCCGGAGCACCGTGGTCTGACGATACGCTCGTTCGGGTGCCCCGCCTCGCGCCGCCGACCCACCCGGTCACGATCCACCTGGACGGACAAGCCATCCTCGCCGAAAAGGGAGAGCCGGCGGTGGCCGCCCTCGTCGGCGCCGGTCACGTCACGCTCGCGAGGAGCCCGAAGTTCCATCGCCCGCGGGGGCCGGCCTGCCTGCGTGCCGCGTGCGATGGCTGCCTCGCCCGGGTCGACGACGTCCCGAACGTGATGACGTGCCGCGTGCCCGCGACCGAGGGGCTGCGCGTCGAGACCCAGAACGTCGTGGGCTCACGCGACACGGATCTGCTGCGCATGACCGACTGGTTCTTCCCGCAGGGGATGAACCCCCACGAGCTCCTGGCGGGAGTTCCCGGAGCGCCGCGCGTCGTTCAGGCGCTGGCGCGGCGGGTCGCCGGCCTCGGGAGGCTGCCCCTACAGGGAGTCAGGCCAGCCGCCGCGCGGCGACGCGATGTCGACGTGCTGGTCGTCGGTGCTGGGCCGGCGGGAATGGCGGCGGCGCTCGAGCTCGCCGCCCGTGGCCGTCGCGTCGAGGTCGTGGACGACGATCTCACCTGGGGCGGCTCGGCGCGGACGCTCCCGGGCCCGGCGCGGTCCAGATGGGAGTCGCTCCTCGAGCAGATGCGCAATGCAGTATCCGCCTCCCGGGTCGCCGTGCGACCGAGCACGACGGCCGCCGGCATCTACGGCGACGACGTCCTCGTGGCAGACGCGTCGGGGCTCGAGGTCATTTCCGTCAGGTCGCTCGTGCTCGCGCCGGGGGCTCACGATGGGGTCCTCGCGTTCGAGGGCAACGACGTGCCGGGAGTCATGAGCGCCAGGGCGGCGTCGAGGTTGCTCGAGCATGCGGTGACTCCGGGCAAGCGCATCGTCATGGCGGTCGCGCCGGGGGGTGGTCCTTTCGGCGAGGCGTACGTCCAGGCGCGCCCCGAGGCGACGCTCGTCCGCGGTAGCCCGACACGCGTCGGGGGCAGCGCGCGTCCGAGGGAGGTGTCGATCGCGACCGATGCGGGCGAGATCCGGCTGCGGTGCGATGCGCTGCTCGTCGATGCCCCCCGCGCCCCGGCCTACGAGATCTGCGCGCAGGCAGGCGCGGAGCTGGTGCACGAGCCCGCCGGCTACCGCGTGAAGACGGGCCCCGGAGGCAGGATACGCGATGGCGTCTTCGCGGTGGGCGAGGTCGTCGGGACCCCCCTCGAGCCGACTGCAATGGCCCGGGAGGCCCTCGCCCTCGCCGAAGCCCACGGGAGGCCGTGATGGGGCGCCGCGACGGCGTCACTTGGTCACGGTGATCGACTTGCGGAACAGCCGGAGGCTGTAGGCGAATAGCGCCAGCCCGACCACGGCCACCATGACGAACTGACGCCAGACCGCGCCGAGGCCGCCCCCGCGGTAGATGATCACCTGCGAGAAGCTGACGAAGTGGCGGGCCGGCAGCAAGTACGTGAGGTACTGCAGCCACCGGGGCTGGCTCTCGACCGGCGTGCTGCCGCCCGACAGGAGCATCAAGATCATGATCACGAGGATGATGAGGAGCGCAAACTGCGCCATCGATCGCGAGACGGTCCCGAGGTAGACGCCGAGCGCCGCCGCGAAGAACAGGTAGAGCACGACGCCCGCGATCCAGAGCGCGAGCGATCCCGCAAATGGCACACCGAGGGCCATGTGGACGACGAAGAGCAGCGACGCGCCCGTCGCGACGAGGATGACGAGGCCGTTCGCCCAGACCTTGGCCATCACGATCTCGAACGAGGTCAGCGGCATCACGAGCAGGTGCTCGAGCGTCCCGTGCTCCCGCTCGCGGATCACGGCGGCCCCCGTCAGCACCACCGCGAGCAGCGATATCTGGTTGATGATGGCGACGACGCTCTTGAACCACGACGATACCGCGTTCGGGTTGAACAGCTTGCGCACGACCATGTTGATCGGCAGCTGCAGGGCGACGTCGGCGCGGCGGAGGAACGACGACACGCGGTTCTGGATGATGTTCGTGATGTAACCCGCGCCGATGCCCGCCTGCTGCATCGCGGTCGCGTCGATGTTCACCTGGATCTGCGGATTGCGACCGGCGCGGAGGTCGAGCTCGAACCGGGGCGGGATCACCACGACGAACATGATCCGACCGTCGTCCATCTCCTCTTGGGACTCGTCGGCGCCGAGAATCACGGGCGCCTTGAAGCGCGGCGGGTAGAACGCGTTGAGTAGCTCGTTGGAGAGCGCCGAACGATCCTCGTCCACGAACGCGATGGACGCGTTGTTCACCTCGCTCGAGGTCCCCGTGGCTTGCACGTAGATCGCCAGCGTGAACGCGTAGACGACGAACACGACCATGACCGCGTCGCTCAGCAGGCTCCGCAGCTCCTTGAGCCCGAGCCAGAAGATGTTCGAGAGAGACGCCACTATCGCTCCTGCTTCCTCAGACCCATCACGCTGATGGCGAGGAGCACCGGGATGCAGCAGAGCATGTAGAGGATGTCGCCCAGGAGGTACCCCGGTCCGAGGCCCTTGGTGTAGGCGCCGAGGCTCGCGTGCATGTAGTACGATGCGGGCCAGAGGGAGCCCACCGCCGCCGCGCTCCCCGTGAGCGTCGAGACC
>Ga0209415_10005575_pt1 | contig 22574 bp, 20 predicted proteins | sample PeaSoiSIISIP2007_FD_187696 | JGI IMG/M metagenome (GOLD analysis project Ga0209415, IMG submission 187696) | Peat soil microbial communities from Weissenstadt, Germany - SII-SIP-2007 (SPAdes) (version 2) | ecosystem: Environmental > Terrestrial > Soil > Wetlands > Peat | place: Germany... | reverse complement strand
CTACCGGGCGGAGGTGGCGGTGGTGCGGCATGGGTGGCTTGGGCTGCGGGAGCGGGAGAGGTGGAGGGCGCCGGTGCCGCAGGGGCGGAACTGCTGGTGGGCTTGGCGGCCGCCTTCGCGGTACCTCCGTAGAACTGGCCGGTGGGATCGATCATCGCCTTGGCCTTGTCGCAACCGGTGAACGAGACGACGAGGGCGAGACCGACAAGGGCAAGTGGAAGGGTTCGCATGGATACAGTCTACCTACTTGCGGACCCGCGATACTCCAGGAAAACTTTCCGTTGTCGGGTCCAGGCACTCGACAACCCGAAGCGGAGGTGTCGGCCTATCTTCACCGGATGGGAAGACCAGGCGAGAATCCATGACCGCACCCTTCCGCTTTTTCCGGGCTCTTCGCACCGGAGGATTTTCCGGAGGTTCGGCGCGCATCCACGCGATCGTCCTGGCCGCGCTGGTCCTGCCCCACTCGGGTTTCGCGCTCGCCCGGCAGAAGTACGACTTCGTGGTCGGTGTGAACGGCGACTTCAAGGCGGCCATGGCGGCGGCCGCTGCCTCGTCCGCGAACCGCTTCTTCCTCTTCTTCCCCGATGGACAGTACGACATCGGAAGCCTGACCGGCGACACCAACCAGATGACGACGTTCAAGACCTCGAACGTATCGTTCATCGGCCAGAGCGCCGACAACACGGTGGTGTACAACCGGAACACCAGCGAAGGCATCGGCGTGACCTCCACGCTCGACTTCAGCGGGGCGAACAACCTGTACCTGCAGGACCTGACGCTGATGAACAAGACGAACTACGGGAACACCTCCACCTACAACACGACGGGTCGCTACGTGGTGGTCATGGAGCAGGGCAACAAGATCATCTACAAGAACGTGAAGCTGAAGAGCACCCAGGACACCTACTACACCAAGGGCACCCGCACCTACTGGGAGGACGGCGAGATCGACGGCACCACGGATTTCATCTGCGGCGGCGGCGACGTCTACTTCAACCGCGTCCTGTTGTGGGAAATGAAGGTGAGCGACATCACTGCTTCGCAATCCAATTCCTCCTGGGGCTACGTCTTCAAGGACTGCACCGTGGACGGAACCGTGAGCGGGACCAACCTGGGCCGTTCCTGGGCGGCCGCCCGGGTGGTCTTCCTCAACACCACCATGAACAAGCTGCCCAGCGAGGCGGGCTGGGGGGACCCCATGAACTCCAACCCCGTGGTCTTCGCGGAATACAAGAGCGTGACCTCCTCCGGATCCGCCGTGGACCTGAGCAAGCGCCGCACCTCCTACACCTTGAACGGGACCACCGTCACCTTGAACCCCGTGCTGACCGACGCCCAGGCCGCGACCTACACGCTCGCGAACATGCTGGGAGGCACCGACAACTGGCAGCCGCAGAATGCCACCGTGCAGGAACCGGCGCCCGTCGTCACCCAATCGGGCACGACCATCGCGTGGAACGACGACGCCAACGCCCTGTGCTGGGTGGTGTTCAAGGACGGCAAGTACCTCGCGAACGTCACCACCGACAGCTATGCCGGCTCCTCGCTCTCCAAAGGCGACACCATCACCGTCCGCGCCGCCAACGCGATGGGCGGCCTGGGCGCGATCTCCAACCGCCTGGTGTACGGAACCACCGCGCTGATCCCGTCCTCCACCGCCTCGGGTCTGTCCCACCAATACAATTCGGTGAGCAAGACCCTGCGGATCGTCTCCGCCGAGCCGGGCGAGGCGAGCCTTCGCCTCTACTCCCTGAACGGATCCCTCGCGTTCTCCCAGGTGGCCCGGCACATCGCCGCGGACCACGAGGTCGTGTTCGCCCTGGGCGCGGTGAAGCCCGGAACCTACCTGCTCCGCTATTCGGTCGGGGCTGCGACGGGATCCGGTTCCATCGAGGTGTGGTAGAGGGAACGGGACCTGCGCCGGGGGGCCAGCGGCTCCAGATCGACAGGGCCACCCAGGAGCGGTGGCGAAGCGCGGTGGCGGGGGTGACGAGGATCCCTCCCCTCCCCAAGAGCTAGTTTTCCCTTTCTATGCAAGAAAACGACCAGGAAGAGGATCTTTCCGCCCAGGAACCGGCGGATTCACAGATCGAGACATCGGAATCCGAGGCCGACCTCGAAAGCGCCGCCTCCGACACCTCCGAGGACACCGAAGGCTTCGACCCCAACGCGTTCGTTGCGGGCGAGGCGGGCGGATCGTCCGACGACGATCCCGACGACATCGTGGAGCCGGATCCCCCGCTCCCCGACTTCACCTTCGAGCAGGCCTCCCCGGAGATGAACCTCTCCGTGGCCAAGCAGGGCTGGAGCACGCCCCTGCTGGTCCAGCGCAAGGCCATCCCCTACCTCCTGGCCGGCCAGGATCTGATCACCCAGTCCCGCACGGGCTCGGGCAAGACCGGCGCCTTCATGATCCCGCTGGTGGAGGTCATCGAGGTCAGCCACGGCATGCCCCAGGCGCTTATCCTGGTGCCCACCCGCGAACTGGCCCTGCAGGTGGCCAAGGAAGCCGAGATCCTGGGTGCCGACAAGGGCGTCCGTTCGGTGGTGGTCTACGGCGGCGTGGGCTACGAGAAGCAGATCGAGGGATTGAAGACCAGCCACCTGGTGATCGGGACCCCCGGCCGCGTGATCGACATGCTGCAGAAGGGGCACTTCAATCCCCGCTCGGTGCGCGACCTGGTGCTGGACGAAGCCGACGAGATGCTCTCCATGGGCTTCTACCCGGACATGGCCCGCATCAAGGGCATGCTCCCGCACGACCGCTGCACCTACATGTTCTCCGCGACCATCACGGAAAACGTCAAGCACCTGGCCCGCGAGTTCCTGCGCAACCCCAAATTCCTCTCCCTCTCGCAGAAGAAGCGCTCGGTGGACGCGATCAGCCACCGCTACGTGGTGGTCGACAAGCTCGCCAAGGACAAGGCCGTGCTGGACATCCTGGAGCACGACCACCCCGAGATGGCCTTCATCTTCTGCAACACCCGCCGCGACGTGGCCTACCTCTCCGACTACCTGAAGTCCTGGGGACTTTCCGCGGAGCCCTTCTCCGGCGACATGAGCCAGGTGGCCCGGGAGAAGGTGATGAACCGCTTCCGTACCCGCCAGACCCGCTACCTGGTCACCACGGACGTGGCCGCGCGCGGCATCGACGTGACGGACATCCCCTGCGTCATCCAGTACGAGATGCCCATGGAACCGGACGTGTACGTGCACCGCGCCGGCCGCACCGCCCGCGCCGGCAAGACGGGGGTCGCCTGGTCCGTGGTGTCGGAACTGGAGGAGCTCGCCGTCAAGGCCATCGGTCGGCGCTTCGACCTGCGCTTCGAGAAGGTCGCCCCGCAGAAATCCAACATCTCCGCGGACATCCTGCTGGAGCGCTGCGTGGCCATGCTGGAGCGCGTGGAGCGCGACAGCTCCCGCGCCGTGCGCCGCTCCGCGGAGAAGCTCGCCGAGAGCCTGCCCGCCCTGGTGCAGGAAGAGGGCACCCGCATGGGCTTGGCCCTTCTCCTCTCCCAGCTCTACCGCCAGGAATTCTACGGACAGAAGGACGCGAGCCTGACCGGCCAGGAATTGTCCGCCATCGGCGTGGACGAAGGCGCGGGGGAACGCTTCGAACGCGCGCCCCGGCACGGCGGCGGTGGCGGGCACGGCGGACCGCGCTCCGGCGGCGGCGGCCGCGACGGCGGGCGGTTCCGCAAGCGGCGGTAGGGGGCGGTCCCCCGCCGAAGTCCCGCATGTTCTAACTTCTGACCGTGGACGAACTGCGTCGCATCGACCGAGGGGCCGCTTGGACGCTGGTCGGTAACATCATGAACGCCGTTCCGGCCCTCTTGGAGATCGTCCTCTTGCGCAAGTTCGGGCTGGCGATCTGGGGCGAGTTCCTGGCCGCCCAGGCCGTGGTCATGGTGGTCGGGCGCGTGAGCTGCCTGGGCATGGACCGGGCCATGCTCTGGTACCTTCCCGGTCTGGCCTCGGAGGGAAGGGGGATCCGCCGTCCCGCCTGGGGAGCCGTGCTCTTCGCGGCTCTGGTGGGCGGCCTGGGGGCCGGACTGTTCGCCTGGCCCCTGCTTCGTTTGACGCTCCCGCGGGCATCCCAACTGGGTCTGGCGCGACTTGTCGTCCTGGCCATTCCCTTCTTCACCGCCAGCGAGGTGTTCATCGGCGCCCTGCAAGGCGTCCAGAAGTTCCACTACCGGCCCTTGCTCCGGGATCTCGGGGCGTCGGCGTTCTTCGCTCCGGTGGCCCTCGCGCTCTCCCTCCTGTTCTCCGTGGGGCCCATCAGCCTCGGGATCGGGTTCCTGACGGGGCACGTCATCATCGCCGTCCTCTCGGCGTGGTTCTGGTCCCGCGAGAGCCGCGGTTCCACGCACGGCCCGCTGATCCCGTCCCGCGCCCTCCTGCGCTACGGACTTCCCGTGTGGGCGGCCGACAGCGTGAACTCCGCCGGCATGAGGGCCACGGTGCTCATGCTCTCCCGCGTCGCCGCTCCCGGTGTCGTGGGTGCCTTCGGCGTGATGCAGAGCATATTGGAGACGACCTCCCTGGCCCGGCGGGCCTTCGAAACGCCGCTGGTGGCCCTGGTCGCGAGCATCCGCGGTTCGCTCCCGGATGTCTCCGTCCTCTACCGCAAGGTCGTCCATCGCTCCCTCCTTTGGCAGACCCCGCTGGTGATCGTGGCGGCAAGCGCCGGTGGAACCATCCTCCACCTCATCTCGCCCCACATGGGCGGCGACGCCGAGCACCTGGGGCTCCTGGTGATGATCGCCTGCTATTTCTTCGTGACGGGTCCCGCCCTGGGCCAACCGGTTCTGGCCGGTCTGGGCAATTCCCCGCGGCTGTTCTTCAACACCCTGTTCGGAACGGCCGCGACCATCTCGTTCCTCTGGATCCTCACGCCGCGGTGGGGGTTGCTCGGAGCCTGCGTCGCGCAGGGTCTATCGACGCTGCTGACGGCAGGGGTCGGCGCCTACCAGATCCGCAAGCACGCGAACCTTCCGGGATTCCCGGGCAACTACCACGCGGTGGTCGCCGCGACCCTGCTCTTCTCCGCGGTCTGCACCGTGGTTTGGACATTTTCTTCCCGGACGGGGCTTCCCTGGCCGGCTTGGCTCCTGGGTGCCGTCGGGCTCGGTTTCTGGGGGTGGTTCGCGCCTAGGCGGTTGAAAGCCTGATGCCCATCCCGATTCCCCCCGGGGAGGAAAAAACGTGATCTACGACTGCTTCACCTTCAACAACGAACTCGATCTGCTCGAGATCCGGCTGAACGTCCTGGAAGGTACCGTGGACCGCTTCGTGCTCGTCGAGGCGGACCGCACCCACCGGGGCGACCCGAAGCCCCTGCTCTTCGAAGCGAACAAAGCCCGGTTCGAGCGCTTCTTGGGCCGGATCGAACACGTCAAGGTGACGGACTTCCCGGATCTGGACGGCTCCCCCGCCGGAATGTTCGGAAACCGCTGGATCCTGGAGAACTTCCAACGGGACGCGATCCTGCGCGGTCTGGGTCGTTGCCTTCCCGACGACATCGTCCTGGTTTCCGACGTGGACGAAATCCCGAATCCAACCGCGATCCGCACCTACACCTCGGGGATCGGCGCTTTCGAGATGAAATCCATGTGGTACTTCCTGAACAACCAGTCGGTGAAGGAGCCTCTGTGGTCGAAGGCCAGGATCTGCCGGTTCTCCGATCTCCTGGATCCAGGACAGAATCTGCGCATCCACGACTCCTACCGGTTTTCGGGCAAGGGGAAGCCCACCTACCTCAGGTTCTGCAAGGGGAAGAGGATCCGCGACGGAGGCTGGCACTTCAGCTACTGCGGCGGGGTCGACGCCATCGTCGCCAAACGGAAATCCGTCGTGGAGCTGCAGTTCCAGACCGAGGAGAACATGCGCCGGGAAAAGGTCCTGGAGGCGGTGATGGCGGGGACGGACGTCCTGGGCAGGAAGGGCTTCACCTACCGGCCGATTCCCCTGGACGACACCTTTCCGGCCTACATCCTCGACCATCGGGAGGAGTACGCCCACCTCGTCTGCCCAGCCCCGGCCGCGATCCGCCGACCCGGTCTTCTCGGGCGGCTGCGAAGCCGCTTCTCCCCCGCCTGAGAGGAACCCTCGTTCAGGAAGAGGCGGCGATCCTGGCGTAGACCTCGACGTGCCGGTCGGCGCAGGCCTGCCACGTGAACCTGCTCGCGCGTTCGACGGCCTCCGCGTGGGGTCCGACGGTCCGGCTTCGCAGGGCCAGGGCCCGTTCCATCCCGTCCGCCAGGTCCTCGGCCCCGCCCGATTCCGACCAGATCCCCGCCTCGCCGACGACTTCCGGGAGCGACGAGCCCCTCACGCAATGGACCACCGCTCCGCAGGCGAGCGCCTCCAGGGGAGGAAGACCGAATCCTTCGTAGAGGCTCGGGAAGCAGAAGACCTCGCAGGCGGAATACAGGTCGGGCAGCAGGGTGTCGGGAACGAACCCGGTCTGGACGATATCCTTGCGATGTGGGCCCGCGGCCTGCAACGCCTTTTCCATGGCCTCGGTCTTCCAGCCCTTGGCGCCCGCCAGGACCAGCCGAAGTCCGTCCCCGAGTCCTCGAGTTCTCAGGATCTTCCAGGCTTCCAGGAGGCTGGCGAGGTTCTTGCGCGGTTCGAGCGTGGCGACGCAGAGCACGAACGGACCCGAAACCCCGATGGACCGCAGGCGTTCGCTTCGACCCTCGTCGTCCGAGACGGGACGGAACCAGCGCGCCGGCGCGAGGGGGGACACGAAGACCCGGTCGGGCGACATGCCCGTGACGGAAAGGAAGTCGCGCCGCGTGTTCTCGCTGACGCAGATCACCCAATCCTCGGAGAGATCCAGGGAGGCCAGGATCCTCTTGAAGGAGGCGTTCTCGGGAAACCACTCCGGGTGGAGAACGGGTAGCACATCGTGGATCGTCAGGACCCGGGAGGAACCCTTGGACCAGTCCGGAAGCGCATGCGCGGGCGAATGGTAGACCCGACCGCGCCGGCTGGCGCTTCGATCGGGTTTGATGAGCATCCCCAGAGCCTGCATGGAGCCTGCCAAGGCCTGCTCGGAGAGCAGCCCGGCATCCTTGGCGCCGAACGCCGCGGCGACCGCCAAATCGAGGAGGGACCTCGGAACGGGGAACACCGCGTCGGCGGGAAGGTACCTGGCTGCGAGGTCGGGAATTCGCCGACGCAACCAGTGACGGGCCGGCAAATCGTTCCACCGAGCACGCCCCGAAGCGAGGACCCTCAGGTCCACTCTGGAGGATGCCGCGAGGCACCCCAGCAGTTCCTCGACATAGCGGTACACGCCCGTCCGGGCGTGCGAATAGATCCCGCCCGTGCCGAGAACGGCTCCATCGAAATCGACTGCGATCGGGTTCGCTCCCATGTTCCGCTCCAAGTTAGCCAAGCTGGGGCCCTGGGCGAAGGATTCGCTGGATGCCGGTTCCGCAGTACCTTTCCAGCCTCCATGGTCCACGACGCGCGAATCGCGAAGGGAGGCGCGGAATGAACGCCATCAACGAGGTCATCCGGCGCCGAATCCAAGAATCCATCGAGGCCAAGCGCAGGATCCTGGAGGACGACCTCCTGTTGGGCGGGATCCAGGCGGCGACGGAACTGGTGATCGAAGCCTACCGCAGCGGACGCAAGACCCTGCTCGCCGGCAACGGAGGGAGCGCGGCCGACGCCCAGCACATCGCTGCGGAACTGGTGGGCCGCTACGGATTCGACCGACCCGCCTTGCCCAGCATCGCGCTCACCACGGACACGTCCATCCTCACCGCGGTGGGAAACGACTACGGGTTCGACCGGATCTTCTCGCGCCAGGTGGAGGCTCTGGGTACCGAGGGCGACGTGTTCGTGGGCATCTCCACCTCGGGAAACTCCGCCAACATCCTGCGGGCGCTGGTCGCTTGCAAGGAGAAGGGGATCGCGAGCATCGGGCTCACCGGCACCGGGGGAGGCAAGATGGCGGAACTCTGCGACATCTGCCTTCGGATTCCGTCCGGCGAAACCGCCCGCGTGCAGGAATCGCACATCCTGATCGGCCACATCCTTTGCGGGCTGGTGGAGGAGGCCCTGTATGGCTCCACTCGCTCCGTTCCTTGATGCGAACAACGGAGCGGTTCCTTTGAACAAGGCCCTCTTCCTGGACCGCGACGGCGTGGTGAACGTGGAGACCCACTACGTCCACAGGATCGAGGACTTCGAATTCATGGAGGGGATCTTCCCCTTGTGCACGAGGTTCCAGGACAAGGGCTACCTGGTCGTGGTGGCCACCAACCAGGCGGGGATCGCGCGCGGACTCTACACGGTGGAAGACATGGCCCGCTTGCACGCGTGGATGACCGAACGCTTCGCGGATCGGGGAATCCGGCTGGCCGGGATCTACCACTGCCCGCACCACCCCGACTTCTCCGGCGCTTGCGATTGCCGAAAGCCCAACCCGGGAATGCTCCTGCAAGCGGCGAGGGATCTGGATCTGGACCTTCGGGAATGCGTCCTTTTGGGCGACAAGGAACGGGATCTGGAGGCCGGAAGGCGCGCGGGGCTGACTCGGGTCGGCTTGGTTTCCGGCCACGCCTCCATCCAATCCGTCCGGTTCGGCGACGGTCCGCCGCTGCGGCCCCAAGACCTGCCCGAGGCCATCGCGTGAACCGGCTCCTGCACCTCAGCTACGACAGCCCGGACAACCCCTGGTGCGGCGGCGGCGGCGCCTTGCGGGATTGGCGCATCCTGGGGCTTCTGGAGGGATGGGACCGCGAGGTCTGCACCGGTCGGCATCGGGGGACCCACGCGAAGGAATCCTTTTGCCGTAGCGATCTGGGCATCGGTTTCCTGGGCGAGTTCGTGTCGCGCAGGACCTGGGCCAGGTCCGCGAGCGGACATCTTCGCCGATTCCTGTCGCGGGACGGAGTCGCCAGCCAATCCGCATCGGCCTGGGCACCGGTCTGGGAGAGCCTGGAACATCCCGACCGGATGCTGCACGTGGTCCACCACGTGGCGGGAGACGAGATCCTCCGCAGGCTCGGGCCGTTCGGCCCCTCCAGTTTGCGGTTCGAACAGAGGATCCTTTCGGAAGGCCGGTTCTACGCCACCCCCAACCGGGCCACCGCCGCCCGCATCCTGGCCGTCAATCCCGCCGCGCGGGTGGAGATCATCCCCAACGGATTCGACCCCCCCGAAGGGAAGGTCGTCCCCGAGCGCTTCGGCCCGGGTCCGGTCGTCTCCTTCCTGGGGCGGTTCGACCATCGGATGAAGGGCCTGGACCGCCTGCTCCCCGCCTTCGCCCTCCTCTGTGAACGGATTCCGTCGGCCCATCTGGTCCTGGCCGGGCGCAGCGACCGGGCGATGGAGGCCTGGCTTTCCGGCCAATTGGAATCGCACCCCTCCCGGGAACGGATCCACGTGGTCCCCAATCCCGACGAAACCCGGAAGTACGCGATCCTCGACGGCTCGGACGTCTTCTGCGTCCCCAGCCGGTTCGAGGGCTGGTGCATCGCCGCCATCGAGGCCCAGTCCCGCGGCCTCCCCGTGGTGGCCACCCGCACCGACGGCACCGAGGACTCCGTGCGCGACGGGGAAACCGGCCTCCTGGTGGAAAACAACGAACACGACAGCGTCGCGGCCTTGGCCCGTTCGCTGGAGGACCTCTGCCTGGACGCGCCACGGCGGAAAGCGATGGGGACGGCGGCCAGGAATTGGGCGGAGCGTTTCACCTGGAAGGCCGCGGCGACGGCCACCGAAGTCCTGCTGGAGGAGATCGTCAGAACTCGCTGTAGGTCGTGAGGGAGTACTGCATTCCCACCCGTCCCCAGGCGAGGTAACCCCGGAACAGGAACAGACGGTCCAGGCGAGCCCGGAATCCGAATCCGGCGCCCGGATCCAGGTGGTGGGGGGTGTCCACGACCCACCCGGGAGAGGCCCAGGCGAGTTCGGTGAAGGCGGCTCCGTCCAGATACTTCCAGATGGGCCAACGGTACTCCAGATACCCCCCCCCCACGGTGGGGTCCAGCAGATATCCTCCCGGATATCCCCGGGCGGGCGAATCCCCGCCCAGGGTGGGATAGAGGAAGAAGGAGGGCGGCGGTCCGGAAGGATTGGTGGCCCAGACGTGGGTGTACTTGAACCCCAGGATCAGGATCTTCCTCTGGGTCAGCCGTTCCATCAGGGTCGAGGGATCCAAGAGGGTGACGATCTCCCGGGGATCCAGGTCCAAATAGGGTCGGAGGTCTTCGACCCTGTAGACGTATCGCTGGCTCCCCAGCAGGAAGCAGCGGGTGCCGGAGAGTGAGAATCCCGCGAGGCTCCCCCCCGTTTCGGAGGACGTCCACCAGAAACCGCCGTTGATCGGCCCGCCCGCCGTGGGGGCCCCTGCCAGATTCTGGTCGGACCAGCCCGCGGAAAAGCCCACGGTCCTGTCGTTCTCGCTCCCGTCCGTCCCGCGGTCTCCCTTTCGGAACCAGGAGAGCGAATCCAGGGGCCTTGGCAGCTCCTGGTCCTGGCGTGCGGGCAATCCCGCCCAGTGCTCGGTGGTATTGAAGGAAAGATCCCACCAGGAATGCGGAACCGGCCCCCTCCCCGGGATGCCCACCTCCCACCCGAAATACCCCAGGGACACCGCTCCCGTGGGCACGTTGTCGGCCAGGCTCGCCTGTCCCGGAACGCGTATGCTCGTGGCCCGCGACTGGCCCGCGGTCACCGTCGTGCGCAACCCCGTCCCCAGGGGAAGGAAGGGTGCCGTCCTGGCCTCCATCCGACCGGAGGCGTCTTCCTCGACCGACACCGCCCCGGAGGCCCGGAACCTTCCTCCACGGGAGAGCAAATCGTTGTCCAGGTAGACCATGCCCCAACGCGACCCGTTCGTCCCGTCCAACGTCGTGACCGGGTACAACCAGATGCTTTCGTCGCCGGTCGGATGGACCAGTCGCAGACCGCGATCGACGACGTTGTTGGTCTCTCCGTAGTCCACCGCCGAATGGAACGGCTGCAGGGTCATCCGCACGGCGGGCCGGAGGATGTGGTCGAACGGCCACAGGAGCACGGTGGCCACCGGATTTTCCGTGAGTTCGATGGTCAGGGTGGAGTCCCTGCCAAGAGCGGGGTGCTCGCGCTCCACGATCCAGCCGGGCTCCTGGGCTCGCGGAGCGACCGCGGTCTTCGGGGCGACCGGCGCCGAGTCCGTCGCGGCGGGCTTCCTCCACTCGGGAAAGGCCGTGTCCGGCGAAGCTCCGGCCAGACACGCGAGGAGGGTCAACCACATGGAACGGAATGTAGGAACCCGTGCACGAGGGTCGTCGAGAGGCCAGGCGCCCATCGGGAACGAGGGTCGGACGAATCCGGCGGGAACCGCCCTTCGCGGCAGTACTTTTCCGTTCCTGATGATCCGCCGCGACATTCTGAGCTGGTGGCTGCGCCCCTCCTTCCTGCAACCCTGGGGGAAGCCCGCGCACACGCTGTTCGCCGGCCCTTGGGTGGGCGAATTCGGTTGGGAGCTGATGCATTGGCAGGGATTCCTGCGCAAGCTCGCCCCCCGCTACTCCAAGGTGGTGGTGTCCTGCCGCGCCGGGCAGGAAGCCCTCTACGCCGATTTCGCCCACGATTTCGTCCTGCACGACATCCGCGGGACGGCCGATTGCAACCGCCTGCTCCGGGTGGACAACCCTTCGGAGCTCCGGCGCGTGCTGGCACTGGTTCCGACGGGGGCTGATCTTCTGCGTCCCTTGGGAGCCCAGCCCCACCAACGCCAGGTCTTTCGGCGATTCGGCGAAAGGAAGCCGGGTTCGTCCACGGACATCCTGATCCATCCCAGGGGACGGGGCCACGGATCGGACCGCAACTGGAGCCGCGACAACTGGGAAAAGCTCCTCTCCATCCTCTCCCCGCTGGGGTTGCGCGTCGGTTGCATCGGACTCCGTTCGGCCACCCAGGAACTCTCCGGGAACTTCGCGGATTTCCGGGACCTCCCCCTGGCCGACACCTTCGATTTGATGGCCTCCACCGGGCTGGTGGTGGGACCCTCTTCGGGTCCCATGCACCTCGCCTCCCTGTGCGGAACGCCGCACCTGGTCTGGACCGACCGCGCGCGCTACGCCCGCGGCCTCGTCAACCGCGTCAAATACGAGCGCACCTGGAATCCGCTGGGAACCCCGGTGGTCGTCCTGGACGAATGGGGCTTCCAGCCCTCTCCCGACCTGGTCGCGAGGGAAGTCGTCCGCATCCTCGGAAAGGAACTGCCATGATCCTCGTCACCGGAGGCGCCGGGTTCATCGGGTCCAACCTGGTCCGCGGGCTCAACGGGCTCGGACAGGAGGACATCCTGATCGTGGACAACCTCGCGAACGTCGACAAGCACCGCAACCTGAACCGGCTGCGCTTCTCCGACATCGCCGACAAGTCGGATCTGGTTCCGCTGCTGGAGAAGCTGCGCGGAACCCGGTTGGATGCCGTCTTCCACCAGGGGGCCTGCTCGGCCACGACGGAGACCGACGGCCGTTACCTCCTGCGGAACAACTACGAAACCACCCGCGACCTCTGCCTCTGGTGCCAGGCCCGGAACGTCCCCTTCTTCTACGCGTCGTCGGCGTCGGTGTACGGAGAGGGGACCGACGGCTTTTCGGAGGATGTCTCCTGCGAGTGGCCCATCAACGGGTACGCCTGGAGCAAGTTCGCCTTCGACCAGTGGGCGCGCCGGAATTCCGGAAACTTCCGCGCTCCGGTGGCGGGCCTTCGCTACTTCAACGTCTACGGCCCGCAGGAGAACCACAAGAAGGACATGGTGAGTCCCGTCTTCCGGTTCCACAGGCAGCTTTCCGAGAGCGGCGCCGTCCGGCTGTTCGAGGGCAGCGACGGATTCCGTCGCGACTTCGTGCACGTGGACGACTGCGTCGCCGTGAACCTCTGGCTCCTGGGCGCGGCGAAGGGCTTCGGGATCTACAACGTGGGCACCGGGACCGACCGCTCCTTCCTGGAAGTGGGACGGATCCTGGTGGCGCGGTTTCCAGGGGCCAAGCTCGAGGAGATCCCCTTCCCCGACCATCTGAAGGGCAAGTACCAGGCCTTCACCAGGGCGGACCTGCGCCGGCTCCGCGCCGCCGGATTCGATCGCCCCTTCCTTACCCTGGAGGAGGGGATCGAGAGCTACGCGTCGTTGCTGGAGCGCACGGGAGGGTGGTACCGATGAGCCTCGAACACCCGAGCAAGGCCTTGGAGGCGCTGGGCCGAGGGTTCGGACACCCTTCCATCCTGGTTCTGGGAGACCTGATGCTGGACCGCCACGTCTTCGGCGAGGTGCACCGCATCTCTCCGGAGGCTCCCGTGCCGGTGTTGCGGTTCGCGAGCCAGACCGAAGCCGCGGGGGGAGCCGGAAACGTCGCGCGAAACCTCGCCCATCTCGGTTGTCGGGTCGCCCTGGGCGCGGTGCTGGGGCGGGACGCGGACGGCGACATCGTCCTGGGCGAACTCGCCCGCGAGGGGATCGGCGCCGAGTCCGTGGTCCGGGTCGCGGACCGGCCCACGATCGTCAAGACCCGTCTGATCGGCGGGCACCAGCAGATGCTGCGCATCGACAGCGAATTGGGTTCCCCGCTCGATCCCATGGATGCCGCCGCCTTGGAAACGACGGTGCTGGAATCCATCGCGAAGGGCGGATTCTCGTCCGTCCTCCTTTCCGACTACGACAAGGGAGTTCTTTCGCCCGCGCTCTGCCGGTCGGTCGTCGCCGCTTGCCGGAAGCTCGGGATCCCGGTGCTGGTGGACCCCAAGGGATCGGACATGGAGAAGTACCGGGGAGCCACCTGCCTGACGCCCAACCGCGGCGAATTCGCCGTTCTCGCCCGCGCCGCGGGAGCGACGGGGTTGCCGCTGCCGGAAGCGGCCCGCAAGGTCCTGGCGTGGCTGGAGCTGGACCACATCGTGGTCACCCGAAGCGAGGAGGGAATGACCCTGGTCTCGCGCACCTCCCACCTGGACGTCCCGGCCACCGCGAGGGAGGTCTTCGACGTGACCGGAGCCGGGGACACCGTGATCGCCGTGCTGGCCGCTGGACTGTGCGCCGGGATGGACCTCCCGGAGGCCGTTCGTCTTTCCAATCTCGCCGGCGGACTCGTGGTCGGACGGTTGGGTACGGCACCGGTGGAGGTCTCCGACCTGGAAAAGGCGCTCTCGGTCGAAAAGCCGTCGCAGCGCGACAAGATTTGTTCCACCCTGGAGCAGGCACGCGATCTGGTGGATTCCTGGAAAGCCGGCGGCGAAACGGTGGTGTTCACCAACGGCTGCTTCGACATCCTGCACGCGGGACACGTGACCTACCTGGAACGGGCCCGGAACGAAGGCACCCGGCTCGTGCTGGGTCTGAACACCGACGAATCCGTGCGCCGCATCAAGGGGCCCACCCGTCCCGTGAACTCCGAGGGCGACCGCGCGACGGTGCTTTCCGCGCTTTCCAGCGTGGACGCCGTGGTCTTGTTCAGGGAGGAGACGCCCTTGGAACTCATCCGGGCCCTGCGCCCGGACGTCCTGGCCAAGGGCGCGGACTACCGCCCCGAGCAGGTGGTGGGACGCGAGGACGTGGAATCGTGGGGCGGTCGACTGGTCCTGGTCCCGCTCCTCGAAGGGCGGAGCACCACCGCCACCTTGGAGAAGCTGGGGGGATCGACCTCGAAGTGCACCTGAAGGTCGGCTCGGCACCTCGGTGACCGACCTCCTCGGTCAGTGCACCGACGTGGCCTGGTAGAAGGAGTTCGGCTTGTCGAGGAGTCCCCGCTGCAGCACGACATTCCCCACGAACTGCTTGACCACCCAGCGGGTCACCCCTTCCATCCCGTCGAGGAGGGATCCCGACTGGGCCACCGACGTCCTTCGGAAGGCCAACCTGGTCCCGTCGGGGGATGTCACGGAAAAGGCAAGTGGAGGCTGGTCGCCTCCGTCCTGGACGAACACGCGTCCCGGAGCCAGAAGGTGGGGGCCGGCGGGGGTCCACTGCACACCGAACCCCGTCCAATCCCCTCCATCCGATTCCCGGAACAGGTTCAGGTAGGAGGGCTCGTTCCCCGCCGCGAAGGCCCGGATGCTGCTGGTGAAGATGTCCGCCAACAGCGCGGTCTGGCGCACGTGCTCCAGGACCGCCCAGCCCTCCACCTCGATGGTGTCCTTGCCCACCGCGATCCGTCCCTTGACCCGGGCCGAAGGGATGGCGAGCACGACGGTCAGGTTGTCGTCTCCCACCTTCCATGTTCCGTTGCCCCAGACCACTCCGGGCACCATCCGGGAGAAGTCCATGTCCAGGTAGAACCCCTGGTTCTTGTTGGTTTCGAAGTGGACGTGGTGGGATGCGGGCGGAAGTCCCTGGGCCCACATCTCCGGATGGATCTGGATCCGGAACGGCGAGGCCCACTGCTGGAACCGGTCCTGGGGGTATTCCCTGCCCACGGAATAGTCGTGCCCCTTGAATCCGGCGAAGGCGAGATCCGCCCCACAGACCGGATCCTTGAACCCCAGCCGGGCCCAGGTGTAGTTCAGGGTCGCCTGGGTTCCGTTGTCGAACAGGAACTGCCAGCTCCAGACCTCGTTGTACCAGCGGGGAGTCCGCTTCACCAGCAACAGATCCTGGACCTGGACGGGTCGAAGGAGACCCGTCGGCGGTGTCGCGGCGCAGACCGCCCCGTCCAGGAAGAGGCCGAGCAGCAGGGCGATCATGGGTTGTTCCCCTCGGTGGTCGAACGGATTTGGCGCAGGGCCTCGTAGACACCCACGGCCACGGAGGAACTGAGGTTCAGGGAGCGCACGAAGGCCCCCTCCATGGCGATCTTCACCCATCCCTCCGGACGGTCGACCCGCAGCCGGTCGGGCAGTCCCCTGGATTCGGAGCCGAAGACGAGCCAATCCCCGTCCTGGTAGTCGGCGTCCCAGTGCGAAGTTTCGGATTTCGTCGAAAACCACCGCACTCGGGCATCTTGGGGAAGGACACCCAGGAATCCGTCCAGGTCCCGATGTTCCACGAGGTCCAGATGCTCCCAATAATCCATCCCCGCCCTCCGGAGCGTCCGGTCCAGGATCTTGAATCCCAGAGGATGCACCAGATGGAGCTGGAGTCCGTTGCACACGCACAGGCGCGCGATGTTGCCGGTGTTGGGCGCGATTTCCGGCTGGACCAGGACGACGCGAAGCATCTCGGTACAAACTAGACTTCTCGGCCCATGAAGACCGGTTTCTCCTATTTCGGAGTGCGGAGCGTAGAACATGTGCGCGCCGATCTCGCGGCCATGAGGGACGAAGGCTGCACCCAGGTGCTCCACACCTGGAGCGAAGAAGACCTCGCCTACTACGAGGACACCATGGGTCGGATCGTCTCCGAAAGCCATGCGCTCGGACTCGTCGTCTACGCCAACGCCTGGGGGGTGGGCAGGGTCTTCGGCGGCGAAGCGAATTCGGAGCTGGCCTCGCGCAATCCCGGTTCCAACCAGGTTCTTTCCACGGGAGAATCCGTGGCGGCCATCTGTCCCAACCATCCCGCCTTCGCGGAATACATGGACGGATGGATCGATTCCGTCTGCGCCAGCGGAGTGGACACCGTCTTCTGGGACGAGCCCCACTTCTTCTTCCGGAAGGGCCGGGTCGGAGAGTGGGCCTGCAGATGTTCGTCCTGTCGATCCCTCTACGCGGATCGTTTCGGCACCGACATGCCCGTCCTCGCCTGCCCCGAGACCACCCTGTTCCGACAGGAGCGGCTGTTGCGCCTGTTGGATCGGTGGACCTCGCGGGTCCGCTCCCGCGGGCGGCGGAACAACATCTGCCTGCTCCCGGACACCTTCGACGCGGGGCTTCCCGACTGGGACGCCGTCGCTTCCCTGCCCGGGCTCGACGAGCTTTCCACCGATCCGTACTGGCTGGAAGAAGATTCCCTGGCGAAGGTCGTGGAGGACTACACCAACTATTCCAAACGCCTGGTCGATGTCTGCAAGCTCCACGGCCTGGAACCCCAGATGTGGTTCAAGCTCTACCGCATCCGGGCCGGCACCGAACACTTCGCCCCCGAAGCCGCGCGGATCGCCCGAGCCGCCGGCATCGAGAATCTGATGTCCTGGTCCTGGCGCGGCTCCGATTCGATGTCGTGGTTGCGCTCCGACGATCCACAAGCGGCCCACTCCGCGATGGTCGCGGCCTATCGGCGACTTTCTTCGGGGTCCTGATGCCGCCCGTCGAATGCCGCGATCTGGAACTTCGACGAGACGGCCTGCCTGTCCTGCAGCTCCCATCTTGGACCGTACGCCCCGGAGAACGCTGGGTCGTCCTGGGACCCAACGGTTGCGGCAAGACATCCCTGGTTCTCGCCTTGCTGGGTCGACTGCACCCCTGGGACGGAGAGATCTCCATCCTGGGACTCGTGCCCGGCGACGACGACATCCAACCGCTTCGCACCCGCGTGGGGTTCTGCGGCGACGCGCTGGAGCCTCTGGTGGAGACCTCCACCACCTGCCTCGAACTGGTCTCCACCGGTTTCGTGGGCACGCTCGGGGCCCGTTTCGACCGCCCCGACCGGAGCCAGATGTCTCGTTCGGTCCGGGAACTGGCTTCCTGGGGTCTGAACGGCCTGGAATCCCGACCCATCGGCAGGCTGTCCCTGGGTCAGCGCCGCAGGGCCTGGCTCGCTCGCGCGCTCGCACCGGAGCCCGAACTGCTGATCCTGGACGAGCCCTGCGCGGGGCTGGATCCCGCCGCTCGCCAAGATCTGGTCGACCATCTGGATGCCTTGGCCCTGCGGCGCCCCTCTCTGCCCATCGTCCTGGTCACGCACCATGTCGAGGAGATCCCCGCCTCCTTCACTCACGCGCTGCTTCTCGCCGAGGGCGGAATCCTTGCGCAGGGCGATTTGCCCCGGACGTTGGATTCCGCGACCCTCTCGCGGATGTTCGGCAGGGCCTTCACCCTCATCCGCCATCGCGGGAGGATGCGGTTGAGGTAGCTCCAAGGACGACGAAGGCCCACCGGAGGGTGGGCCTTGGAGATCCTATTGCGGAGGCGGCGTCGCTGCTGGGTCGGAAGGCGCCCCGGTATCCTGCGGGACCGGTGTGGGGACCGGCGGTTCGGAGCCCGTGGTCGCCGCCTCGGGAGCGGGAGCTGGAGCGGGCGTCGGTTGCGTCGCTTCCGGCGGTGGCGGGGGAGGAGGCGTTTCCACAGGGGCGGGAGCGGGAGGAGGAGCCACCACCGGTGCCGGAGTGGGGGGAGGAGCCTCGACCATCGGGGTCGGTGCCGGGGCGGAGGTCGTCGAAGCGCTCACCGAGTGCGCTGGCTGGGTCTCCATCGGAGCCGGTGCCTCGGGCGCGGCGACCGGCGGCTCGATGGAAGGTGCGGTCGCGGCCTTGGCCAGATCCGCCGTGTCTCCACCTTGCGAGAGCGGCACGAGTCCCCGGCGCACGATGTGCGGGGTCACGAAGATGACGAGATCCTTCTTGACGATCTCGTGGTGGGTGTAGCGGAACAGGGCTCCGAACAGGGGGATGTCCTTGAGGAAGGGCACGCCGGTCTCGTTGTTCGTCTCGTCGCGTTCCACCAAACCGCCGATCACCACCGTTTCGCCGTCCGACACCACGACGTTGGTCTCGGCCTCCTGCTTCTGGATCACGACGCCGGCGCCGGGAACCACGGAATAGTCGTCCTTGTGGGGCTTCAGATTCAGGAGCACCCGGTTGGGCGCGGTGATCTGCGGGATCACCTTCAGTTCGGTACCGGCATCCACGTAGGTGGTGATGGTGTTCCCGCTGATGTCCTTGGTCAGGATGGGCACTTGGCTTCCCATGAAGATCCGCGCTTCCTTGTTGTCCAGCGTGGTGATCTGCGGAGTCGCCAGCACCTCGGCCTTGCCCGTCTGGAGCAGATGGGAGATGGCGACGCCCAGGTTGCCGTTGAGCAGTCCGAAGGCCAGGGTCTGGGCGGCCGCGGCCTGGGTCGGGGTGTTGTTGATGATCTGGGCTCCGTTGAAGGGCCCGGTCCCGAGGGCTCCGGCTGTCGATGTCAAGCCGGCGTTGGCGATTCCGGTGGAGGGCGAGGTGCCCAGTCCCATCCCCGGTCCGGATCCCAGGTTCCAATTGACGCCCATCTCCTGGAGGTCGTCCGAGGACACCTGGACCAGCTTCGCTTCGATCAGGATCTGGTTGGTTTCCAGGTCGAGCTGCTTCAGCACCTTCTCGATGGAGGCGATCTGCTCCGGACCGTCCACGATGATCAGGCTGTTGGTGCGGGCGACCACGGTGATCTTGCCGCGCGGCGAAAGGAGATCCTTGACGGCGGCCTGCATCTCGTCGGCCTTGGCGTTGGAGATGCGGATGATCTTGCGCTGCAGCTTCTGCGCCTGGTCCTGGGCGTTGTTCGCCTGCGCCCGGTCCAGGAGCCGCTTCTGGTAGTCGTCCGTCTTCTGGACGTAGAGGTACCCCAGCTCGTTGGTGACGGTGAGGTTCAGCATCTTCGAGACGATGCGCACCACTTCCTGCCAGGTCTTGTTGGTCACCACCGTGTTGACCGTGCCGGTCACGGCGGGATCCACGACGATGTCGACCGAGCTGTACTCCGACAGGAGCCGGAACACGGAATGGACGTCGGTGTTGGTGAATTCCAGCACGGGGATGACAGGCGATTTGCCGGCGCCCGCCCTCATGTGGGCCAACGAGGCGGAGTCCTGGGCTTGGACGCTGCGCGGCAGGAGCGATCCCGCAGCTAGGGCGATCCCCAAGGTCGCGGCGATGCGCGGGTTGCGGCTCATGACTTATCTCCTTTTGGCGCCTGGAGTTTCAAGGCGAACTGACGGCTCACGCCGAACTCCTCGAGCAGGAACACGACGCGGTCTCGCTCGATCTTGAGCACCCGGCCGTTCTGGATCGCATCCCCCTCGCGGAGGGCGACGGAAAGACCGGGCTGGGAGGTGTGTTCCAGCACGGCCATCGGGCGGGTGGGCGAGGCGATGATGCCCACCACCCGCATCTGGTCGATGTTGAGTCCACCTTCGACGTCGTCCGCCTCCAGGGGGATGAACGGATCGCGGATGCCGTAGGTGTTGTAGACGACCTTGTTCTTCTGGTCCTCCGCCTCCTGCTTGGCCGAGCTCGCGGCCATCTGGTGGTCGGAGAATTCCTGCGACTTGCGCCGTTCGGCTTCCAACTCCTGGGCCTGGGCGAGGGCGTTGCGATCCCCCGAGGCGGCGCTGCCCGAATTGAGCGCTCCCCTGGAGTTCGCGGAAGCCGGGCCATCCGGCGAGAATCCCGCGCCCCCTTGGGGTTTGAGACCCTTGCGGAGGGAGGCGAGGCTCACCACCTCGTCGTTGGGCAAGGCCGCGGTGCCGAAGGTCTCGACCTTGGATCCGGAGGTCCACGCCCATGCCTTGGCCAGCGGCTCGGCCGAGACCAGACGGAGGACGACGGAATTTCCGGAATGCGTCAACAGGATGGACTTGGGGGCTTCCTTCAGGGCGATCCGGATCTCTCCTTCCTTGCCGGCCGCGAGTCCGGCCAGCAGACGGGAGGCGGAGGCCTGCAGGCCCAGATGCGCCAGCCGAACCTTGCCCAGGTGCACGACATAGGCCTTGCCCTCGCCGGACAGGTCGGACTTCCGGGTCGGTCCCGAGAATTCGAGCTCCACCGTCTCCATGTCCCCGCTTCCCCAGGCGCGCACCTTTTCCAGCGACGGGATGGTGCTCAGGGAGGCGAAGACCTGGCTGCCGCCGCGGGAAGGGACCGGAACATCCCACAACTGCGTCTGGGGATGCTTGGCGGCGTCCTTGTCGAGGACGAAGGAGATCTCCTCTCCGTCCCACTCGCGGTGGAGGACCGAGGCGGTCGGCCCCCCGGGCCGGGGGTGGAACCGGAAGACGGCGACGCTCGCGCCGTCCATGTTCGCATTGGAGGCGTCGACGCTGGAGAACCAGGAGTTGGTCGCCATCGGGTGGGTCCCGAGCAGCGCCGTGCGGCTTCCCTGTATCTCCAGTCGAAGCGTGCCGTCGGCTTCCCTCAGGATGCGGGACAATGGCTCCTCGCCGGTCCGCAGCACCAGCCGGGTCCCGTTGCCGTCGGCCACGAAGCCGACCGAAGCGATCGTTCCGGCCTGGGCGGCGATCGCACCCAGAGCCAGGAGGATGGATAGACGTCTGGACATCATTTCCTCGAGGTGTAGGTGGTGAAGTCGAACTCCGCGTCGACGGTGTTGGGAACCGTGCCGTGCTTGTCCGCGAAGTCCAGTTCGGACTTCAGGTTGGGGGACACGACGATCGACATCTTCTGGATGGACGTCGGGTACTTGAAATTCGCGAACTCCGCGAACATTTCGCCGATGCTGTGGTAGTTCCCGCTGATGGAGATCTTGTAGTTGTTCTCCGTGTAGTACTGCTGCTGGACGCTGGCCTCCGGCACGAACTTCGTGGTCACCGTCCCCGATTGGCGGTTGACCGTGAGCAGGTCCTGGAGCCGCGAGGGAATCCGCTCCTGGTCGGGGAACATCTCCTGCAGCTTGGCGAATTCCGCCTCGGCGTCCTTCAGTTCCTGGCGGATCTGGGCGAGCCGCTGCACCTGGGTCTTCACCACGGTGAGGTCCCGGGTCAGCTTGTCCTCCTGCTGGGACAGCTGGTTGATCTGCTCCTCTTTCGGCTGGTAGATGTAGACGTAGTGTCCGTAGAGCGCCAGGCCGGAAACCAGGACGCAGAAGACCAACCACTGGGTCAGCCTGTCCTTGAGGTCAATGCGCATTGCCAAGGCTGTCTCCGATGGCGGGTTGATCCGTGTGGATGGCCGGATTGAGCGGGCAGTGCAAGGTGAAGGAGAACGCCGAGACCGCGTTGCCGCCGGGCGACGACGCCTCGGCCTTCACCTGTTCGATGGATTCCAGGCTCGGAGCCAGGAAGAAAGGTCGGCGTTCCAGCTGGAGCATGAATCCGGCGACCTCCTGGAAGACGAAGGTGTGGGCCTGGATGGCCAGCTGGTCCGGCTTGTCGGCTTCTTCCTTGACGGATATGAGCCAGGTGTGCGGCGGAATGCTCGCGTTGATGTCCTCGAAGATCCGGACCCAGCGCTTCTTGGACACGGAGATGCTCTTCAACGACTGGTTCTTCGCCTCCTGCTTGTTCTTCAGGTCCTGGAGGCTCGCGATCTCCGTCTTCACCGTGTCGTACTTCTGGATCTCGGTCTGCAGCGCGGCGATCCGGTCCTGCTTGGCGGAGATGGTCGTGACCAGGGTCACGAAGTGGAACCAGATGCCGAACAGCACCACCAGGACCAGCACCGAACCCCAGATCACGCGTCGGTCGGCGAGGAAGGTGTAGTCCTTCCGCGCGACGCGGTACTCCATCGGGAGAAGGTTGACTTCGATCAAGGATGCCATGTCAGATCTTCCGCAGCGCCATGCCGACTGCGACCGTCAGCAGGGTGCTCACCGTGTCGGGGATGGGATCGGGGAACTTCTCCGGATCCTTCTGGATGGTGGAGAGCGGGTTGAGGACCACCACCTGGCTCTCGTGCCTTCTCCCGAGGAACTCCGGGACGCCGGGAATGCAGGCGCCGCCACCGCACAGGACGATCTTCTGGATGCGGGCG
>Ga0209415_10005574_pt1 | contig 22576 bp, 23 predicted proteins | sample PeaSoiSIISIP2007_FD_187696 | JGI IMG/M metagenome (GOLD analysis project Ga0209415, IMG submission 187696) | Peat soil microbial communities from Weissenstadt, Germany - SII-SIP-2007 (SPAdes) (version 2) | ecosystem: Environmental > Terrestrial > Soil > Wetlands > Peat | place: Germany... | reverse complement strand
GTTCATCAATGCGGTGCTGCCTCTCCGCGTATTCGCGGCGCTCCGCGGCTGTTAGACCCACGAACGTTTCCTTCTCCAGGCTTTCGATTTGCTTCCCCATAAGCTGAACCAGGTCGCTTGGTAGTTTTTGCGGATTACGGTATTGCATAGCGCACTCTTCCTTGGGCTGGGGCGAGGTCAAATTCCAGCGTTCGGCACAACGCTTCTTAGGGAGGCAATCAGATGGCCCGCGATTCCATCGGATTTTGAGAGAACTTCCTTGATGCCAGCCGCCTGAGCATCCTTCGACAATTGCTCGCAGTCGTGCATTGTGAGCATCACCATGGTCGTGCTGGGGGCAAGAAGACCAATCTGTCGTGCGGCCTCAATCCCATTCATACCGGGCATCTGGAAATCCAAGATCACCACATCGGGGTGAAGTTCTTTGACTTTCTCAACCGCCACTTCGCCGTTCTCAGCTTCACCACATACTCGCCAAGCGGCGTCTGGCTCGATGTAGGATCGAATTAAACCGCGTACGAGCGTGCTATCGTCGACGATGAGAATCGAGTAAGGCAAAGCAGCCTACCTTTACCCTTGACAGGCTGCTGGCCGGGCCACGTCGTACAGGTCGACGGACGGCGACGAGGAAGGGAGAATTCGATTCCTTCACTCTCAACCCCCCGAGCTTGCGGGTCAATACCGCGAACACTGTGCTTGTCACGAAACATGACAAACTGAAGTGCCGATTCACAACCGTGGGACATTTTCAGATCAGGCCAGTGCGGACTCTTTGAAGGAAGTCCTCGGCATCAGTGCGCGCCTTCTCCATGAACTTCGGATCGTTGCCGTGTTCAATCTCCGTCTCCTGAAGTACAAGTTCCACGGCAACCTTCGGTTTGTATCCTCGCTTTATGAGCGTGCGAGCACGCTCTATGAAAGCGGTGTCGATATTGCGTTTTGCTTCCGGCATGGTCGCAGAAAATCCGGTTGCAGCGTCGCAGGTGTGCTGGCGAAACTTCGCAGCGGCCAGGCGGTCGTAGGCACCCTTAGCTTCTTCTCCGCTAAGCAGGGTGGGCACAGGGAACCTCCACCGACAGTTCGAGCAGGCCCAGCCATTGACATCGCTCTCCATCCAGATTAACGAACGCTCCATGTCGGCAACCCGCAACGAACAACGACATGATACAGCGCGGCCATTGTCGGGAACCATCTGGACAGTTGTGGAAGACGGCGTGATCACAACCGAGGGCACACGTCTGAGGCCGGTGAAAGTTTACGCCATTCCCTTTCTCAACGCCTCCAAGGGATAGAAGGTACCCCGCCAAACGACGCCGCCGCGCGCCAGAGTTAACGCCATCGAACGTAGCAAGATGTAAACGAACAGCACCGCGCCAACCGGATGCAGGACGACATAGTAGGCGGGAATGTCAGACTCCCACGACATCCCCACATAAATGCCGAGGATGGCCGCGAGGGCAACCGCGTAGGGCGCGCGTTCCCAACCGTGGGCGAACCAGATTCCGATAAACGGCGCGATGTTCAGGAACGCCAGCGCAAATGCAGAAAGCAGGACGCGCCACGGCTGGAACGACATTACGGCGAAGAAATTCTTGGTGAGATTGTTGACCATGCCCATCGCGCCCTTCGCCCAGCGCAGCGAAATCAGGTCTGCGCCGTAAACATTGCGCTGCGCGTGGCCGGCGTTTTTTACGACTTTCCCCAGCTTCATGTCGTCCAGCACCTCGAAACGCAGGGCTTCGTATCCGCCAACGGCGTCGTACACGCGGCGGCGGATCAGGTTGAACGCGCCCACTCCGATATGGTCTTTCGTCTTGGGATCAGCCACTTTCCATGGGCGATGGCCAAACACAAAGAGCGTTTGGAAAAAAGCGATCATCATTCTTTCGCCCGGACTCTTCATAATCATGCGGGGAAAGAGGACTAAATGGTCCGCGGGTTCAGCCTCCGCATAAGCGAGAGCTCGGGTCAGCACGTCGCGACGGAAAAGCACATCGGCATCGGTAAACAGCAGCCAGTCGCCAGTCGCCTGATTGGCTGCGCTCCACATCGCGTGCACCTTCCCCAACCAACCTGGAGGCAATTCGGCGATGTGGATCGCTTTCAGCTGGCCGCTGGCTTCGGCAGTGGACGCGATTCGATCAATCACTTCGCCAGTGCGATCCGTGGAACGATCGTTCACTGCGATCACTTCGTAATTGTCGTAATCGAGTTTCAGCAGCGCCGAAAGGGCTGGCCCGATGTGTTCTTCCTCATTGCGGGCCGGAACAATAATGCTGACGCGCGGATTGCCTTTCGGCGTGGCCGGTTTCTGGTCCCACTCCGGCCGCGAGATATCGGCTATCGTGGGCATGCCCAAGGCGGCATCCACCAGGCGCGAAAGCCACACCAGCCCGAGGATGCTGCCGGCAATCCAATGGAAAACGTTCCAGTGAAAATAACTCATCCCGGCTGGCCGTTAAGCGACCCAGGCTCGCCGTCGACACGGACGGGAGGAGCGAATCGCATACCGTAAAACAGTATGGCAGAAGAAACCGCCATGGCGATGACTGGCGGAATAAAAGCCTCCTGAAGCGAGTGCCGGTCGGCAACGTATCCCATGAGGGTTGGCGAAGGAACGTCGCCCAAAAGATGAAAGATGAAAATGTTCACCGCAATCGCAGTAGCACGGATGTGCGCACCCACCGAGTTCACCAGTGCCGTGTTGAGCGGCGAAGTATTCAATAACAGAAGAAATGCCGCGACAGTGATGGCAGGCACCATCAGTGGCCCCTTGTTATACAAACCGACGATCATGATCGGCACGCCCAGGCCCATGCTAACCGCGGACACAAAGTAGTACGAGCCCTTCATGCGGGGCAGCAAACGGTCGCCGAGCCAGCCTCCCGCCAAAGATGCGAGGATGCCATCGACCACAACAATCTTTCCAAACATCAGATTCGCCGATTCCAGTGTGTACCCACGCATCCGCTCAAGAAACGTCGGCATCCACACTTGGATTCCGCCTAATGAAAATGTTCCAGCCGCCATCCCCAGTGTGACCGTCCAGAATGCCGGGTTGCGCGCCAAGCCCCGCAGAGTTGCGCGATCCGCAGTCTCTTTCAATGAGTCGAACTGGCCGCGCGGCGGCTCGGGAAGGAACAAAATCGAAAGAGCCAGCAGGAATCCCGGAAGTGCCGCGATGTAGAACGGGAATCGCCATCCGAATTGAGGCCCGAGTTTGCCGCCCAGCAGATAGCCCGCCGCCGTGCCCACCGGAATTGCCAGATAAAAAATGCCGAAGATGCGTCCGCGTTTGCTCTCGGGGAAAAGGTCCGCGACAAAGGTCGGAGCGATGGTGACAAAAGTTGCCTCGCCCACTCCAACCAGCGTATGGCGGACCAGCAGTTCCCAATACGTGTGGGTAACTGCCGTGAGCAGTGTAAGCCCACTCCAGAAAACGGCTCCCAGAACGACGATCATCTTGCGCGAATACCGGTCCGCCAGAGGACCAGCGAAGGGCGCCGCGATCATATAGAAACCCAAAAAGGCGCTGGTCAAATAACCAACCTGGGCGTTGGTCAAATGGAATTCGCTCTGCACCAGCGGCTGCACCGCAAACAACACCGAACGGTCGATGTAGTTGAGCAGGTTCAGCGCCGTGAGCAAGACGAGCGCGGTCCAGGGATAAAGTTTCGTTTGGGTCACTTGGCGAAGGAATATATCACGGCGGGCGGACGATTCGCGCCCCGTTGCCAGAGTGATAAGATTCGGCTGCTTAAATTCTCCGCCACGGGAAATCTCAAATGAAGAAATTTATTCTTCCGCGCCTAGTTTGTTTGGCCCTGCTTTGTTTCCTTCTCTCACAGACCTTGAACGCGGAAGACACCGCGACGAAGCCGGATACCGGCGAACGCCATGAGTTCGTCATTTCGAACTTTCATACCGAGAGCGGCGTGATACTTCCCCAGGCCCGAATTGTTTACGGAACCTACGGCCATTTGAATGTGGCCAGGGATAACGCAGTGCTCCTACCTTCCCACTACATGGCAGATTTCCACGGCTACGAATGGCTGATCGGGCCGGGACACGCGCTGGATACTGCCGGGCTATTCCTGGTCGCGACGGAACTGTTTGGGAACGGCCATTCTTCATCCCCGAGTAACACGCCCGAGCCTTACCACGGTCCGCGATTCCCGGTCACGACGATTCGCGATAACGTTGAGGCCGTGCATCGGCTGCTGACGGAAGAACTCAAGATCACGCATCTGCAAGCGATCATCGGCTTCTCCATGGGCGCGCAGCAGGCTTTTCAATGGGCGGTGAGTTATCCGGACTTCGCCGACCGCATCGTGGCGACCTGCGGAACCGCGAAGACCTACCCGCACGGAGTAGTGCGCCTGGAGGGACAGATCGCCGCGCTGACCGCCGACGCCGCTTTCCAGAATGGCGATTACACGACCCCACCGACCAAAGGACTGGAAGCGTTCGCGATGGTTTGGACGGGATGGCTGTTTTCGCAGGAATGGTGGCGACGCGAGTTGTGGCGGGAGACCGAAAAACCTGGAATGACATTCGACCAGCTAGTGCATAACTTCCGGACGGACTTCATCCCCGGTGCCGATGCAAATGACTTGATCCTGCAGATGCGCAGTTGGGAGAGGCACGATGTGGGCACGACACCGGGGTTCAATGGAAATGTGGGGAATGCGCTGGGCTCGATCAAGGTTCCATTCCTGTATATGCCTTCAGGGACAGACCTCTATTTTCCGGTGGGAGATGCGCGATATGAGGCTGCGTTCATGCCGAAAGTTTCGCTGGTACCCATCCCATCGCTGTGGGGGCACACGGCTGGCGCCGGCAGTAATCCGGCTGATGAGAAATTCTTGAACGAGACCATCGGGCATTTCCTTGCAAGACAGTGAACGTTTCTTCTAGCGTACGCGCTTGTGGTGATCGCTAGATCCGGCGCTTGGGCCTTGGCCACTTGGCGATCACGACTGTCGAAATCCCGCCACGCGGCCTGAAATCTCCCTTGACCTCTGCCCATACCGGGCGCGCCCACTTCACCACGTCATCCAGCACCCGGTTGACGATGTTTTCCTGAAAGATTCCCAGATTGCGGTAGGCCTGCAGATACTCCTTGAGCGACTTCAATTCCAGGCAGCGCTTGTGCGGCATGTAGCGGATGGTCAGCACGCCAAAGTCGGGCAATCCAGTCTTCGGGCACACCGAGGTAAACTCCGGATCGTCGACCACGATCTCGTATCCCGCAAACTGATTGGGCCAGGTTTCAATCTCCGGGAATTTGGCATCCAGTCCTGCCTGGGCGTGTTCCGGCGTGTAGCGAGGCGGTTTGGGCATGCCACATTGTAAACAGCAAGCCAGCCAAAGTGCCAAATTCTACAAGGATTTGCGGTCCATTCGCTAAACGCCGCGCATCTAATTGACAAGGTTCCTTCTACAACTGTGCGAGGCGGCTGGTGATACATTTATCTATTGCATTCAGCAATTTGTAGTCGTTGACCGCGAATCATGACGAAGAGTAACGCCACTTTTGTAGCCCGGCGCCGCTGGATCGTGACGACCATCGCAATCGTCGCAGCAGTAGTCTTGCTGGCTTCCTTTATGAGTCGCGAGCCTGCTGTACCGGTGCGGGCGGTGAACGCACAGCGGGGTACGATTCGGAGCGTGGTCTCTACCAACGGAAAAGTCGAGCCGCTGCAGAACTTCGAGGCACATGCTCCCGTTGGCACTACCGTGAAGAAAATCCTCGTGCGGGAGGGCGATCAGGTCAAGAAGGGGCAGCTTCTCGCGCAATTGGATGACGCGCAAGCCCGGAGCCAGGCTGCCCGAGCGCAGGCTCAAGTTTCCGCGGCGGAAGCCGATCTCAACGCCATCCAAAAGGGTGGGAACCGCGAGGAAGTTCTGAACCTGGAATCGCAAATAACGAAAGCACGTACCGACTGCGACACTGCACAGCGCAACCTGGACGCTTTGCGGCGTCTGCGAGAGCAGGGTGCGGCCTCTCCCGGCGAGACAAAAAACGCCGAGGATCAGCTCAAAAGAGCCAATGCCGATCTTAATCTGCTTTTACAAAAGCAGAAAAATCGTTATTCGCAGCCAGAGATCGCCCGAGTAGAAGCTCAGAAATCGGAGGCCGAAGCCGCATATAGTGCGACTGAAGATCTGCTCAGTCAATTGAATATTCGGGCTCCGTTTGATGGGGTCGTCTATTCGCTGCCGGTGCAGCAGGGCGCTTACCTCAATCCCGGTGATCTGGTGCTCGAAGAGGCAGATCTCTCAAAAGTTCGCGTGCGCGCTTTCGTGGATGAGCCCGACATCGGGCGCTTCGCGCCTGGAGACAAAATCGAAGTCACCTGGGACGCATTGCCGGAGCGAACCTGGGAAGGCGCAGTCAGCGTAATCCCGGCGGTCATCAAGTTGCACGGCTCTCGAAACGTCGGAGAGACGACCTGCGTCGTGGACAATAAGGACTTCAAGCTGCTGCCCAACGTCAACGTTGGCGTCACAATTATTACCGCTGAGCATCGCAACGTGCTGACCGTGCCCCGAGAAGCAATTCATCAGGACGACAACGGCAAGGCGTACGTGTACCAAATCGTGAACAATGAATTACAACGCCGCTACGTGCAGACTTCCATCTCGAACCTCACCAAGGTGGAGGTTGTCGGTGGGCTACAAGAAAACGCTCTCATCGCCCTTGGCCCAACCAATTCCAAGCCCTTGCGCAGTGGTTTAGCCGTAAAGGTGGTTCGTTAAGGAATGTTTTTAGTTAAGAAACTCGCGCTCGTAGTCTTGCTTGCACTTCTTCCGTCCCTGTGCGCGGCGGATGCGACGGACACCAAACTACTTGCCGAAGGTCGCGTGGACGATGCCATCGTGTCGCTGCAGCACAGAATCAGCAGCGCTCCCAAAGACGCCGAATCTTACAATCTGCTCTGCCGCGCCTACTTCGCGCTCGCCGATTGGGACAAAGGAATTTCAGCATGCGAGAAAGCTGTGTCCTTCGATCCGAACAACGCTCGATATCATCTCTGGTTGGGACGTGTCTACGGGGAAAAGGCCGACCATGCCGGTTTCCTGACTGCGGCGGGCCTGGCCAAGAAAGTTCGCAATGAATTTGAAACCGCAGTGCGTCTGAATCCCGACAGCGCCGAGGCTCGCACCGATCTGGCTGAATTCTACCTGGAGGCTCCGGGGATTGTGGGCGGCGGACGCGACAAGGCGGAAGCTCAGGCGCAGAAAATCGCCACCATGGATCCGGTCCGCGCCGGGTGGGTAAAGGCCCGCCTCGCAGAAAAGAATAAGGATCTGGCCTCCGCCGAGAATCAGTATCGCGCCGCCATCGCGGCCAGCCACGGCGCTGCGCTCGCCTGGTTGAATTTAGCCTACTTCTATCGCCACACCGGGCACTTGGATTCCATGGAAGATGCCATCCGGCATGCCGCTGCAGCTCCGATGGATCAACCAGAAGTGCTGATGGAGTCGGCGAATATGCTGCTCCGTACCAAGCGCGATCTTCCGCTGGCTATCCAGTTGCTCCGCCGGTATCTGTCGTCCAGCCTTACCGTAGAAGCTGCCCCCGCCTTCAAAGCGCACTACCTGCTCGGGACCGCGCTAGAGCAACAGGGCGACAAGCTGGCAGCAGCTCAGGAATACCGCGCTTCTCTCGCCCTGGCCAAAAGCTACATCCTCGCTCAGACCGCCTTGGACCGCCTGAACGGCCAGGTCGCCGACGTCGTAAATCCAAACTAGGACGTGTGACGGGGACGCTTGCAGTCCCCTTTTGCTTGACGCCGACGCAACCGCCGCTGGCCGTCGAATCTGTTCCGTCAGTCGCTGGCTGTCGCAAACCTGAACTCAATTCCCAGAATATACCTGCGGGTTCTTGACGAATTTGTGTATATACTGTATTTTCTGTATTGACAGAACGTACAGAATTAGCCATGCCGCTCACACCGATCGAACAGAGATTCATCCTGCACTGGGGCGAAATGGGCACCCGCTGGGGCATCAATCGTACCGTGGCCCAGGTGCATGCCTTGCTGTTCGTCTCACCCAAGCCTCTGCATGCCGAGGAGATCGCGAACACCCTTACGGTGGCGCGGTCAAACGTTAGCACCAGCCTGCGTGAGTTGCAGGGCTGGGGAATCGTCCGCGTTGCGCACGTGCTTGGCGACCGCAGGGATCACTTCGAGTCAGTCAAGGATGTCTGGGAGATTTTCCGCATCGTATCGCAAGAGCGAAAGCGGCGGGAGATTGATCCGACCCTGCGGGTATTGCAGGAGTGCGTCGGCGAACTGAAGAAGGCCGGTGCGGGAAGCACTTACACACGGGACCGATTGGAAGAGATGCTGGAATTCCTAACCGCCACATCCGGCTTGTTCGAAGAACTGGTGAACATACCGGCCGGCTCACTCAAGGGAATCGCCCGTCTTCGCGGAAAAGTTAAGTTGCTCTTGGGGGCGGGGAAAAAAAGGCCAGTCAGGTGAGGCAACCGTGATCTCGCTCGCGTCGGAAATGACGGACCGAAAGGGTCAGCACGCCCGAGGATGGCTTTTCTTTGACGCAGAGTGCGAGTTCTGCACCGCGATTGCAAGGCGGTTGATAGGTCCATTGAAACGATGCGGCTTGGCCATGGCCCCTTTGCAGGATCCGCGAGTGGGGATATTGCTCGGCCTTTCGCAGCAAGAGTTGCTGCATGCGATTCGCTTTGTCCTCACGGACGGGAGCCACTACCTCGGGGCCGACGCGATGCTCGCCGTCGCCCGGGAGTTGTGGTGGGCGCGGCCGCTGGTATGGGCGGCGAAGCTTCCTGGAATCATGTCGCTGATGCGAGCGGGATATCAATGGATAGCGCGACGCCGGAGATGCCCGGCTGAGCGCTGCATAGTGGACCGAGTTGTCAACCTCGGCTGATACGGAGCTGCCAATGGACTTCTTATGAAAATCACATTCGCTGATTTGTGGCGTTCGAGTGGAACCGTGGACCGCGGCACTTACGCTGTGGTGGGGCTAGTCGGGTTTGCTCTGAAGCACAATCTCGATCGTCTCGTCGCCACTTCCGTTTTTCATCGTCCCTGGGGATTGTTCAACTATTGGGTTCCATTGCGGGACGTGACACGGATTACCGCCTTGCGCAGTGGCGACGCCATGTTTCTCGAAACCATGGTAGTGCTGGCGCTTCCTTTCGTCTGGGTCGGCGTGGCGCTCACCCTGAAGCGGCTTCGAAGCGCAAACTTGCCATCCCAGTTGGTGCTGCTGTTCTTCGTCCCGTTTCTGAATCTGCTGTTCTTTCTGTTGCTCTGCTTGATGCCCGCGCGGAACTCAACTGTGACAGAGGGGCAAAGGGGCCGGCACAAGGGCTCGCCCTTCGCGCGAATGGTCCCGGACAACGTGCTGGGAAGCGCCGCGATTTCCCTTCTCCTGACGGTCCCGGTTGGACTCGTCATGGTGCTGATCGGAGTCCGGTTGCTGACGAATTATGGCTGGGGCCTATTCGTCGCTTTACCCTTCACCATGGGGTTCGCGGCGGCACTCATTTACGGATTACGACAGCCACGAAGCTTCGGCGGTTGCCTGGGGGTTGCATGCGTTTCCACGGCGCTTTTGGGCTTGGCGCTACTAGCTCTAGCGATTGAGGGCGTGTTCTGCCTGGTCATGGCAATGCCGGTTGCGCTGCCACTCGCCGCGATCGGAGGAACTTTCGGGTACCTCGTGCAGCGGCGACGCTGGCTCCAAGAAGGAACCCCTGCGTTTCTTTCCGTTCTGCTTATCTTTGTTCCAGGGGTGCAGTGGATGGAACACGCTGCCGCTCCGGTGCCATCCGTTTACGTGGTTCGCTCGACCATCGACATCCAAGCTCCACCGGAAAAAGTGTGGAAGCAGGTGGTTGCCTTTACTGAGATTCCGCCGCCACGGGAATTGATGTTCCGAGCCGGGATCGCCTATCCCATCCGGGCGGAGATCCTGGGAAGCGGCGACGGCGCGGAGCGGCACTGCGTATTCTCTACTGGAGCGTTTGTCGAACCTATTGAAGTTTGGGACGAACCTCGAAGGCTGAAGTTTTCAGTAACCTCGAACCCCGCGCCGATGGAAGAATGGACTCCTTACTCCCACATCGAACCGCCACACCTCCACGGATTCCTGGTGTCGAACGGCGGACAATTTTTGCTGACGGCGCTGCCGAATGGAGGGACGCGGCTCGAAGGCACAACATGGTACCGGCACTCCCTTTGGCCGGCCGCCTATTGGAAGCTGTGGTCCGACGCCATCATTCATCAGATCCATTTGCGCGTGCTGAGACACATTCGAGATAGCGCAGAGAATATGGCGCAATGAGGTCGAATCGCTGTCGTCCCCCGAGCCATGAAGCAATTCTGGCTTAAGTGAGTTCGATAGAATCGCGAACGATCTTCTATGGCGACTTTTGGCTCTTGGGGATCTCGACCCTTTCCGCCTGAGACTGCGGATCACGGTCTAAACTATTTCAATGCCCAAGAACTGGAAGACCAAGCTGATTCACTCCGATGCTCACGCACCGGAAGGTTTTCGTTCCCTTTCAACGCCGGTTTACAGAGGTTCAACCGTGCTGTTCCCGAATGCCGCGGCTGTGGACGACGCGTGGGACCAGTACGAAGTCGGCTACACTTACGGCTTATACGGAACTCCGACGACGCTGGAATTGGCAGCGCGAATTTGCGAGCTCGAAAAAGGGTTTCGCACCTTCATTACGCCCGGTGGGCAAGGAGCCATTGCGCTCATTAATCTCGCTTTTCTCAAAGCGGGCGACCACATTCTCGTACCCGAAAGCATCTATACCCCCAATCGCAAGTTTGCCGTGGAAGTTCTGCGCCGCTTCGGGGTCGAGATCACGTTCTATCCACCAACCATTGGAGCGGGAATTGAATCGCTCTTCCGCAAGAACACATGCCTGATCTGGTGCGAGAGTCCCGGTTCGATCACGATGGAAGTGCAGGATGTCCCCGCTATCGTCGAAGCCGCCCATCGCATCGAAGCCATCGTCGCGCTCGACAACACCTGGTCCGCCGGCATCTATTTCGATGCCTTCGCCCACGGCGTAGACGTCACTATGCAAGCTCTCACGAAATATGTCGGCGGACACAGCGACCTGCTGCTCGGCTCAATCACCGTGCGCGACGAAGCCGCCTACAAACGCCTGGGCTCAACCCATCAACTGGTGGGCTGCGCCGCTTCGCCGGACGATTGCAGCCTCGCCTTGCGCGGCATGAAGACCCTTGCCGTCCGCCTGAAGGCGCTGGAGGAAGCTGCCCTCGCGCTCGCCCGTTGGCTCGCGCAGCGTCCCGAGATCGAACTGGTGCTTCACCCCGCGCTTCCCTCTTGCCCCGGACATGAATTCTGGAAGCGTGACTTCACGGGCTCGTCCGGCCTGTTCTCCATTGTCTTCCGGCAACAATTTACCAAGCCGCAGGTTCTCAGATTTGTGGATGCACTGGAGCTGTTCGAGATCGGATACAGTTGGGCGGGCGTGACCAGTCTGGCCGTCGCTTACGACTTCCACTCGACGGAGGGTCGCCCGGACTACGGCCACCGAATCGTACGCCTGAACATCGGTCTAGAAGACGTCGACGATCTCAAGGCAGACCTAACGCAGGCGCTGGAGTCGATGAAGTAAAGAAGTAAAAGGGTGGCCCGTTCAAGCTCCGCTTGGGCGGGGCTTTCTTCAAGCGCATTGCGACCATCTGGCGAGTGCGAACTCGTGCCGATACAATCGTCGTGATGAGCGACTCTCTCAGGAGGACGACATGAAACCAGCTTCAGGTATCGCATCACGCCTTTCTTCTCTGTTTCTTCTTTGTGTATTCCTGATCTCCTTCTGCGGAGTCGTCACAGCCGAGCAACTCCCGCTCAAGCGAGCCGTGGAACTCGCGATCGCCCATAGCACCACGATGCAGGCTTCTCACATCGACGAGCAGCGTGCCTTTGCCTCTTACCACGAAGTCCGCAATCAGTTTTTGCCGCAACTAACTGTGGGCTCGGGACTGGGTAAATCCTACGGTTATCCACTGAGTCTGGAAGGGTCGGCGCCCTCGATCGTTAACACCACCGCGCAATTCGCCGTCATCAACCCGGCCTTGCGCGACTTCATGCGTGCCGCGCGAACCGACTATCAAGCGAGCACCGTCCAAACCAAAGACCAGCGCAATCAGGTCATTCAAGACACCGTGTTGAGCTACGCCGAACTCAGCAAATGGGAAGCCCTGATGTCTCACCTGAGTCGTCAATACGAGGACGCGCTCAAGATGGAGCAGACCGTGAATCAGCGAGTTCTCGCCGGTGTGGATAATCCGTTGACGCGGAATCAGGCACGCCTTAACGCCGCCCGCGTTTACTTGCACATCTCGCAGGCGCAAGGCGCAATCGATGTGTTGCGCAACCAGCTTTCGCAATTAACCGGCCTGCCCGCGACGGCGATCGAGACCGTGCCCGAGTCGATTCCCGAGTTGCCTGAGGTGAAACAGGAAGACAATCTCGCGGCCAAGGCCACGCAGGACAATCCCTTGATCCAAATTGCCGACATCCGCGCCAGTGCGCTTGCTTTTCGTGCCCGCGGCGAGCACCGCTCCATGTGGCCAAGCGTAGATTTTGCCGCGCAGTATGCGCTCCTGGCCTCGTTCAACAACTATCAGAATTTTTTTGTGCCGGGCAGCTTCCAGCCCAACAATGCCACGGTCGGCGTGCAGATCCGATTCCCCTTCTTGAATCCGCCTCAACATGCCCGCGCCCAGGCTGCCGACGCTGCCGCGCTGCGTGCCAAGAAGGACATCGAGACAGCGAAGAACCAGGTATCGGAACAAACTTTGAAGCTGCAGCGTGCGGTCGCGCAACTGGCAGCGGCACAGCAAGTCGTCGATCTCGAATACCAGATTGCGAAGTCCAATCTCGACGCCACGCAAACCCGGGTCGACTCCGGCAGCGCAACTCTGCACGATTTGGACGATGCGCGCAGTCAAGCCAACGAGCGTTACGACGCACTGCAAGATACGAATTTCGAACTTCAACGGGCGCGCATCAGCCTGCTTCGTGCGACCGGCGAACTGGAGGCTTGGGTGGGGGTAGGTAAATAACCGACAAAAAAACGCTTCAATCACGAAGGTTCACAAAGGTTCTGGTGCAGGTTTTCCTTTGTGAACCTTCGTGTCCTTTGTGGTTAAAAGGGTTTGACCGACACTTCACGACGCCACCACCCGAGGCCCACTTTCCCTGTTGGACGCATCAAACCAACCATTCGCCGTAAGCGCTTTGCGTAAGCAGCAATCGTGCTATTAGACTGTTTTTGCATACACTTATCAGGAATTTGGGTTCGATGCGTCAACCCCTGCCCGCCGATTGTGCCGCCGGTACTCGAAGTGTACCTGGGTGCGCTCGGAAGGCACTGTGAAATGTTAGAATCAGGCTACACAAACATATGCCATTAAAAACACTGTTTCTGAATCCGCCGTCGTTCGAGAATTTTGACGGGGGAGCCGGCTCGCGTTGGCCGGCAACCCGCGAGATTGAAAGTTATTGGTATCCGGTTTGGCTTGCCTACCCTGCCGGAATGCTCGAGGGCGCGCGCCTCCTGGACGCCCCTTCGCACCATGTGTCGGCGGAAGAAACCATCAACATCGCGCGCGATTACGAGTTCCTCGTCCTGTTTACCAGCACTCCCGGCTTCCCCGGCGACATTCGGCTGGTAAAAAAGATCAGGGAAGTCAATCCCAAGATTAAGATCGCGTTTGTCGGACCACACGTCAGCGTGTTGCCGGAAAGATCTTTGAAGGATTGTCCGGAGATTGATTTCGTCGTACGCAAGGAATTTGACTACGCGGTTTGCGAGTTCGCGCAGGGCAACCCGCTCGAAGAAATCCTTGGCATCTCGTTCCTGAAGAATGGATCGGTCGTGCACACTCCCGACCGTCCCGAAGTTCAGGACCTCGATTCCCTGCCCCACGTTACTGAAATCTATCGCCGCGATCTGGACGTGACCAAGTACAACGTCCCGTTTCTGCTGTACCCCTACGTCTCTCTCTACACCACGCGCGGCTGCCCTGCCCAGTGCACGTTTTGTCTCTGGCCGCAGACTTTGAGCGGGCATCCGTGGCGCAAGCGTTCTACCGATGACGTTGCCCGCGAGATGGCGAAGGCCAAGGAATTTTGGCCCGACGTGAGAGAATTTTTCTTCGACGACGATACCTTCAACATTCAGAAGGTTCGCACCATCGAGCTCTGCGAGAAGTTGAAACCCCTGAAACTTACATGGTCCTGCACCAGCCGGGTGACCACTGACTACGAGACCCTCAAGGCGATGAAGGAAGCGGGCTGCCGCCTGTTGATCGTGGGATACGAATCGGGCGATCCGCAAATCCTGAAGAATATTAAAAAGGGTGCCACCGTCGAGCGCGCCCGCCAGTTCACCAAGGATTGCCACAAGCTTGGCCTGGTGGTTCACGGAGATTTCATCCTCGGTCTGCCGGGGGAAACTCACGACACCATTCGCAATACCGTTGCTTTCGCCAAAGAGCTCGACGTCGAGACGATTCAAGTATCGGTGGCCCATGCTTATCCGGGAACTGAACTTTACGACTACGCGGTAAAAAACGGCTTCATGGTTGGCGACAACAAGATGGTGGATGAAGGCGGCCATCAGCTCGCCCACATTCAGTATCCCGGCCTCCCGGCGGATGACATTCTCGAGGCGGTCCATCGTTTCTACGACGAATATTATTTTCGGCCCAAGGCGGTGTTCCGTATTCTCCGAAAGGCCGCATTCAACAGCGTGGACCGCAAGCGCCTCTATAAAGAGGCGAAGACCTTCCTCAAAGTCCGCGCCATGCGTCACAAATGGGTGAAGGACAAACGCGAGAAGGACGATTCCACCGCCGCAATCGCGCCGGCAAAGGCCTAGGTTGACAAATAGGCGGCTTTGAAAGGGCGCGGCTTCAGCCGCGCCGAATGCCCAAGCTGTCATCCCGAGCAAAGCAGCTGTCATCCTGAGCAAAGCGAAGGATCTATGTACTCTCTTTTCAGCGCCAACCTTCACACAGCGCTTAGAAATATCTGCACCACCCACGATCAGGAAACAATCGTGTGACCCCTCGCAAGTATCTGGTCCTCGCCGGCGTGACCCTCTGCGCCTCCATCGGCGATTCGCTGCTCTCCCGGGGCATGAAGCAGGTGGGCAACATCTCCCTGAATCACTTGCATGATCTAATCCTGGCCGTGCTGAATCCCTCAGTCGCCCTGGGCATTTTGCTCCTGCTCGGATTCTTTGCTTCTTACATGACCGCCCTCTCCTGGGCTGATCTTACCTACGTTCTTCCCGCCACTTCGCTGGGCTACGTGCTGCTCACGCTGATCGCCAAATTTTATCTGCACGAGGCGGTAACCACCTCGCGCTGGATTGGAATTCTTCTAATCTCAGCAGGCGTCGGATTCGTCACGCAAGGCCCGGCGCTGACTCACCATCCAGCCAACGCTCAGCCCTTAGAAAGAGGACGCGAAACAGCTTCGGCGGCGGGACGTAACGATGAAAGACATGCGATGGAGAACAAGCGATGAAGCAAGCCTATGCGTGGAGCGCGATAGCCGCCATCGTGTTAGCCTCGACCACCGGCGATGTCCTGCTCTCCCGCGCCATGAAGCAAGTCGGAGACGTGGGCGCTCTCTGGCGGCAGAGCGGCCTGTGGACGTTGCTGGGACGAGTCCTGCGGAATCCAAACTTCCTGCTCGGCGTCCTCGCCATGACCGCGGCCTTTTACAGTTTGCTCTTCGGACTCTCCTGGGGCGACGTCAGCCTGATAGCCCCCGCTTCCGCTTCTCTTACTTTCGTGACCAATGCCATCGCCGCCAGGATTTTTCTCCACGAACGCGTAGATCACCGCCGCTGGATGGCCGCCGTGCTAGTGGCGGGAGGTGTAGTCCTACTGGCCGCGTAGTCAGGGAGCCTAACCACTACACCGCTTTGAAAGGGCATGGCTTCAGCCACGCCGCAAATTCGCAGATTCGATCCAGACCCCGCCGGGTGGCCCAGCCTATCGCGTTCTTTGCGAAGGCTGGGGCTTTCAGCCAGAGTCCCGAGGACGAACAACCGGATAGATTCCGAGTTGTTCCCGCTTTCGCGCCGTCCACTGCGATTCGATCTCCACTGTCCCATCCTCGCCCGTTACATAATGCCGGAAGCTGCTCCAGGCCCAATCCTCCGGCGACGCCACTAGCCCCCGCGTCACCGGATTCCGATGCAGATATCGCAACTTCTCCACCCGCTTAGTCTCGTTCCACACGTTGAAATCGTAGTATCGCGCCTGCCAAAAAGCTTTTCTTTTGCCGGCGCCCAGTTTCCGCGAAACCATTTGCTTCACCATCTGCAGCGACAGGGCCAGCGTGCCGCGCTCCGGTTCGCTCATCAGCAAATGCACATGGTCGGGCATCACTACATAGCCAACCACGTAGAAGCCGTACCACTGACGCACTGTTTCCAGCACACTAACAAACGTGGAGCGTGCTTGCCCCGTGCTCAGCAGAGGAGCGCGATGATAGCAGGTGAAGGTGATGAAATGCAGCTGACGAGTCTGTTGATATCGCTTCAAGCCCCAGGGCATGAAGCTACATTAGGACGGACTCGTGCATCTTGGCTGTGACGGCTGAACAACCCCGGCCTTCGCAAAGAACGCGATAGGCCGGGCCACCCGACGCATTGACCTTTTCATCTTGCCTCTCCTTGTACCAAAAAAATCGAAATCCTTTCGTCAGTAGCATGATTCTTACGGTTTGACTTCAAACACCGTGCCACAGCCTCCCTGGCACGATTGCCCCGTGCCACCGCGTGCGGTTACGCTGTACAGAGCTGCCTTGTAGGGGACCAGGCGATAAGTAGGGAACTCGGCGTTTGGTGATCGCTCAAAGCTGTAGAGGAGATGAAAAGTCCAACTTTGGCCACCATCAGAGGACTCAAGCCGAAACAACGTGCCGCCCTGATTTACGCCCTCCCAGCTCGTCGTGCCGTAAAGGTTGCCACTCGAATCAAAAGCGAGTGGTGCAGCCGGGCCTCTTCCTTCGTCGCCCCCCTGAAAACTGTACAAGGTCTTAACTTTCCATTTATTTGAATGTGAAGCGATCAACTGAAACACAGTGCCTAATCCTTCCCCGCTCCCCCCACTTCCCGCAGTACCGTACAGCGACCCCTTGGAGTCGAAGACCAAGCCACCATTTGGGCCTCCTCCATCGTCACCATCGGTGAAACGGTGAAGAACATCCTCAGTCCAAGCTCCGCCCCGCTTGCTTGGTGGGACCAACTCGAACACTGTCCCGCAGCCAACTTGCCCCTCCCCGAAATTGCACAGTTGATTGCCGCCCATGGGTGTTGTGCCGTAGATCTTGCTCTTACTGTCTAGTGTTAGTGCACCGTTTGGGCTGAACCCATCCGTGCCTCCCGCGAAGTTGTGCAGCACCTTCTGGGTCCACGCGCCGCCCTTCTTCTTCGGCGGACTCAGCTCAAACACCACTCCACATTGCCCGCCGTAGTCGGGATCACAGGTCGTGCCTTTCGCCCCGCCAAACAAAGTTGATCCATACAAATTTCCCGTGCTGTCGAATACCAGGTCTCCAATCGGTACATAACCTTGCTTCGCGCTCGGGAAACTGTAGAGGATCGTCTCCGTCCACGCGCCGCCTTTCTGCTTGGGTGGAGAAAGTTCGTATACCGTGCCACAGCCTGCAGAACCCCCCAGCAACGTGCAGTTTCCTGTGCCTCCGTAGGCCGTAAGGCCGTACAGATTTCCCGACTTGTCCATCACCAAGCCGCTGTTGGGAGACTCGCCGTCGTTCGCTCCCTTGCCTTGAAATTCATAGAGCAAGGTCTCAGTCCAAGAGCCACCGTTTTGCGCTGGCGGACTCAATTGATAGACCGCCCCGCACTCGCCTCCCAAGGGCGCGCAGGAATCTCCGCCGAAGTCCTGCAGCACACCGTACAGATTGCCTTGCTTGTCGAAAATAACGCTACCGTATGGATACGATCCGTCGTTCGTTCCGCCTTGGAAGCTGTATAGCACTTTCTCTTTCCATGCCGCCGAGGCAGGAAGGGCAAAAATCAGGGCGATGCCCAATATCAAACCAATATAAGCGAGTCGTGGAAAACGGTTCTTGTGGGTCATGACGCGGAACAACCTCCAGCGTTGCCGGGGGAGAAAACGCCGGAGCGGTTGGTTATGTTATCCCGCATTTCCGCCAATGTCCACGCGGAAGTCGCTTCCTCAATAGACTGACGAATGGGGGGACAGACGGGATCCCTTGAACTTTGTTGCAACCGCTGGTGAAATTCCCGATTCGGGAATCGCCTCCGCCACCCGACCACTTTCCTATTGATCTCATCCCCTGATTTGCGATAATATAGCAAGACACAGATTATCTATGAGATAATATTCGCTCTTTGACAACTTAAGACCTGCACCGCCAAAGGCGAAACTCGGGCGCCAGGACAAACCCTATAACTCCAATGTTTGGAATATTTTGCCTCTAACTACCTTTAGAACCATAGATCTACAAGGCAAGAAAAAATCCAGTCCTTTGTTTTCTAGATTTTGCGGGAAATCGAGTGTTTTTTTTGAGGCAAAATTGTGGCACCGAAAAGTCAGACCACAACCTATGGGATATGTTCTGCACACCGAATTCTGCGCCTCTGGCTGAGCGTGGCTTCGATCTCTGGACCAATCACCGCCGCGACCGCGCGCCCGATGTGTTGCCCTTAATCCTGCTGCGAAGTAGTATCCCGGCGTTTAAGGGTGGGGTGCTCGTCACCGTCACTACTGCTTCCAGCAGTGTCGGTCGTGCTGGTGGAGGTGGCACGTCGCAAAGTAGGACCGCCATCGTGACCGTTATCGACTTTGTGCCGGTTCTCGATCTGCTCAAGTCGCGTCTTTACGTCCTCAAACTCCGAAGTATCCAGCTTGTACATCGGCTGCGGAGGCAGTAGCGTATTGATCTCCTGCTGGGTTTTCGCAATGCGGTCCGGGGTTTGCGGATGAGTCTCGAAAGTCTTGGCCAGCGTCCCCGGTTTGTGCTTCTCCATGGCTTTGATCTTTTCGAAAAATGAAGTTAGAGCCTGCGGATCGTACCCTGCTCGGTACAAGTACTCGACGCCGAGAAAGTCGGCCTCCGATTCGAAGCTGCGGGCGAATTTCAGAAAACCCATGGGGATCGCCATGCTCGCCAGGCTCTGAGCCGCATATCCAATTCCGCCGCCAACAAAGATCAGCGGAATCGAGGCCAGTTGCATCAGTTGCCCGCGGGTGTTTTCCCGAGCCAGGTGGCAGGCTGCGACGTGAGCAATTTCGTGCGCCATCACGCCGGCCAGTTCAGCTTCGTTGTCAGCCGCTAAGATCAGGCCGGAATCCACATAGAAAAACCCTCCGGGCAGCGCGAAGGCGTTGATGTCGTCAGTGTCGACTACCTTGATCGTGAAGGGTACCTGGGCGTCGGAGTTTCTCACCAGGTTCTGACCAATCCGGTTGATGTACTCCGTTATCTCCGGATCGGTTACCAGTTTGGTGGTCGACTCCACCTGTTGGGCATAGCCCCGGCCCATCTCGATTTGCTTTTCGAGGCTATACCAGTTGCCGATGCCGCGATCGCATCCTACCTTGCGGTTGCCAATCGCATCGATATCGCGAAGGCTTCCATCGTGATAGGTCTTAGCTGCCTTGGCCGGAGGCTCGGTTGTCGAAGCAGGCGCCGTTGGCGTAGGCGGCGTTGGCGTAGGCGCCGTTGGAGTAGGCTCACTCGATGCAACCGTAGTTGGAGTAGCCGCAGGCGGGGCGGACGTAGCTGAAGGGGCGGTCGTCGAGGTATCCGCAGCCGTCGGGGCAGTGGAGTTCGTAGCCGACTGGTCCTGTGCGACCGCCAAAGCCCCCATCAGTAGCAAGAAACCGACGGTCATCGGGAGGAGAGGACGGCGCATAACCCACCACCAAAGCGGATTCTTACACACTTACAGGCAAAAAAGTAGTCCAAAAACTACCAGTCCCGGCAGGTTTATTCCCGTATTCACTGTCCAGATCTCAAGGTCCAAAACCAGGCGATGCTGAGCCCAGTCATGATGATGGTTGTCGCCCAAGCCGTCCAGTTGTAGACGCGCGAGTTCACATACTCCCCCATCAACTCCTTCTTGTTCACCAGCAGGAGCATGAAAATGAGCACGGGAGGTACCGCCACTCCATTCACAACCTGGGAAAGAATCGAGATCTTCACCAGCGGCAGGTTGGGAAACAGGATAACGCCCGCCCCAGCCGCGATCAAAATGGTGTAAAGCCAATAAAATACCGGGGCTTCAGAGAATTTCTTCCCCACTCCAGATTCGAATCCCAACCCCTCGCAAACCGTGTAAGCCGTAGAAAGCGGCAAAATCGAAGCCGCAAACAGCGAAGCATTGAACAACCCCACGGCAAAAAGGATATATGCAAACTGCCCGGCCAGCGGGCGGAGGGCTTGGGCGGCGTCTTTTGCGTCCGAGATGTTGCGGTAGCCGTGGACGTAGAGGGTGGCGGCGCAGGCTACGATGATGAACCACGCAACCACGTCGGTGAAAATGCAGCCTGCGATTACGTCGATCTGGGAGGCTTTGTATTGGCGCTTGGTTACTCCTTTTTCTACGATGGAGGATTGTAGGTAGAACTGCATCCAAGGCGCAATGGTCGTTCCGACGACGCCGATTGTCATGTAGAGGTATCCGGGCAGCATGAAGGCGGCCTTCGGCGGAGGTTTCACCGTGGCCACCAGGGCGTCGATCCACGCCGGTTTAGCAAAAAAGCCTGCGAGGATGTAGGTCACGTAGAAGAAGGACGCGACCAGAAAAACTTTTTCCACGCTCTTATAGTGTCCCTTGACGGGGATGAGCCAGACGATTACTGCGCAGACCGGGACGGTGATGTACTTGGATAGGCCGAAGAGTTCGAGGCTGCCAGCGATTCCGGCAAACTCGCCGACCACATTACCGAAATTGATGATCAGGATTCCAATCATCATGAAAAATGTGATGCGGAACCCGAATTCCTCCCGGATCAGGTCGCTGAGGCCCTTGCCGGTGACCGCGCCCATGCGGGCGCAGATCTCCTGAACCACGATCAGCGCCAGCGTAATCGGGATTAACGTCCACAACAGGAGATGCCCGAACTGCGCCCCGGCAGCCGAGTAGGTGTAGATGCCGTTGGCATCGTTGTCGACGTTCGCGGTGATAAAGCCCGGACCGACTACGGCAAAAAACAGCACCAACCGGGTCTTCCAGCGTTTCAGGAATTTCATGCGTCCAATTCGCAGACATACGATGAGGCATTGTCAAACGATCAGACAGAATAAATGGAGAAGCGAAATCTGAACAGGCGAAAAGTCACAGATGCTAAGAATTCCCTGACGCCCCGGTGACGTGATCAGGAGTGCAGAGATCCTTCGTTCCGCAGAGCGATTCGCGTTGCGAATCACTCTGCTCCGCTCAGGACGACATTGCACGGTTAAAGGGTGCCGAGGGCCAGATCATAAGCAGCGGGGATTAAGGTATCCCGGCCGGGCGCGGGCGTTTTGCAGGCAGCCGGAGAGGAATGAAGCGTCCGAGGCTCGCGGGGCCACAAGGTTTTCCAACGCCTCAGACCGCCGTGTGCTTTGATAGCCAAATTCAACAGATCGCTCATCGATACTCCTTTTTCGCGTACGGTCTGAGACTATATTCCGCAAGGTCCGGTAGCTTGGAAATTTACAACGTTTTACACGTGAGGAGCTACCCGCAAATTGCTCGCATCGTCTATCCGCCGAAAACAACAATTCACTGCTGGACACCGTTAGGTTTTCCTGCCGACGGACGTTATTGGCAGGCGGCGATTCGGGCCAAAGAACGTGCAACGCAAATTGCGAATGGAGGATGACAATGAAATCGTGGGAGCGTGTTTGGATGTGTAGCTTGGTCACCGTCTTGATTTTTGTTTCGTACCCGGCGCGCCTGCTGGCGCAAACGAATTCCGATGGGGCGAGTCAGAAGCCTGCTGCTGAGCGGGACGGCCAGCACGATTTTGATTTCGAAATTGGCAGTTGGAAAATTCACCTGAAGCGCCTCCAGCATCCTTTAACGGGCTCGACTAGCTGGGTAGAATTTGACGGCACTTCCGTCACTCGAAAGATTTGGGATGGCCGCGCTCAGATTGAGCAGTTCGAAACCGACAGCCCTGCTGGCGGGCACATCGAAGGTCTGACCATGCGCCTATACAACCCCCAATCCCAGCAGTGGCGGCTGTATTGGGCCAACAGCAAGATTGGCATTCTGGATCCGCCGCAGATCGGCGAATTCAAGGATGGACGCGGCGAGTTCTACGCCCAGGACACGATTAATGGCAAAGTGATCCTGATTCGGTTTTTGTGGACGAACACCACCACGAACACGCCTCACTTCGAACAGTCATTCTCGGAGGATGGCGGCAAGACCTGGGAAGTGAACTGGATTACGGACCAGACGCGGGTGGGGGGTGAGTCTGATAAAGGGCAGTGAGTCGTCGTCCCTCTGTAGCTTGGCTCT
>Ga0209415_10005573_pt1 | contig 22578 bp, 18 predicted proteins | sample PeaSoiSIISIP2007_FD_187696 | JGI IMG/M metagenome (GOLD analysis project Ga0209415, IMG submission 187696) | Peat soil microbial communities from Weissenstadt, Germany - SII-SIP-2007 (SPAdes) (version 2) | ecosystem: Environmental > Terrestrial > Soil > Wetlands > Peat | place: Germany... | reverse complement strand
CCGAACGCGACGCCCATGCGGCACAGGGTCAGCGTGATCATGCCGACGGCGAGGGCAGAGCTGGCCGTCATGAGGCTCCAAATACCGAGTGCAGCGCCGATGAGCACCGTTCGCTTGCTGCGGTCGGCCAGGCGTGCCACCGGCAGCGCCAGCGTGGAATAGAGTAGCGCGAATGCGAGGCCGGTCAGGGCGCCAAGCTGCGTGTCGCTCAGACCCAGGTCCCGCTTGATGGGAATTTGCAGGATAGCGAGACTCTGGCGATCGATATAGTTGAATAGCGCGACGAGGATCAACACCCCCAAGGCATACCAGGAGTATCCGGCTGCAACTGGCGGTGCAACGAGGTCCACGCTGGCCGCCTGGGCGCTACTTGCCTGAACCCGGCTATCCGCTCTCACCGGCGGGTACACCTGGATGGAATCACAATAATTTCCCCGCGCAGTTGTGCTGCCGCCGCTCATTATATGGCAAGCCGACCGGTCGGTCGAGTGGCCTGGGTGATCGTCAGGTTGGCGACCGCAGCGGCGGGGCAAATCAATGCGGGACTATGAATGCCTGCTTGCGGTAGGCGCGCGGAGACATTCCGAACTGGGTGTTGAACGCCCGACTAAAATGTGCGGCATCGTTGAAACCCCAGTCGAAGCCTATCCCCGAAATAGACCGCCTGGCCTGCCGAGGATCCGCCAATGATCGACGGCACCGCTCCAACCGCTGTAACAGGATGGTGCGGCCAATCGTGGTGCGCCTGTCGCGGGCGAGCGCCTGCAGGCGACCGCGCGACAGGCAGGCCGCCTTGGCTACCGCTGTGGCATCCAGATGCGGATCACTCAGGTGCTCGTCGATGAAGTGAAGCGCCTTTTCGAACAGTTGGTCGCCGCTGAGTCGTGCGGGGCGCCGCAACCGGTCGCGTAGCGTATCGCAGGCGATCGCCAGCAACTCGATCGCCTTGGAAGACAGCGTCTCTTCCTGCCGCGGCGTCAGCACGTCCCTTTGGCGCCACATTGCAAGCAGAAAGTCAAGTAGTGTGGCGTTGAAGCCGCTCCTTGCGTCCATTGCGATGGCGCAAAAGTCCTCCAGCGTCCCGACCGCGCTGCGCAACGGCGCGCCCGGTAGCCTGACGGACAGGGCACGCGTGGTGGTCAGCTGCTCCGAGCCGTAGGGTGAGCGTGAGTCGATCAACGCCATGTATCCCGGAGGAGCATCGATCCGGCGGCCGAACTGTGTGTGCCGTACATGTCCCGACAACGTGATGTTAAGCACGAATCGATCTGCACCGCGTGGAGCGAGGTGCTCTGGACCCCGGTAGCCGACAATCCAGGACGTGGCCATCGCTTCGGTGACTTCGAGGGAACCGATTGGGCGCGTCAGGAACCGGGAGACGAAGGTGGCGTCAGTACCATTGCGCAAGGTGAAGTCGAGGGGAAAGTACGTCTCCCCGACGATATTGCAGTATTCGCGAAAATCGCATATGCGTGCAGAGCGCGCTTGCGTGGATACCAACATACCCCCTCCCTCGCGTCTAGCGCGGCCTCACGCGGTGCCGGTAGTCGGCCGAGCGCCATCGCCGCCGCACCCCGCACAAGCGGGCCGTGTTCGGCGCATAGGCGCATAGCTCCACTGCGCGTGATAATCGAACTGCGCGACAGTAAAATTGTCACACTTTTCCCGCTCCGGCAACACGCCTTTCGGCCGGGCACGTGTCTCCTAGCCAAATTTGGCAATCCCGCGGACAAGAACCGGCGGCTCAAGCGCGTATTTTACCCCTAACTCGACCGTCCGACCGGTCGGGCACACAAAGGGCGATAACCGGGGGTCCAGGCAGCCCGGAGGGCACACGGCACGGCCGCTGGTTTTTCAGGGGGCTTTTAGGGGAGGGAGTACGATGATTGTTGCGCTGCACAGGCCAATCAGCTGGCCACGCACTGCGTGCAGACTGACGTCTGCTGTCCCATTGCTTGGCGTCCTCTGGGCCGCGAGCCCGACGCTGCATGCGCAGTCCGCGCCTGAAGCTACGGTCGCGGAGAGCCCGCCAGCCGGTGTGCTCGAGGAAATCGTTGTGACCGCCCGCAAGCGCGAAGAAACCATTCAGAGTGCGCCGGCGGCCGTGTTCGCCGTAACGCCTCAGGATATCGCGAATTACGGGATCACGGATCTGGTATCCGCCGGAGACCTCACGCCCGGCCTGCAGATCGCGCGTTCGACCAATAATTCGGCCGCCAACATCTATCTGCGCGGCGTGGGCAGTTCGTTCGTCAGCGTCTCGTACGACCAGGCCGTCGCGATGGTGATAGACAACGTGCCGATCGCCAAAGGCCGGGCGATCTTTCAGAGCTTTTCGGACATGCAGCAGGAAGAGGTGCTGAAGGGGCCTCAGGCACTGTTTTTTGGGAAGAACAGCACCGCCGGCGTGCTTTCGGTCAAGACCGCGGATCCGGGGGATACAGCTGAATTCCTTGCCCGCGCCGGTTACGAGTACGACGGCAGGACGTACTCCGGAGAGGCCATCGCATCAGGTCCGATCACCGACACGCTCAGCGTCCGTCTTGATCTGAACGCACGCGACATGGTGGGAGGATACTTTAAGAACCTTGGACCCCAGCTGAACGGCGTGCCGCGCGATACCCACACTCCGGAGGAGCAGGAGTACGGCGGTCGATTGACGTTCGTCTATAAGCCCACCGAGCGGTTTTCTATCAACGTCAAGTTCTCCGCCGATGATCTCAGTAACGACGGCGTGGATGGCTATGTGCACCTGGTCGACTGCCAGGGCCCGGGGGGTACGGCGCAGCCGATCTTCGGTGTACCGAACATCACCGGTAGCTGCAAGCTCAACGACACTACGACCGATGTCGCGCTAGCGCCGGCGATCGCCGCCCACTTCCCGGGAGCCCGCAATGGCCAGCCTTATCTCGTTGATGACAGCATACTGGGCTCAGCAACGGCCATCTACCGTTGGGACAGCGCGAGCCTGACCTCCGTCACCGGGTACTACCGGTTCAACACCAACAATTTCGATAACTTCGATTATGGCAGCGCCAGCCAGATCTTCGGCAGCGAGTTCGTGAATTACTCTTCATTCACCCAGGAATTGCGGCTCGCATCGAATTTCCAAGGCCCGGTCAACTACACGACTGGTGTGTATTTCGATGCCACCCGGCTCAATTATTTGCGCCCGGTCCGATTGTTCTCGTTTGCCGCTCCGGATCCGACCACCGGTCAAACGGATGATTTTGCGAGCGGCGGATACACGCACGGCACTACTGCCTCCGGTTTCGGGGAGTTGGTCTGGACCGTGAATGATCAGTGGGAGCTATCCGGTGGCGCTCGCTACAGCGACGAGCACAAGAACACGGTGCTTGGCGCTCCCTTCGTCAACGCAAATGATGCGGCCGTCGGCCTGTTGTTCGTCCCCGCGCCCATTCCCGACCACTTCGATGGCGCCAATTGGTCGCCGTCGGCTACCTTGCGCTGGCGGCCATCCGATGAGCTGACTTGGTTCGCGTCTTACAGGACAGGCTACAAGTCGGGCGGCAGTAATCTCAGCCAGATTCCATTCCTCGGACAGACCGCCAGCACCATCCACTTTGGCAGCGAAACGGCCAAGGGAGGCGAGACCGGCGTGAAGGCGGAACTGCTCGATCGCAGCCTGTGGCTGGGTGCCACGGTCTACGACTACACTTACAGCAACCTACAGGTCTCGCTCTTCAATCCGATCACGATAAGCCAGAATGTCGCCAACGCCGGTACCTATAGAACGACGGGCGTGGAGCTGGACAGCGTGTACGCGCCGCCGCCGATCAGAGGCCTAAAACTCCTGGGCTCTTTGTATTACAACCATGCCCGCTACGTGGACTACATCGGTCCGTGCTACACCGGTCAAACCATCGCGGAAGGGTGTGACCTCGGGTTCGCCGCCGGCGCCTTCAATAACCAGAACTATGCCGGGCGGCCTGGGGCTCACGCGCCGGACTGGACGGGGATGCTGGGCACTCACTACGATGCGCCGCTTCCCGGTCAGCGGATGGCGTTGGGCTTCAGCCTCAATGCGCGCTACACGGGTGCCTACTTTGAGCAGGAGACCTTGGCGCCGCAGCAGCAGCAGGGCGGCTTTGTCAACCTGGACGCATCCATTCGGCTCTATGAGCCGACACATCAACGATGGGAAGTGGCTTTGATCGGCCGCAACCTGACCAACAAGCTGGTCGGCGAAAACGCCGAAGACAATCCCAGCACGGGCGGGGGCACGGGTACGACCAAAGGGATCCTTGCGGACACCGTTCTGATATCCAACGCTCCCATCCAGGTCACCTTGCAAGTCACGGGACGATTCTGACCGGCAGCGTTGTGGCTCGATAGCGCCGAGTTACGGAGATGGTGTTTCCATGACAGCCCTCATGCAACGTAAGGCTCTGTATCTAAACGGTGAGTGGGTCGCGGCGGGAGACGTCGAGCCCGTGATCAACCCGGCAAACGAAGCGGTGCTAGGCGAGGCACCGCTGGCCACCCGCGTTCACGTCGAAGCCGCCCTCGCGGCGGCGAGGGAAGCCTTCGACCGGGGTCCCTGGCCGCGCATGTCCCAGCCGCAGCGACAGGCGCAAATTGCGCGGTTTCTCAATGCCATCGAGCGGCGTGCCGGCGACATCATCCCGTTGATCATCCAGGAGTCCGGGTCCCTGCAGATGCTCGCGCACTACATGCAGTTTGCTCTGCCACTGCAGCTCGCGCGTTATCTGGTGGAGATCTCGGCACGTCCGTCGGTTACGCCGCTGCCGGTGGACGTCGTTCCCAATGCGCTGGGCACCCGTACGCTGGCGGCGAGCGTGCTGTCGCGCGAGCCGGTTGGGGTCGTCGTTGCGATCACGCCCTACAACGTTCCGTTTCTCACCAATGTGTGCAAGAGCGTCGCGGCGATGCTCGTCGGCTGCACGGTCGTCCTGAAGCCTTCGCCCTACACGCCCTTCGAGGCATTGGTACTGGGCGAGATCGCCGATGAGGTCGGTTTGCCCAAAGGTGTGTTGAACATTGTCACCGGAGGCGCTGAGGTTGGCGCCGCGCTGACTTCGGACAAACGCGTCGACCTGGTTACCTTCACGGGCTCCGACAAGGTCGGGGCCGCGATCCAGGCCCAGGCCGCACCGACTCTAAAGCGTGTCGTGCTCGAGCTCGGCGGCAAGTCGGCGCTGATCGTCCGTCACGATGCGGACATCGAGAAGGCCGCAAGCGCCGGGCTCGGTGGTATCACGACCCACTGCGGGCAGGGTTGTGTGCTGTTGACGCGCCACATCGTGCATAACGCGATCCGTGTGCAGTACGTGGAAGCGCTGAAGAATCTCATCGGCGGCGTCAAGGTCGGTGATCCCACCGATGCCGCTGCGACGATGGGGCCGCTGATCCGCGAAGCGGCGCGCACGCGCACCGAGCAGTACGTAGGTATCGCCCGCGCGGAAGGCGGTCGGCTCATCGCCGGGGGCAAGCGGCCGTCCTATCTGAAGCGCGGCTTCTACTATGAGCCCACTTTTTTTGACGGTGTTAGCAATAATTCCCGCATTGCGCAGGAGGAGGTGTTCGGACCGGTCGGTGTCGTGATCGGCTTCGACACGGACGAGGAGGCCATCGCGATAGCGAATGACACACAGTATGGTCTGTCGGGTGCGGTGTTTTCGGCCGATGTCGGAAGCGCCTATGAAATGGCCCTGCAGTTCCGCAGCGGCGGGGTGACGGTGAACACCGGCTTCCCGCAGCTGACACGCAATGCGCCCTTCGGCGGTATCAAGCGTTCCGGACATGGTCGCGAGTACGGCGAGTTCGGGCTAAACGAGTTCACGTACGTCAAGACGATCGACTTCCATGCGACGTGAGGCCGCGTCCCTCGGTGCAGTGACCGGCGCCGCGTTGTACCCAGACTACGCGAGGTTTCGATGAGCGATCTGAACAATCGCGAGCAAGCCCTTAGGACCCTGCTGGACGAGGCCGCCTGCCGCGGTGTCATCTCTCGCTACTCAGCTGCCATCGATTGGGCGGACCGGGAAGCATTGACGAAGATCTTCTGGACCGACGCGAAATTCGATTTTGGCGCCGCCTTCTTCGTCGGTTCCGGCTCAAAAGGCGTCGAGTTTCTCATTGCCAGCGTCAACAGCAGCATGTGCCGCACGCACACGCTCGGCGCGACCTGGCTGAAGATCGAGCAGAACGAAGCGCGCGCAGAGACGCCCGCGGTGAACATCTGGATCAGCCGCAACCCGGACGGTTCCATCACGCGATATTTCTTCACCGCGAGGTATCTGTGGGAACTGCGGAAGCGTCAGGATGAATGGCGTGCCTCATCGCTGAAGATCCTCATCACAACGGCTCAATGCACACCCTATGACTTGAGCGCACAGCCGCCGGGATTGCAGTTACCCGAGGGCCTGGGTGTCGATCACCCCCTGTTTCCAGGGGGCCATCTGTAGCGGGTGTCCCGGATGGCGACAGAGACATCCCTGGTCCAGCACGCCTCGCTCGAATGCGATCTTCTGGCTCTCGGTGCCGGGATGGCAGGGCTTTCGGCGGCCGGTTACGCCGCGCAGCACGGCGCCAGCGTGATTGTGATCGAGAAGGCAAAGAGTATCGGCGGATCGGCGCTGCTCTCGGGCGGGATATTGTGGACCGCTACATCCCCGGACCGCATGCGATTCTATGGCGGCGGCCGCCCGGATTTGGGCGACTTGGTACTGGGCAATTACGTCTCAGGGCTCGCCTGGCTGCGGCGCCGCGGAATTGCGATGTCAGCGGCAGTTTCCGTGCTCCATGGCCGTGGATATCAGATCGACATCCTGGACCACCTGCGTGGCTGCGGCCACCTGGTGGAACAGCATGGTGGGCACGTCGTGTTGGATACCGAGACGCAAGGACTGTTGACGAACGAGAATGGTGCGGTCATCGGCGCGCGTATCAGTCACGCTGAAGGGGTGATCGACATTCACGCGAAGGCGACCGTCCTGGCCACGGGCGGTTATCAGAACTCGGCCGATTTGCGTGCCAGGTACATTCACTCCAACGCGCGCGACAAACTGCTGTTGAGGACCAATCCGGTCAGTAGTGGCGACGGGATGCGGTTGGCGCTCGCCGTCGGCGCCGACGTACGAGGCTCTATCGCCGGTTTCTACGGTCATCTGGTCAGCGAGTCCCCGGATTGGGGGGATCCGCGTCTGTTCACGTTGCTGAGCCAGTATCACAGCGACAAGTCGTTGCTGCTCAACGAGGACGGTCATCGCTTCTGCGACGAATCGCTGGGTGATCACACCAATACGAATCAAGTTGTGAGACAGAGCAACGCACGCGCGATCTGCTTTTGGGACGCCAGCGTCCATCAGGCCCATGCCACGACGGCCATCGTCAAGGGAACCGAGGCGATCGACAAGATGAAACTTGCTCTCGAGCGGGGCGGAAACGGCATCGTTGCGCACACTCTGGAAGAGATCAGCAGTTTCGCGACTGCCCACGGGTTCGATGGTGCACAACTGTATCGCTCGATCACTGACTATAACGAGCGATGTCGTAGTGCTTGGGAGACGCTGCAGCCTGGCCGAGCCGAAAACTTCGGCGCTCTCGACAAGCCGCCTTTCTACGCGCTGGTGGTGCGGCCAGCTATTACCGCCACACACGGCGGACTGAGCGTGGATGTGTCTGCACGCGTACTGAGGCCCGCCGGCACACCAATACCAGGACTGCTGGCCGCCGGGGTCGATGCCGGCGACGTCTATGGGACCGGCTATTGCGGCGGCCTCGCCCTGGCACTCGCTTATGGGATCGAGGCCGCGCGCACCGCGGGGTTCGGATCCCCGTGAGGCGGCGCTGACACTGATGGAGCAGCACTTGGACACAGTCACGAGGAACACCGCCCGCGTTGCCGCCTGCATTGTGCTTTGGGGATTGGCGCGCGAAGTCGGGCGCGCTGCGGAATCGGAGATCGGCGGCACTTCGGCTAAGGTGACCTTCACGGCTGCGCAAGTTGAGCGCGGCCAGTTGCTCTATGCGGAACATTGCGCAAGCTGCCACGGTGCCGAGCTTCAGGGAGGCAGCGGCGTACCGTTGTCGGGGGCGGCGTTCAAATCGCGCTGGCGCGTCAAATCCATGCGCGACTATTACTATGCCGCATCGAGGCAGATGCCCCTGAACGCCCCTGGCAGCCTGGCAGACACCGAGAACTTCGAAATTTCAGCGTATGTGCTGAGCAAGAACGGGTACACGTCTGGTCCCGTACCCTTCGGCCAGTCGACGCTGTACGCATCGCTGTTTTCGTCTGATTCCGATGCCGAGGGCAAGTCACCCGTATCTGCAGGCCCGCTGCCAAAGCTGCCTGCCCCGGTCAAGATCTACGCACAAGCCACTACGGCGGTGCCGACCGACGATGAGCTATTGAAGGCAGACGACGCCAATTGGCTAATGTACAACAAAGACTATCGTAGCCAGCGTTACTCGGGCCTGAGTCAGATCAACGTCAATACAGCCCGCAGACTTGTCGCCGTGTGCGCGTTCCAACTCGGACAGGTCGGCTGGTACCAAGCAAGCCCGGTCATCTATGCGGGCGTGCTGTACGTCACTGTCGCCAATAGCACCTACGCGGTTGACGCGCGTTCATGCCGTAAGAATTGGCAGCACGACTATGTGGCCACGGAGCCCCCTCTGGTCGTGGTGAACCGCGGCGTCGCGCTCTACAAGGGTGCAGTCTACCGCACGACGCCTACCGGCCACCTGATCGCAATCGATGCCAGGACCGGAAGATTGCTCTGGGACGTTTGGGTATCCAATACCGCGCAGGGCTACTGGCTTAGCTCGGCGCCGCTGGTATACGATGACAAAATCTTTGTTGGTGAGGCTGGCGCCGATTTTGGCGCCAATGGGCACGTCTATGCGTTCGCCGCCGGAAACGGCGAGCAACTATGGACATTCGATCTGGTCCCCACCGGTCAGCAGCCTGGGGCGCAGACTTGGCAGGAGGGTGCCGCCCACGGCGGCGGATCGACCTGGAGCAGCTATTCGATCGATCCGATGGAGCGACTGCTCTACGCCCCCATCGGCAATCCCGCGCCCGACTACAATGGCGAGCTGCGCCCGGGCGCAAATTTGTATGCGGATTCAGTCGTGGCGCTCGATGTCAAGACTGGTCGCCTGGCCTGGTACGCACAGCAGCTCCCACACGATGTTCACGACTGGGATACTGCGGCCCCAGCAGCCATCTATGATCTGAACGGAAGAAGCCTTTTGGCGGTCGGTACCAAGGGGGGCTGGCTGTACATTTACGATCGCGTGACGCACCAGCTGCTCGCGCAGTCCGAGGTCAGCACGCACTCCAATATCGACACGCCACCTTCGCCCGAAGGTGTTCATGCTTGTCCCGGCAGTGTTGGGGGCGTCCAATGGTTCGGCCCTGCCTACTCGCCCAAAGACCGCTCGCTCTATGTCAACTCGGTCGAATGGTGCGGCACCTATCTAAGGACAGATGCGCCGTACACGTCGGGCAACCTCTACCTGGGAGGAGAATACACGCCCGACCCGATGGGCTCCGCCAAAGGCTGGGTGCGTAGCTTCGATGCGGCCACCGGCAAACAGAACTGGGTCCATGAAGCAGCCACACCGATGCTCGCCGGTTTGACCCCAACGTCCGGAGGCGTGCTGCTGACCGGCAACCTGAACGGCGATTTCATCGTCATGAATGCCAGGACAGGCAAAGATCTCTATCACTTCAACACCGGCGGGGCAATCGCCGGTGGTGTCTCCACCTATCTGGTCGATGGCAAACAATATGTGGCCGTTGCCTCGGGCAATTCCTCGCGTACCGTGTGGGGAACAGCGGGAGCGGCGAGCATCTTTGTGTTCGGGTTGCCCGATAAATAAAGGATTCGTCGGGAGATGCAAGTGGAATGCGCCGATATTCTGTATCAAAAAAAGTCCCATATCGCCACGATTACGATCAACCGCCCGGCGAAGCACAACGCCTTGCGGTTGGAGACATTCAAAGGGCTGATCGATGCACTCGGGGACGCCGGTGCGGACGAGTCGATAGGCGTGGTCGTCCTCACCGGTGCTGGCGAGAAGGCATTTTGCGCGGGCGGCGATCTGGCGATGGCGAGCGACCATCTTCAGACGCTGCACGACATGCGAATCCATCATATAGACCGAATGCTGGGTATCTCAGCATTGATCACCCAAATGGACAAGCCGGTCCTATGCGCTGTGAATGGCCTTTGCGTGGGCGGCGGCGTCGAGATCACTTGCTTCTGCGACCTGGTTATTGCCGCCGACAATGCCTCCTTCTATTTCAACGGCACGCGCATTGGCGGTTGTTTGTGGTGGGGACCGACTCAACTACTACCACTCATGGTGGGTCTCAGGAGGGCACAAGAGATCCTGTTGTTTGGCAACGCGGTCGAGGCTGAAGAGGCACAGCGGATCGGCTTGGTCAACAAGGTCGTCCCGCGGGGCGAGCTGACGTCTGAAGTCGAACGTTGGTGTGAGGAACTCCTCGATCGCTCGCCGGCTGGGCTTGCGGCAACCAAAGCGAGCCTGCGGGAGACCTTGCATCTGTACTTGGCGTTGTTGCCCAGCATTGCTGAGACGAACGCAGCCGTGGAAGTTGGGCCGGAGGCCCGAGCCGCTTTCGCAGCATTCTTGGCCAAGAAACCAGTGACCTGGCGCAGCTTTCGGTCAAAGGCGTCCAAAACGCAACCATGAGGCGAAAATAGCGGAGGTACCCGTGTCTATCGATAATGACTTACCCAAAGGCGCGCTCGACGGGATCCGAATCGTCGAGTGGGCCCACGCCCATATGGGCCCCGGAGCCGGAGCGCTGTTGTCCGACCTCGGTGCCGAGGTGATCCACATTGAGCAGCCCGTCATCGGTGACATGCAGCGCAGATTTACGCACGTATTCGGCGCCAACTTTGGCCTCGAACACGGCAGAAACGCCATTGTCGAGGATGTCGATCGCAACAAGAAAAGCCTCACGGTTGATGTGAGCAAACCGGAAGGCAAGCAGATCATCTATCAGCTGGTGGAGAAATCAGACGTGTTCCTCACCAACATGCGTCCCCAGGCGGTGAACAAGCAGCGGATGGATTACGCAACGCTCTCTCAGCACAATTCCAGGCTGATCTACTGTCAAGGCACCACCTATGGCGAACGAGGCGCGGAGAAGGATAGTCCCGGCCTGGAGATGATGGGTCTGGCGCGGGGCGGCATCCTCTTAGGATCCGCATTCAAGGATGGGCCCCCGGTCTACCCGAGCGTGGGCATGATTGACCGAATTGGTGCGATCGGCATTGCGTTTGGCATCCTCGCTGCGCTGGTTGCGCGCGAGAGGTACGGCTTTGGTCAGCGCTTGAGCACGTCAATGCTCGGGTGGAGTACGAACCTGCAAGCCGTCGCCGTCACGCTTGCCGCCAATACCGGGCAGGACCCGCGACCGATTCGGCGGGAGGAAACGCACGACCCGTTATGGAACGTGTATCGGCTGAAGGACGGAACCTGGATCGCGCTTGGGATGATCATCGAGGGCGAAAAATTCTGGCCGAGGATTTGCCGCGCCGTTGGCCGGCCGGAACTCGCGGCCGATCCACGCTTCGCGAGTCACGCCAAGCGCGAGGAGAATCGCAGAGAGCTCATCGCACTGCTTGACGAAATCTTCGCCACTATTACCTATGAGGAATGGGATCGGCAGGTCAAGAGTAACGACTTTATCGCCACCAAGGTCAACGCGCTGACCGATCTGGGTACGGATCCCCAGCTGCTCGAGAACGGATATATCGTCGAACTCGACCACAAGGATCTCGGGCGGTGGAAATATGTCCCGTTGCCTGTCCAATTTGAGCGCACGCCGGTTCGGATTTATTCGTGCGCGCCGGAGATCGGCGAGCACAACAGAGAGATTCTTCAAGAGCTGTTGGGCTACTCGGCCGAGCAGGTCACCGAGTTGCAGGCGAACAAGGTAATTTAGCGCACCCCGCGGCGCCGAAAGAATCCCGTTGCAAACCGACCGGTCGGTCGATAGTATTGGCTAATGCCCGGGTGCCTCATTAGTCTTTGCATCGGGGGTGCAGCCTGCTGCTGCTTTTAACGAATGGCTGATGCACTCGATGACAGACGAGGCGAGAGGGGGCGGGGGATGATGAGCAATCCACGACACGCGGACGTGGTTTCGATGCATCCGTTGCTGCCGCTGCAACTGCAGGCGGAGTATCGCCGGCTTGGGCTTTGGGAGGGACTCACGCTCGCCGAGGTGGTCGAGGAGCGTGCCGCGCGGCAGCCGCAGCGGCTTGCCATCGTCGGCGCGCGGCCGTTCACCTACGCAGAGCTCTGGGTTCGAGCGCGCAAATTGGCTGGGGCGCTAGTGGCGGCCGGCATGCAACCGGGCGAATTCCTGGTCGCGGTCCATTCGAACTCCTGGCAAGGCATTGTCCTTTCGATCGCCGCCTCGATCGCCGGCATTGCTCTGAGTCCGCTGTCGTCGCGAAGCTCGCCGACGCTAGCCATGAATCTTTTCGAACAGGTCAATGGGCGTGGCTTCCTGCTTGAAGCAGCCTTGCTGGGGTCAGAGGAGTGGCGCGATGCATTCGCCTCGGTGCAGGGGCGTCTGCGTGACCGTCCGGTCATGACGTGCGGGGAGTTCGCAGTAGACTTGGGTCATTTCCGCTCCCTGCCGACCTTGGAGCAAGCGAGCAGTTCAGGGCCGGAAATCTCGCAGCGGGCGCGCGACCCGGGCCGAGCGGCGCTCGTGCTGACGACCGGCGGCACTACGGGTGTCCCGAAGAGTGTCACGCACTGTGAAGAGTCGCTAATTTACGCCGCGCGCCAATTCGGGCGGGCGACCGACTTCTCCGACGCCGACGTGTATGTCGCATTCGGCCCGTATGGGCACGCCTCTGGCTCACTCTTCGACGTACACATGCCGCTTCTCTTTGGCGCATCAATCCTGCCCAACTCCCGCTGGAAGGCGCAGCTGATCGCCGAAGCCATCGCTCGCTACGGCGGCACTTACTGCATCACGGTCGGGACGCATGTCTTTGATCTGCTCGCACTCGAGCCTGGCACGGAACCGTTGTTTCGCTCAATGCGGCTCGTCGTGTCCGGGGCTGGCCCGGATCACTTGTTCGAATCCGCGGAGCGTCGCTTCGGCTTCCGGGTCGTGCGCGACTACGGCCTCTCCGAGTGCCTCGGCCACGCACCAGGCCGACCGGGCGATCCAGCGGAAGTACGCTGGCACAAGGACGGCGTGCCATTTCCAGGCCTGGAGCGGCGGATCTTCGATCCGCAAACGGGCGAGGCCGTGCCGCTGGGCAAACCTGGGGAATATGTGGTTCGAGCGCCATCCATGTTCATGGGTTATTTCGGACAGCCGGAACTGACCCGGGCCTCTCTTACCAACGACGGGTTTTATCGCACCGGCGACCTCATGATCGAAACCGCCGACGGCTACCTGACCTACGCCGGTCGCATCAAGGATGTCATTCGCCGTGGTGGGCTCCAGATCGACGTGATCGAGATGGAAAGGATGTTGGCGGCGCATCCAAAGATCGCCGAGGCGGTCGTAGTCGGTGAGCCTCATCCACGGTTGGGTGAGCAAGCGGTGATGGTTGTCATTCCGAAAAGCGCCGGTCAGCCGCCCCAGCTCGAGGAACTCGTCGTCTATCTACTGACATGCGGGTTACCCAAGGAATGCTTGCCGGAACGACTAGTGTTTGCGCAGACGTTGCCGCGCACGGAGTGGGGCAAGTTCAATCGCGTCGAGCTGAAGAAATGGCTCACGCAGCAGGCAAGCTGAGCGAACCGCAACGGCTGTCGGAAGTTGCTGATGCAACTTGACACCCGACCGGTCGGTCGATAAGTTGAAGCCCGCATGACACACTCAGTGGCAAGCGCAGACACAGGACCGTCCGGCATCGGGGACGGTGCGTCTGCGGAGACAAGCCCCGGGACTGCGGCAGCGTCGAAGAGGTACCTGGGCGAGGTCGGCGCGGTGCGAGAGGAGCTGCGTTTCGACGAGCGGCGGCTGGAGGATTGGATGCGCGCCAGCATTGCTGGCTACCAAGGGCCGCTGACGATCCGACAATTCGACGGCGGCCAGTCAAACCCGACGTACCTATTGCAGACGCCGGCGGCAAAATACGTCTTGCGCCGCAAGCCGCCCGGAGTCCTGGCGAAGTCAGCGCACGCCGTCGACAGGGAATTCCGCGTGTTGAGCGTGCTCACGGCGCAGAACTTTCCCGTCCCGCAACCTCTGGCTCTGTGCGAGGACCCGAGTGTCATCGGCACCATGTTCTACGTCATGGCATTCGTTCCCGGCAGGATTTTCTGGGATTGCACCATGCCGGACCTGTCGCGCGCAGATCGCGCCGCGGTGTTCGACTCCGTAAACGCGACGCTTGCGCGACTTCATCGCTTCAATCCCGCGACCGTGGGTCTCGGAGATTTCGGACGTCCTGGCAACTACTTCACCCGACAGATTGCGCGCTGGTCGCAGCAATATGAGGCGTCCAAGACTGTGGACATTCCCGAGATGGAAAAGCTGATTGCCTGGTTGCCCGGCGCCGTGCCCACGGACGATGGACGCTCCACAATCATTCACGGGGACTACTCGTTTCACAATGTGTTGGTCCATCCGAGCGAGCCGCGGGTGGTGGCGGTCGTAGACTGGGAGTTGTCGACGATCGGTCACCCCCTAGGCGACTTGACGTATCACATGATGGACTGGTATCGACCCCCTGGTGTGGATCTGCGAGGCACGCTCAAGGGTCAGGACCTCCAGCGGCTCGGGATTCCCAGTTTCGATGAATACGTGGCGCTCTACTGCGCGCGGACTGGATTTCGCATCGATGGAAATTTCGCATTCTACCGTGCCTACAACCTCTTCCGGGTCGCGGCGATTCTGCAGGGCGTCGCGCGTCGCCTGCAGGGCGGCAATGCCGCGGCTAGCAACGCGCAGGATGTGGTTACGCGCATCCGGCCGTTGGCTGTCGCGGCATGGCAGGAGGCCTGTGCGGCGGGTGCGCAGAATTGATTCAACCATTCACCTAAGGGGTGCAGTCATCATGGCGGAAGATCAGGTAATTCAATATGAAGTGGCCGACGGCATCGCGACGATCTGGCTGAACCGTCCTCACAAGCGCAACTGCGTCAGCCCACAGTTGCTCGACGATCTCGGCAAAGCCGTTGATCGCGCGGAAGCGGACGAGAAAGCGCTTGCGGTCGTGTTCCGCGGGCGTGGCAACACTTTTTGCTCGGGTGCGGATCTGGATCTGCTGGTCGGACCGGTATTGCACACGAGCACGAGTTCCATTGATCTAGCACAGAAATCCGCGAAGACTTATGATCATATCTTCAATTTGAAGAAGCCAACGATAGCGGCCGTCGAGGGCTACGCGGTCGCAGGCGGCTTCGAGCTCATGATCTCCTGCGACTTTGCGCTCGCGTCGACGGAGGCGAAGATTGGCGACTTCCACATCCGCCGCGCGCTGTTTGGCGGCGCCGGTCCTATCTACCGCCTGCCGCGCATCCTCGGTCTCCGACGCGCCAAGGAATTGATGCTGACGGGTAAGCTACTCTCAGGCCAGGAGGCGGCGGACTGGGGCCTGATCAACGCCTGCGCCCCTCCGGATCGCTTCGATGCGCTAATTCAGGACTTCTGCAGGCCTTTCCTGGAGCTGTCACCGTTCTGCATGTGGATGACGAAGACGGCGGCGAACCGGGGCATGGACGCGGACACTGACACGCTGATTGTGTTGGAGACAATGACCTGCAACGTCGTGCATCACTCTGACGACGCGAAGGAAGGCGTGCGAGCATTCCTCGAGAAGCGGAAACCGAACTGGACTGGGCGCTGAAGCTCGATCTATGAGTGCCGCGGAGTCATTGCGACCGGGATTCGTCCAAGATCTGTTCCGTCTCGACGGAAAGATCGCGCTGATCATGGGAGGCAAAGGCGCGCTGGCAGAGGCAATGTCTGCCGCATTGGCGGATCTCGGCTGCGACGTTGCACTAGCGTCTCGGCATGAAAAGGATTGTGCTGAGCTGGCCGATCGGGTTTCCAAGCGCTTCGGACGCCGTGCGATCGGTTGCCGGTGCGACATCTCGCGCGAGGAGGAGATCGAGCGGACCGTTGCCGAGGTCTCGGCCCAATTGGGCGATATCGGAATCCTCGTCAACAATGCGGGAGCATCATGGTCGGGCTTGCCGCAGGATATTCCGCTGGCAGGCTGGCGCAAGGTCGTCGATGTCAATCTGACGGGAACGTTTCTGGCCTCTCGGCATGTGGCCCGTCGGATGATTGCCGGTGATGGCGGCTGCATCATCAACATTGCGTCGGTTGGCGCCTACCTGTCCTATACCCCTGATGCGGGACAGGTCGTTCCCTACACGACCACTAAAGCAGCGATTGTGCATTTGACACAAGACCTGGCGGCGCAGTGGGCGCTTCACGGCATCCGTGTGAATGCGATCGCGCCCGGTTCGTTGGAAACTGGCATGACGCAGACGCTGACGGACGACGTTCAGCAGCGCCTTCGGACTCGGATTCTGCTGCAGCGCTTTGGCAGACCGGTAGAGATCGCGGGTGTAGTGGCCTTGCTCGCATCGAGCGCGGGCAGCTTCATTACAGGCGAGACGATTCTCGTCGACGGCGGGCAATCGCTTGCGTGAGTCACCGTATCCGCGGCAAGGCTATTGCATCCGCTGAACAAATTTCACGGAGTGAATAATGAGAGAAGCGGTTATCGTTGCCACGGCGCGCACGCCGATCGGTAAGGCGTACCGGGGGGCCTACAACGACACGCCGGGGCAGGCCCTGGGTGCACATGTCATAGCGGAGGCAATGCGCCGCGCACGCGTCGAGGCCGCTGACATTGACGACGTCGTGATGGGCGTCGCGCTGCAGCAGGGGACCACCGGCTTCAACGCTGCGCGACAGTGCGCTGTGCGGGCGGGATTGCCGGTGACCGTGCCGGGCATGAGTGTAGATCGGCAATGCGCTTCGGGTCTGATGGCTGTCGCCATCGCCGCGAAGCAGATCATCGCCGATGGTATGTCAGTCACCGTGGCCGGTGGCCTGGAGTCGGTCTCGCTGGTGCAGAACCAACATATGAATCAATGGCGGGCCTTGGATCCCTGGTTGGAGCAGCACCTGCCGCAGCTGTACATGACGATGATCGAGACTGCAGAGATCGTAGCCGAACGGTACGGCATTACACGTGAAGCGCAGGATCAATACGCACTGCAATCACAGCAGCGCACCGCGGCGGCGCAGAATGAGGCGCGTTTTGCTGCCGAGATCGTACCGGTACCGACGGTCATGCGAGTCGTCGACAAGGCCACCGGGCAGTCATCGGAGAAATCGGTGACGCTGCAAGCGGACGAGGGTAACCGCAGCCAGACCACTCTTGTGGATCTAGCGCGCTTGGAGCCGGTACTTCGGGACGGCCAGCGCCTCAAGACTGGTCGATGCGTCACTGCGGGCAATGCTTCGCAACTGTCCGATGGCGCATCGGCGTGCGTGATCATGGAGGCCCGGGAAGCGGCAAGAAGAGGATTGGCGCCACTGGGCGCCTATCGCGGAATCGCGGTGGCGGGCTGCGATCCGGCGGAAATGGGAATTGGCCCAGTTCTCGCAGTACCGAAGCTTCTGAAGCTACATGGACTCGCGGTCGACGATATCGGCATTTGGGAGCTCAATGAGGCGTTCGCCTGCCAGGTGCTCTATTGCCGGGACCGCCTCGGCATTCCCAATGAGCGTTTGAACGTTTCGGGAGGGGCGATTGCGATTGGTCACCCGTATGGAATGTCTGGCGCGCGTATGGTCGGCCACCTGATGATCGAGGGCAAGCGCCGCGGCGCGCGCTACGGGGTTGTCACGATGTGCGTCGGTGGTGGCATGGGCGCTGCCGGGTTGTTTGAGATCTTCTAGGCCGGGTTTAACTGCAAGGCAGGACGGCGCCTTGCTTAAGGGGGCAACTCCATGGACTTCTCGCTATCGCCGAAATTGGTTGAGCTACAAGAACGAACACGCGAATTCATTCGCGAAGAAATCATACCCATGGAGCGAGATTCGCGACAGACGTCGCACGGCCCGACAAACGCATTGCGCGACGAGTTGATCGCCAAGGCACGGGCGGCCGGCCTGCTCACGCCGCACGCTTCCAAGGAGCTCGGTGGGCTAGGTTTGTCACATGTCGCCAAAGCCGTCGTCTTCGAGGAGGCCGGCTACTCACCGCTCGGCCCTGTAGCACTCAACATTCACGCGCCAGACGAAGGCAATATCCACCTATTGGAAATGGTCGCCACCTCAGCGCAAAAGGAGCGCTGGCTGCGACCCCTGGTTGCGGGTCAGATCCGCTCATGCTTCGCGATGACCGAACCGCCACCCGGCGCCGGCTCCGATCCGTCCATGCTGCAAACTTCGGCGGTAGCGGACGGCAGCTGCTACAGCATCAATGGCAAAAAATGGTTCATCACGGGCGCGGAGGGCGCGAGTTTCGCGATCATCATGGCTCGAATGCCCGACGGCAGCGCCTCGATGTTTCTCACGGACATGAACCAGACCGGCATCGTACTGGAACGGCAAATGGATTCGCTGGACAGCTGCTTCACCGGCGGTCACGGCGTGCTGACCTTCAAGGATCTGCGCGTCCCAGCGACCGATGTCCTGGGCGAGCTAGGGCAAGGCTTCCAATACGCGCAGGTCCGCCTGGCCCCGGCCCGACTGACTCACTGCATGCGTTGGCTCGGGCAGGCAAGCAGGGCGCATGATGTGGCTGTGCGTTACGCGACCCAACGCCAGGCATTCGGCAAGACGCTGGTGGAACACGAGGGAGTCGGCTTCATGCTGGCCGACAACGCGATGGATTTGCACGCGGCGCGCCTGTGCATTTGGCATGCAGCTTGGGTTTTGGACCAGGCCCACGGCGACACTCGAATTGGCGGACACGAATCCAGCGTCGCCAAAGTTATCGTCTCCGAAGCTACCTGGCGTGTCGTCGATCGTTCCGTGCAAGTCCTTGGAGGCCAGGGCGTGACCAACGATACGATCGTTGCGCGTATTTTCCGGGACATGCGTGCCTTTCGCATCTACGATGGGCCATCGGAAGTTCACCGCTGGAGCATCGCCAGACGCATTGCCAAGCGGGCCAGCACGGCGCAGTGATCGGTCTGATTCAAAAATTTTCTCTGAACGGATTGAAGGCCGTAGTCACTGGTGCTTCCAGCGGGCTTGGGCGGCACTTCGCTGGGGTGCTAGCGTTCGCTGGTGCAGAGGTATTTTGCTGTGGCCGCCGCGCCGATAAGCTGGCCGAAACTGTCGCCAAGATCAACCAGCAGGGCGGTCTTGCTCGCGCTATTGCAATGGACGTTACGGACCGTTCAAGTGTCTGCGCCGCGCTCGATACAGTCCGCGGCATCGACGTGTTGGTTAACAACGCCGGTGTCACTGATACCAAACGCCTACTCGATTACACCGATCAAGACTGGGACGCAATCATAGATACGAATCTCAAGGGCGCCTGGACGGTGGCGCAGGAAACGGCAAGACGCATGGTTTACGCCAAGACTTCAGGCGCCATCATTAATATTACTTCCATACTCGCATCGCGCGTAGCCGGCGGCGTCAGTCCCTACCTCGTCTCAAAGGCAGGACTGAAACATCTCACCCAAACCATGGCGCTGGAACTTGCGCGCCACAACGTCCGAGTGAATAGCATCGCCCCCGGTTACTTCGTCACCGACCTCAACAGCGATTTTCTGAGCAGTGAAGCGGGAAACAATATTAGGCTGCGGATTCCGACTCGCCGATTTGGCAATTACGAGGATCTTGATGGCGCGCTGCTGCTGCTCGCCTCGCCGGCGAGCCGCTATATAACCGGGGCAGAGATCGTCGTCGATGGTGGCCATCTTTGCAGCACGCTGTAACCGCGCAGTCGAGCCCTGATACTCAGAACAGAGGTTATTCCCCTCAGTCAACCATGGCACGGACAAATCGCTCTCGGGCGCCGGGATTCACTCCACAGGCAGATGCCAGATAGTTTTCGACGGTGCCATACAGATTCTCGATGGACGCAAATGCCGCATGCAGAAAGTCGGGAGTAACGCCTGCAATTACAGCCACGACTTCTCGATCGGGTACGAAGCCGAGGAGCGCCTCAAGGGCCCATTCCGTTTCTTGGATAAGGCGGCCGCGATTGATGCTTTGCTCGGTCAGCATGTAGTCCTCAATTATGACTTCTCGGGGAACGCCGAGGGCAGAAAGCATCATGGCAATCACAAAGCCTGTGCGGTCCTTACCCGCAGAACAGTGCACCAGCGCCGGCAATCTCGCGCTACCATCACTGGAAAGAATGCAGGAGAACATCCGTGTCAGCGGCTCCGCAAAAGTCTTTGGAAACGAGCCGTAGCTCGCGATCATCATTTGTCGAGCACCCTGGGCACCTGGGTTCGCACTCATAATGTCCAGCAACTGGCGATTCTTCGCGCGGATATCTGCACGCACATCCAGCTCCAGACGTAGCGTGGATGTCCCCTTTGGCCATCGGCTCGGATGCGAGGTCCGCTCTCTTCGGCTGCGCAAATCGCAGACGAGCCGAATATCCAGCGCTCGCAGGACATCGAGATCGGAGTCAGTCAGCGCATGCAGGCCTTGGGAACGGAATATACGTCCCGGCCGAATGAGGCAGCCGTCGGAGGTTGTACGGCCGCCAATGTCGCGAAAATTGCCTGCGCCTGCGAGTTTCGGTAGAGCGTGCATTGATAAGGCGGGCGTGTAGATAGTGCGCGGAATGAGATTACATGACTCTTATATTGATTATTATCATGGCGAGTCAGTTCAAAGAACAATGAGTGTTTCGCCGGCATCCGCGGCGGTTGCGGCCACAGAAGCGTTTCATACGCGCGTGAACGGCGCGGCGCTCGCGCGGCACGAGCCGGGACCGTGTTCCGACGTGGCGCGCATCTGTGCGGACCTTACTGGCGAGCTTCCGTCGGGCCAACAAACGCGAGGTGAGACGATATGGCACGCAAGCGCAAAGTAAACCCTGAACGGCTCGATGCTGATAATCCCGAGTGGAGTGCGCGGGACTTCGCTCGCGCCCGGCCGGCCGGCCGCTGAAGTACTGCCGAGCGAGCTGATCAGGAAAATGCGCGGCGCGCAGAAAACACCTACCAAAGGGCGTATCGCCATCCGCCTCTCGCGCGATGTGGTGAGTCGCTTTCGCGAAAGCGGTGACGGGTGGCAACGGCGCGTCGCCAAGGCGCTGCGCGAATAGCTCAAGCGACATACTGCTGCACCGTCGCGCGTCTGCGTATTCAATCGGCCCGAAATAATTCTGCGCTCGACCATTGACGAGGACTTGTGCGTGCTATCGACACCGAGCCAGTTTATAACTTATAAGTTACGAGATATTATTCATATAACTCTTTGATAGATAATGACTTTTATCCCCAGGTTGGACTCGAACCAACGACCAACGGAAGCACGGGCTCGTCTCCCGGCGCGATCAGCTTGATATCTGGCGCCTGCGGGGTCCGCCGGTTCTGGCTCTGGCACCAGAACATCGGCCCCTCGAATCTGTCCTCGTATGCGTAGTCTGGTTTGTTCGCCTTGTCGAGCGTCACAAGCAGTAGCACCGCAGTGTGCAACTACGTATTGCTCACGCGGGGAGGGCGTCTACTATTGTTGATTAGCGCGTACCAGTCCGTGCGCAGGATGCTGGGCAAAGGGCGGAACAATGCATGCGAACAGCCCGCGTGCTCGTCGTCGGTGGTACGCTGTTGGCAGGGTGCGCGAGCGGCTTTGAAAAATTCTACACGCCGGACCCAAGCCCAGAAGCCATTTTATAAGATTCATTGAAAAGGAGACGAACATGCCCTACAAATCCCACCAAACTCACCTGGGTCCCGCTGAAGTAGAGGTTGCCGAACAAGACGATATAAAAAAACTCGCCAAGCTCGTGGAAGAATCCTTCGAGTCGGTAGCGAAGATAACTAAACTCTCGCTGCAAGAAGTGATGCACATTATTGAAGAGGTTGATGTGGCGCAACTTAGGCGGGCCACCCAGGAAGCTATCAAGAAAATTTCCAATGCAACTGACCTCGATGCGGCTCACATTACTGCGATCTTTATGGCAAATAGAGCTGCAAACGTTGATGACATCGTTAAGCGGCTTCGTGAAGAAAGCAAAGTCCACAGGGCCCGATTGTAAGGAACGGCAAAAAATAGGTGTCGGCGTCGATGCCTACGGAAGGAGTTTACGGCAGGGTCAGCCTCGCAAGAGTATTCACGAGCTTTGCAAGCCGATCGGCAGGCCAGCGACCGTCGCTTAGCGTACGACTGAGATTCGCGCTCTGGCGAATGCAGGTGCATCCATTGCCGAGATCAGGCGCAAGCTGGGAATCGGCTACGGCTCGACCGGCAGCTTCCGGGCTCAGTAGCGGTCATCCGGTTGGTCACGGCCAAGCGACAGCCCTCGTCCCTCAGCGGTGGATCCCAACGCGCCTTTACAAAGCCCTGGCGCACGCGATGTACCGATAGAATCGCCTGCTGCTCGATGCTCTTGATCGGCACAA
>Ga0209415_10005572_pt1 | contig 22578 bp, 21 predicted proteins | sample PeaSoiSIISIP2007_FD_187696 | JGI IMG/M metagenome (GOLD analysis project Ga0209415, IMG submission 187696) | Peat soil microbial communities from Weissenstadt, Germany - SII-SIP-2007 (SPAdes) (version 2) | ecosystem: Environmental > Terrestrial > Soil > Wetlands > Peat | place: Germany... | reverse complement strand
GCACCCGTTATCTCACCCGCCCGGAAGGGCGGATCGGCTACGAGTTCCAGGGGGCGGGCCCCCTCGTGGTGCTCGTGCCGGGCATGGGTGACCTCCGGGCCACGTACCGGTTCCTGGCCCCGGCCCTCCGCGCTGCTGGGTACCGGGTCGCCTCGACCGACCTCCGGGGCCACGGCGACAGCGACACGACGTTCTCTTCGTATGGCGATGTCGAGACCACCGGCGACGTCCTCGCGCTCATCGACGAGCTCGGCGGTCCCGCCATCGTCATCGGCAATTCGATGGGCGCCGGCTGCGCCGTGTTGGCCGCAGCGCAGCGTCCCGATCTCGTACGCGGCATCGTGCTCGTCGGCCCGTTCGTCCGCAACGGCGAGGTGGGTGCCGTCCAGCGCGTGTTGCTCCGTGTCGCCATGGCGCCGCTGTGGGCGGCGGCCTCGTGGAAGATGTACATGCCCAAGCTCTACGCCGGTCGTCGGCCGGTCGACTTCGACGAGTACCGCAGCCGGGTCGCCGCCAGCCTGCACCGGCCGGGTTACGCCAAGGCGTTCTCGCGCACCACCCGCACGGACCACGCTCCCGCCGAAGCACGGCTGGCCGATGTCGCGACCCCGACCCTGGTGGTCATGGGCGAGCTCGACCCGGACTTCCCCGACCCCGGGGCCGAGGCGCGATGGGTCGGCGACGCGCTGCACGGCGATGTGGTCATGGTCCCCGATGCCGGGCACTATCCCCAGTCCCAACAGCCCGAGGTCACCACCGGCGCCGTGGTGCGCTTTCTTGCGGGTGCGGTCGGCGGTGCCTAGGGCGGGGCTCACCACCGAACGGGTCGTCGACGAGGCGGCCAAGATGGTCGACGAGGTCGGGCCGGCACAGTTGACGCTGGCCGCCCTCGCGCTCCGGCTCGGTGTGCGCCAGCCCTCGCTCTACAAGCACGTCGACGGCATGGCCGGTCTCCAGCGCGGTATCGCCGTGCTGGCCAAGAACGAGCTCGCCGAGGTCCTGGCCCGGGCCGCCGTCGGCCGGTCACGGGGGGACGCCGTCGTGGCCATCGCGGCGGCGTACCGGCGGTGGGCACTCGATCACCCCGGTCGGTACGCGGCTGCCCAGCGCGCCCCGGTGCCCGGTGACCTCGACGACGAGATCGCCAGCGGGGCGGGCGTCCAGGTCGTCGCCGACGTCATGGCCGGGTTCGAGCTGCACGAGGACGACGCCATCGACGCCATCCGCGCCCTGCGCGCCGCGCTGCACGGGTTCGTGACGCTCGAGACGGGCGGGGCCTTCGGGCTCCCGGTCGACATCAACCGCAGCTTCGACCGGCTCGTCGATGGACTGGTGACGGCCCTCTCCACCTGGACCGCCACTGCGAACCGAGAGGTGGGCCTCGGGTAGTGCCGGGCACGTCGGTGAAGGTGCCCGCACGGGGTGGACTACAAGTCTGGGCGACGAAGCACGGGTTTCGCCTGCGCCCATCGTCCCGGTGGTGACCAGCCCTGCAAGTGCAGCTCCTGCCACCGAGCCCGCTCGCACCCCCCGTGGGGCTGGCCACCGAGGTCATGGTGGGCCCCGATAGTTGGGGAATTCTTGGAGATTCTTGTGGAGCTCCTGTGAAGAACGGGGCGGCGCCCCTTGGTGCCGGGTCGGAACTGCCGACGAGACGTGAGCGAGGTGACGAAGCGGCACGCCGGGCCGTGTTGACTTGGGGACATGCGGTCTTGGCGGGGCGCGCTGGGCGCGGTGTTGTTGGCAGCGGGCCTGTGCTCGTGCGGGGGGTCCGGGCACGCCCTGAGGCCCAACCCGCCACCCACCATGCCCGCCGGGCGGGTCAGGCTCCCCGACGTGTTCGGCGACGGTGCGAACCATGCGTGCACCGTGCTCGTGTCGGTCGGCCTGGTCTGCGGCCCCGACGAGATGGTGTCCAGTGACGACCTTCCACTTCACGATGTCGTCGCGTCCGATCCCGGGGCGGGCCGGGTGGTGGCCCGGGGGTCGGAGATCAGCCTGTTGGTTTCCGGGGACGACGCTTCCGTGTTGGTGCCGAATGTCGTGGGCGAGTCCGTCGAGGCGGCATCGTCAACGCTTGGCGCGCTCGGCTTGAGCGCCCACGCGACGTGTGGGGTCGCGTCTCCGCCCGGTCAGGACGGGGCCGTCGTCGCTCAGGATCCGGCATCGGGCCTCGCCGTCGCGGAGGGCTCGTCAGTGACGATCACTGTCGACCAGCGCCCGTGCTGACGTCATGGTGACCGCCGACACACAGAGCTCGGAGATCATCGAGCGATCCTGCCGATTGACGTCCAAGTTGGTAAGGCCACCGCCGCCGACGTGGGTCGGATCTTCGCGGCGTGTCCGGATCGTCATTCCCAGCGCGTCCCGGTCACTGCTCGGCGATGGCCCCGACGTTTCCCGGATCCGCGACACGGCCCGGGCTTACGCCTCCGAGTTTGCCGCAGCCCTTCCCGACTGACCTTCCTGCCTCGTGATCGGTCAGCCGCAGGTCTTCTGGCTGATGGTGATGGTGTTGCTCCCATCGGCGGTCGGCACATAGGGGTCCACGGTCGAAGTCGTCTTGAAGCGGTCGCCGATCCAGTGGAGCATGTCGTCGAAGCTCGGTTCGATCACCCCCGCATGGCTCTGTCCCGAGTACACCCACCGCTCGGTGGGCTGACCGATCGAACACAGGTGGTCTTGGAGGATCTGGGTGGAGACCACCGGGATCTGCTCGTCATCGCCACCCTGGATGATCAGCAACGGGGTCGTCGTCTTCTTTTTGAACGACTCGGGGTCGTTGGCCGAGAAGAGCTTGGCCCAGGACGCGACCGTGAACGGGTTCTTCGGGATGAGGTCGGCCAACGAGTCGTCCGGTGTGGCGGCCACCGCGGTGTCGACGACGCCCTGGACGTAGCTGGAGCACCCGTTGTCGAGCTGGGGGATCAGCGCCTCTGCCTGCGTAGTCATGATCGCCGCCAGCGGTGCTTTCTTGCTCCCGTAGTAGCTGTTGTAGGAGCCCGCCACCATCATGAGGTAGTAGTCGAAGGGGCTCGTCACCAGGAAGTTGTAGAGGAGCGAGAACTGTGAGGGCGGCGCGCCGGCCACCACGCCACGCAGATCCAGGTGTGGGGCGTACTTGTGGTCGTAGATCGAGAACATGGCGGTCTGGCCACCCTCGGAGTGCCCCCACACGACGTAGCTGGAGCTCAACGAGACCCCCGGAAGGGAATGCGCCGCCTGCACGATCATCACCGTGTCCTCGGCCGCCGACGCACCGACGATGTAGGGCATCAGGCCCGGGGTCCCTTCGCCCTGGTAGTCGCTGGCCGTCACGGCGTAGCCGGCCGCCACGAGCTCGTTCATCCCGGGGACCTGCGACGATCCCTGCAGGCTCGGGGCGCAGACGTCGGCCATGCCGTTTGTCCCGTGACCCCAGCTCACCACCGGCCATCCGCCCGCGGGCGGTGTGCCGTCGGGAACGGCGACCATCCCGGTCACGGGGACGAGCTTGTTCCTGGGCCCCTTCGACTTGTACATGACCACGTACAAGGTGGCGCCGACGAGGTTCGGGTCGGAGACCACCTCGGACTTGATCAGGGTGCCGGCCTTTCCGCGCGGAAGCGGCTGGGGGACGCTGTAGAAGGACGGAAGCCCGGGGGGTGCCGGGATGTCGGTGCCGGCCGACGCCGCGCCGGAGACGCCGGGCATGAACACCGATGCGAACAGCACCAGGAAGGAAACAGCACCGACCGGTCCCAGGTGACGACGGCGCATGACGGACTCCCCTTTTTCGGACCGACCCCCGCCAGCCCGCGGCGCCAACATACCTGACGGGTCCCTTGTCGACACGGGTGAGGCGTTTTCGACTCTGGGCTGGCGGCTTCGGGTGTAGCCGCGCGGGAGGCCCCTGGCGCACGGCCCGTCTGGCAATCTGGAGGGATGCCGAACGACGTGCTCTTTGCCGGCGTTCCCACCGCCGATCTCGAGGCGGCGTTGACCTGGTACCGCGCTTTTCTGGGGCGACCGCCGGAAATTGTCGTCAATGACGACGAAGTGATGTGGAAGATCTGCGATGGAGGCTGGCTCTATCTCGTCCGCGACCCGAGCCGGGCCGGGCACGCGCTGGTCGCGATGACGGTGCCCGATCTGGATCAGGCCGTTGTCGATCTCGTGGGTCGGGGACTGAGCCCTCCGACCATCGAGAGAGTCGGCGCAGCCGAACGCAAGGCGCCGGTCGTCGACCCCGAGGGCAACACGATCGCGCTCATCGAGGTTCTCCACCGAACGGGCGACTGAGGCGCACCTGCCAACAGGTGCCCAGACGTCACATGTTGTCTCGTGTGGCCCCGGTGGGTATAGCCATTGGAGGGCACCTGAGGAGGTATTGGCATGACAACGGCACATGGCTCGTTCGAATTGGCCTCGTGGAACGAGGAGACCTACGAGGACCTGGGCGATGGCGCCAAACTGACGAGAGCGTCGGTCACGCAGAGATTCGACGGCGACATCGAGGGTGACGGGGCCGTCGAGTGGCTCATGGTGTACCGCACCGACGGGACCGCGCACTTCGTCGGACTGCAGCGCATCCGGGGCGCCGTCGGGGACCGGAAGGGCGCCTTCGTCCTCGAGACGAGCGGGGACTTCGACGGGAAGACGGCGACGTGGACTGCGTCGGTCGTCCCCGGCTCGGGAACCGACGAGCTGATCGGGTTGGCCGGAACCGGTTCCTTCGGGGCTCCTCATGGGCCCAAGGCCGAGTTCGAGTTGAGCTACACGCTCCCGTGACGATCAGACGTCAGGAACGATCAGTCGTCAGGAACGATCAGTGTCGATGATCAGCAGACTGCAGGGACATTGATGCGACACCTTGTTCGGAACGCTCCCGAGCACGAAGCGCTTCACGCCCGCCATGCCCCGGTTCCCCACGACGACGAGATCGGCGTCAACGGCTTGGGCGATGGTAATGAGGGCGTCGGCAGGGTCACCGTCGGGATTGTGCACTTCGGTGGGCACCCCGTGCCGTGCCGCCTCGGCCAGGAGCTGCGTCTCGACCTGGTCGGCATGGTCACGCAAACCCGCACTGGCTGACTGCGCGGATCCCGGCACATCAGAGAATCCCGTGCTGGCCGCGGGATGCACCGCATGAACGGCATGCACCTTGGCTCCGGTCATCTTTGCCAGGGCAAAGGCCTCCCTGACCGCGATTCCGGCGCGGGCCGAACCATCTGTGCCAACGACGATCACACTGAACATAGGGACTCCTCTCACCGCCGACCGTGGGTATCCAGCCGGCGCCCCTGCGCCGAACAGCCTCATCGGCAATCTAGGTTCGGTGTTCCCCCGCTTCAACAGGTTCAGGGACGTTTACGTGTCCTCGTCACAGTGGGCCAGTGGGCAGCCCCGAGTGAGGATGTTGCCGAATGGTTCCCGGCGGCCGTACCTTTGGCCGTGGCTCGCCGCCGAAGGCACTTCTGGTCAGCCTTGTCGAGGGGCGAGCGGCCCTGGCAGATCGACATAGATCAAGAGGCCGTGGAGACGTGGATGGCGTCTCCGGGCCGGATGCGCACCACCCTCGAGCGCCAGCTCCGGAGATCACGACGCTTGTTCGGTGAGGATCACAAGATCACGGTCAACGCCAAGATCCAATTGGCGCAGTATTACGACCGGCACGGGTACTGGGCCGAGGCCCTTGCCGTCTGGCAGGACGCGCTCGGGAGCATCACCCGTCGACGAGAGGCCGACTCGGAGACGCGATGGCACATCGAATTCTCCATCGGTCGCCTCTACAGAGAGCTCGACCGGCCCGAAGACGCTCTTCCGGTCCTGCGGAGGGTTGCCGACTACTTCCTGAAGAGATTCGGTGATGACGATCGCCGGACCATCGGCGCGATGAGCTGGGTCGGTGGGACCCTCCGGAAGCTCGGCGACTATGAGAGCGCGCTCGAGGTGTGCCGTGCTGTCGTCGCCAGCTGTACGCAGACCTTCGGCGGTGAGGACCCGGCCACGCTCGACGCCATGGGGAGCTTGATCATCTGTCTGGGCCGGTGCAACGAGTTCGTCGAAGCGAGGGCGCTCCTGGTGACCCTCCTCGAGCGACGGACCCGGCTGCTCGGAGCCGATGACCCCAAGACCAAGTGGGCCGAGTCGATTCTCGCCACTTACCCGGACCATCCGTAGCGATCACCCTCGGTCCCTGTTCGCCCTGTCCCAGCCGCGTCCGGGGTGCCGTCGCGCCGCTGCCGCCCGGCGTTACCAGAAGGCGCATTTGTGAACGGATCGGTCATCCGGGTCGGCGGGCTAACTCGTATGCGCAGGAGATGGTCTGGTCGAACTGTCCGGTGGGCTCGACGGCGAGCAGTCGACTTCTCAAATCGGAGGCGAAGTCGGCCGCGAGGTTTCCGAGGACGTGGCGAGCCCCGGCGGATACGGCGGCCTGAAACGGTCGTAGTCCGGCTCCGTGCCCCTCGTCCATCTTCTCCATTGTGCCCGTCCAGCAAGAAGCGGCAAGGTGCGAGAGAGCACCTCCACGTCGGAGCGCGTGGGGCGCGTCGAGAGCACGGAGTGCCGCAACGCACGGGAGCAGGACAGCGTGGGGCTAAGTTGAGTCCATGTCCGCACTCCACAAGAGCGTGTACGACTTCATCTCGCCGTGTCTGGTCGTGCAGCACGTCGAGCCCGAGCGCCCCTACGCCATCGGTGATGCGCTCGCCGCCGCTGGCGTGACGGTGGATGTCCGCCGGGTCCACGTCGGTGAGCCCCTGCCGCCCGATGTCGCCGACTTCGCGGGGCTGGTCGTCATGGGCGGGCCCATGTCGGCCCACAGCGATCGGGGTTTCCCCACCAGACGAACCGAGCTCGATCTGCTCACTGACGCGATGGCCCGTGGGGTGCCGACCATCGGCGTATGTCTCGGGGCCCAACTGCTGGCCCTCGCTGGCGGCGGGAGCGTGTTCCCGGGAGCGAACGGTCCTGAGGTGGGCTGGGCTCCGATCGAGATCACCGAGCTGGCCGCCGCCGACCCCCTCTTGGCGGACCTGCCCGATCGGCTGACCGTCCTGCACTGGCACGGGGACACCTTCGAAGCACCGCCCGGTTCTGCCCGCCTTGCCACCAGTTCCCGCTACCAGGGTCAAGCGTTCAGGATCGGTGCCAGGGCATGGGGTTTCCAGTTCCACCTGGAGGTCGACGAAGACGCCGTCGCCGCGTTCCTCGACGCGTTCGCCGAGGACACTGTGCAGGCCGGAACATCACCGGAGGTGATCGAAGCGGAGAGCCGGTTGGCCTTGGAGGCCCTCGAGCCGCAACGCTCCCGGGTCTTGGCCCGATTCGCCGACCTTGTCGCCGCCCGCGAAAGGGAGCACCTCATCGACCGGTAATGCTCGGGAACGGCCACGTCGGGGTCGAGCACCAGCGGACGTTTCCGCAGTGTGAACTCTGACAACTTGTGTTGTCTCAGAGACAACACACCCGTAGGGTGGTCGCATGGCACCAGACGCCGGAGCCGTGCTCATCTCGGTGGGCGAGCGTCTGCGAGCGGCGCGGGAACGGGTGGGTCTCACGCTCGATCAGACGGCCGAGCTTTCTGGCCTGTCCAAGGCGCATCTGTCGCGCCTCGAATCCGCCGAGCGCCAACCGTCGATCGCAGCACTGTTGTCGCTGTCGGTGGCGCTGGGGACACCGGTCAGTGTCCTGCTGGGGGAAGACCAAGACTCGAACCCGCTTGCCATCTCCACGGAGGGTGCACCACGCCACGAGTCCAAAGGGCTCTCGATCGCGCCGTGCAGCGGATACGTCGGTTCGTCGGCCCTGGAGGCCCTGCGCATCACCGTCCATCCAGACCGTCCCTTGACACCCCCCGCCCATCACCGTGGCGAGGAGTGGCTATACGTGCTCGAGGGCGTTCTCCGTCTGGAGTACGACGGCGAGGTGCACCACGTGGGACCCGGGGTCACCGCCCACTTCGATGCCGACCGCCCCCACCGCCTGGGTACCGACGGGCAGGCTGTCGAGATTCTGTTGGTTGCAGCCAAGGACACACGCAACGTGCAGAACTTCCATTAGCGACATCTGACGACCGATAGGGAGGCCGTGATATGGCATCGACGACCGACATCGAGAGCATCGAAGCGACCGGCGAGAGGTTCTCGCTCCAGGAGCTTCTTTACGTGCGAGCCCGGACTCGGCGCGCCGTCCACATGATCGCCGACCGCGTCAAGGTGGGTATGGCGGAGGAGGAAGCGAAGGAGATCGCTCGCGGCATCCTCACCTCCCTGGGGATGCGCCGCGGCTGGCACCACATCATCGTGCGGTGTGGTCCGAACACGACCAAGGACTTCATGGAGCGTTCTGAACCGGGCGTCGTTCTCGAGGAGAATGACATCTTTTTCATCGACATCGGTCCAATCTTTCGGGACTCTGAAGGCGACGCAGGGGACACGTTTGTGTTCGGAGCTGACCCGGACCATCATCGCGCCAAGCATGACGTTCGGGCCATCTGGGAAGACGTCCGGCGCGTTTGGTTCGACCAGCACATTACCGGTGAGGACCTGTACCACTTTGCCGAGAAGGCGGCCGGCGAACGTGGGTGGAAGTTGAACCTGGACCTCTCGGGCCACCGTCTCTCCGATTACCCGCACTCTGCGCACTACGACGGCCCCTTGGCCGAAGTGGGCTTCCGCCCGAATCCCAACCTGTGGGTCCTCGAGATCGCCATTGCCCACCCCGTTCGACGTTTCGGCGCCTTCTACGAAGATCTACTGCTCGAAGATCAATCGTTTCCTGAAGGAGTGCTCCCCGCATAGGCCAAATACGGTCTGTCCTTGCTGGACAATGCCTGAATGAGCGCGGGCATATCTCCCTGTTACCGGATCGATCCTGGCGCGCCATTTGTAACTGAAGCGCGAGCAATCTTGTGCCCCGGCCTTGGCGCGCCATCCCGGCTGTTCGGACCATTCCCCCCATCCACCGGCCACGCCGTCCGATCGGAAACACGAATGATACGAGGGCTTAATAGCGCTTAACACCGTGGGTCTTGTATTCGTCCCGCTTCTCCTTGAGATTGGGTCATAGATGCAATTCATCCCGCCTCATAGTGAGAAGAGAGGACGCTGAGCGCCATGGAGACAACAGGTTTGCGAACGCCGCCGGCTCCAACCGGACGGCAACCGGGTCTACGAAAGAACGCACTGGGCTTTCCCACCGTTCTGGCCCAGTCCATCGCTTTGATCTCACCCACCATGACGGCGGTCCTGATCATCGCCCTTTGCTTCGGCGACGCCGGGAACGGGACTTGGCTCGCCTATGCCTTCGGCACCGTGATGCTGCTCTTCGTCGTCGGATGCCTCAACCAGTTCGCCAAGCGATCAGCGCTGGCAGGTTCGATGTACGGCTATACCGGACGGGGGCTCGGTCCGAAGGCGGGTGTGATATCGGGGTGGAGCCTGATCTGGGCCTACCTCTTCATCGGCGTTGCGGGCCTGGCGGGCTTCGCCATCTTCGCTGGGCAGTTCCTGCAGGGAATCGGGGTCCACACGACCGTTCCCCCCGTGATCCTCTTCATGCTGAGCGCGGGGGTCTGTTGGTTCATCGCCTACAAGGACATCCACGTGTCGTCTCTGCTCACGCTCGTGTTCGAGTGCGTCTCCGTGGCATGCATCCTGGCCCTCGCCGCGGTGGTCCTGTTCAAGCACGGGATCACGGTCGATACCACCATCGTCAAGGCGAAGGGCATGACATTCCACGGACTGAGCCTTGCGGTCGTGATCTGCATCTTCTCCCTCGTCGGCTTCGAGAGTGCGACCACGCTCGGGGGCGAGGCGAAGAATCCCCTCAAGAACGTGCCGCGAGCGGTGATCGTCAGCCTGCTCGTCACGGGGGCGTTCATGGTATTCATGAGCTACGTCGAGGTGTTCGGCACCCGGCACTACGGCACGCCTCTCAACAACATCGCACTGCCGTTGACGGTGCTGTCCAAGATCTACGGAGTGACGTTCTTCAAGATCCCGGTGGCGCTCGGTGCGATGGTGAGCTTCTTCTCCCTGACCCTGTCGTGCCTGAATGCGGGGTCCCGGATCATCTATCCGATGGCCCGTCATACGATCCTCCCCAAGCACCTTGGTCGGGCCCACAACGAGAACCAGACACCGCATGTTGCCATCACGTTGTACATCCTTGCCATCGTCACTATCCCGATGGTGCTGGAGATTTTCACCAACCCACTGACCACGTTCGGTGACGCGGGAACCCTGGCGGCATTCGGCTTCTTGACGGCGTACTTCCTCATCTCCGTGGCCGCACCCGCCTACCTGAAGAAGCAGAGGGAGTTGAGAGCTCGACACGTCGTGGTCGCAGCCACGGCCTGCGTCCTGCTGATGGTTCCGCTCATCGGGAGCTTCTACCCGGTACCACCGTTCCCCGTGGACATCTTCCCGTACATCTTCGTGGCCTACATGCTGGCTGGGTCGGGGTGGCTCTTCGTGGTGAGTCGTCGCAACCGAGGGTTGTTCGCTGAGATCGAGATGGACCTCGAGGCCTCCATGCTCTCCTCACAGAAGCACACCGACGAAGTCGATCGTGCCCTGGGCGAGGTCGGCGGTGCCGTCGAGCCGGCGCCCGTGCCCGTGCCGGTGATGGCAGCCGAAAGTCCCGTACCGGCGACCGCCGGATAGGCGTGACCCGACCCAGGACCGTCTGTCACCACCTCGGTGGCAGGCGGTCTTAGGGTCAACTACGCATCCCGCGGGTTGCCCCGGAGATAGTCGAGCACTACGTCGACGTTCGCAGCCTTGGCCATCAAGTCGCGGGCGACCAACACCGGTGCAGCGGCGAGATCGATGGTGTCGTCAGCACCGAGCTTGTCCAGTGCGGCGGCTTGTCCGCTCCCCGCCCGGCTGCCAGGACAGCGCCGGCCCCGAGATGCTTGGCGATCTGGATGGCAAGCTGGCTCGCCGGAGGCAAACCGCTCACGTCAACTTCGCCAGGTCAGCGACCGCGAGCCGCTCGACCCCGGCGAATCCATACGCAAGCGCAGTACGTCGGGCGTCCTCGAGCAAGACACGTCCCCGTTCGAAGGCATCCGGGCCTCCTCGGGCGGCCAGCATCCGTCCCCAGTCGAGGCTCGTGCGCGCTCCGAAGAACTTCATCGCACCGCGAGTGGTGAGCTCGACGGCCTCGGCGAAGTGAGCCTCGGCGACGTCATAGCGGCCGAGCACCGAAGCCAGTCCACCGAGTGCCAACGCGGCCGGAAAGAACCCGAGCGTACCGATGAAGGGCACCTGCTCGTGGTACGGAGCGAGTAGCTCATAGAGCTTCAGGGCCGGCTTTGTGGCGCGCAGCTCGACTGCGACCAGGGCATAGGAGGTGACCCCCATCATCCAGATGAAATCGAGTGGCAGCGACGCGAACCCGTCGGAGGCACCTGCATTGAGCAGGTCGAGTGCGGTGGCGTCGTTTCCCGCTTCGAGATGCGCGGCAGCGAGGACGGGACGGAACGCCGGGAGACCCGGGTTCTCAGTAACGGCCTGGTCGATGAGCGACACCAGTTCACCCAAGCGTCCCTGCTGATGGCGGATATACATCAGCTGGGATCCGTAGATGGCGAAAGCGTCGGGTTGACCGGTCTCGGTGCCCATCTCGAACGCGGCGGTGGCGAGATGTTCGGCTCTTTCGGGGTCGCCGGTCATGATGGCGCCACCCGCCTCCTTAAACGCCGTCATCCACATCAGCGTCGGCTGTCGCAGACTGCTGCTCAACATCTGCAGGCTCTCCAGGCATCGGCCAGCCAAATCGAAGTCTCCGGCCTGCATGGCATTGACCTGTCTATTACTCATTGCGTGGTAGAGGGCCTCGGGATCGCCCAGCATCTCCGCTGAGGCCACGGCTTCTGTTGCGTCGGCCATGCGTTCGCGCAAGGCGGAGGGAATCTGGAGTGGGTTGTCGAGTAGACACAGCACCCGCGTGAGGGTGGCCAGGTCCGACGATCGGCGGGCCATGGCTTTGGCGTCGTCGGCCAGGACCCGGCGTCGCTCGAGTGGTCCGAAACTGAGCTCGTTGCACAAGGTGGCCAGAGCCAAGGCCCGCTCGGGGCTGTCGTCGAGTGCGCTCAGAGCGGCATCGAGCACGGCAACCTTGTCGACGTCGATGACCCCACTGGCGCTGAACCAGCCGCGAGTGTTCGCCAGCGCGGCTCGAACCAACCGGTCAGTGGCGCCGAGCTCCCGGGCCAGTCGGGCAGCGTCGAGAAAGGTCTCTCTGAAAGCGGAGACCCCGGCCTGGCGCTGAGCTTCCCCCAGCCCGACGCGCAGATCACAACCCAATAGCGGGTCGGCACCCGGTGCCAGCTCGACGAGTTGAAGCGCCTGGGAGAAGTAGCGCACGGCATCATCAGGGGCGAGCGCTGCAAGAGCAGCCTCGCCTGCCTGGCGTGCGTAGCTGATCGCTTTTGGGGTGTTGACGGGTTGGGTTGCGCTGAACCAGTGATAGGCGAGTTCGCCCACCCGAGGACCGGGGTGGTCGCCTACGGTGGCCTCGATGGCCTCGGCCACCTGGCGATGGGCCCGCGCTAACCGGGTCGCGCCCAGGTCCTGGGAGAGGGTGTGCTGGATGAGGGCGTGGGCGAAGCAGTAACGGCCGGGGGCGTTCGGGACTTCGCGTACCAGCGCGGCGGCGATGGCGGCGTCGAGGAGGTCGAGGAGCTCATCCTCGGACCGGCCGGTCACGCGCGCGAGCAGATCGAGATCGAACTCCCGGCCGATTACCGCGGCGAGCGGCAGGACCCGACTCACGGCCTCGCCCAATCGGGCCACCCGAGAACCGATCACCAGGCGCACGCTGTCGGGCATCGCCATCGCTTCGAGGTCAGCGGCGGCCACCCACCGGCCCGTGTCGTTCTGATAGATGGCACCGGTCTCGGCAAGGTGGCGCAGCACCTCACCCACAAAGAACGGATTGCCGTCCGTCTCGCGATACAGGGCGTGGGCCAGCTCCACCCCGTCGTTGCCGAGATCGTGACCGGCAGTCGCCTCCATGAAGGCGAGCACTCCGGTGTCATCCAGGCCGGAGAGCCCAATGCGGCTCACTCCGCTTTCGCGCCGCAACGCGGCTAGGGCCTCGGTCAACGGATGGAGGCTCGAGAGCTCCGAGTGGCGATAGGTGCCCAAGATGAGGAGGCGCAAGGACGTCGTGTTGGCTGCCACGTGCCGCAGCAGCTGGAGGCTGGGTTTGTCGGCCCACTGGAGGTCGTCCAGTACAAGGACGAGTGGCCTCTCCTCAGACACCTGGCCCAGTAGTCCCACCACCGCGTTGTAGAGGAGATAACGCTCGGTGTCGGGGTCGGCGCTCTGGGGTGCGGGCAGCTCGCCAAGCCGTTGTTGGAGGGCGGGGATCATTTTGGCCAGCTCGGCACCATGGGCCTGCACGTGTGTGCGCAGGGCTTCTTCGGATGCGTATTTCACATAGTGGGACAGGGCCTCGACGAACGGCCCATAAGGGGCACCGAGGTCCTCGTCGCAATGCCCCAGCATCACAATTGTCCCCGCTTCGAACGCAGTACGCGCCGTCTGGGTGGCAAGAGTGGTCTTGCCGATGCCGGCTTCACCGGAGATCAGGACGATGGATCGTCCCTCCCCCGCCGCCACGCGTTTGAAGGCGTCGGCCAACACGACTGACTCGGCGTCACGTCCGATCACCCCGATGACCGGTCCGATACCGAGGCGGGACTGCGGTGGCATCTCGCTGGCGGCCCCTTCGACATCGCCGAGCGGCTCCCAGCCGATCTCGATTGTCTCGATGGGACCAGGCAAGCCCTTGAGCTCGACTTCTCCCAGGGGGGAAAAGTCGTGCGGACTACGCCTACCAGCCATCGCCCGCACGAGGTCAGCGGCCAGGATCTGGCCGCCGTTTGCCCGCGCGCACAGGCGCGCCGCTTCGATGACCGGGTCGCCGAAGTAGTCGTCTGTCTCCCTGATGACCTCCCCGGCGCTCAGCCCGACGCGCAGTCCCAACGGTCGCTGCGCTCCGGCGTTGTCCCGGTCGACAACCTGCTGCATGGCCACGGCGCACGACAGGGCAGCGGAGGCCACGGGGAAGACGACCATGAGCCCGTCACCCAGGTTCTTCACCTCGGTCCCACCCGACGCGGCAATGGCCTGACGAAGCATCGAGAAGTGTTTCCGGCGCAGCTCGTCGCCGGCCTCGACAGTGAGCGCAGAGGCTAATTCAGTGGAGCCGACGAGGTCGGTGAAGAGCACCGTGACGTTCTCGGTGGAAGCCACTGACCCTCCCTCTTCCCGCCTTTGCGAAACATTAGGCGAGCCATGGAGTTCGTCGCTAAGGTGGTGACGGCCGTTCCTCGGGGGGGGCCACACACGCCCGGGCAACAGGAGATCGCCGATCCCGCCTAAGTCTCGACTCGACCAGTGCGGCTCGGGCACGAACTACCGGAACGGCTCCGGCTCAACCAATTCCTCAATAGCGCCGATAGAGAGTCCATGGGAGGTCCATCCGAACCCACCCGGACGGCCAAGAGGTTCAGGGTCGTCGTCATCCTCGGCTCCGCTGCCGTCTGTTTCTCCGCGCTCCTTCCCTGGTGCAGAATCTCCGGCTTCACATACACGTTCTTCGGTGTGGACAGCTGGAAGGCATTACCCATCACGGAGTTGGTCGTTGCCATTGGAGCCGCCGGTGCCGCCCTGATCTTCTTGCCCAAGATCAAGCGCATTGCCCTGTTCCTCGGTGGCATGACCGTCGTCCTTAATGCGGTGGGCGCATTCGTCGCAGCACACCTTGCGAACGTCCACAACACCGATCCGTACTATCGCATCTGGGCCGTGCTCTCGGTGAGACCCGCATGGGGTGCGTTTGTTGCATTGCTCACCGCCGCCATCCTCATCGTCGGAGGGCTGTCACGATGGGCGGTCAAGATCTCTGTGCGTAGCGCGGTCGGAGGGTCGGGCAAACCACTCACTTCCGAGAGCCTCATGAGCGATGCGCTTCATGGCATCCCCCGACAACCCTTCGCCGCGGAGGATTGACACACCGATCGCGACGTTCGTCCTTCGCTTGCCGATGCACAGCCGGCTCGCACGATGACGCCAGCGAACCGCTTTCTTTGACCGTCTGACTTTCCGTCAGACGTTGTCGTGAGGGCACCTACGCCCCGCGGGTGTCCGCGCTGTTCGAACAGGCTGCAGTGGTTATCCATCGAGGTGCCGTAAGGTCTGTGAGACTGACCGGGAGGACGCCCAATGGCCGAACGCCATGACGTTTCGGGTGAGCTGTGACCACCGATGCGATCCTAGTAACCGGAGCATTCGGTCTCGTCGGGTCGGCCGTCGTTAGCCAACTGGTCGAAGACGGTCGCCGTGTGGTGGCCACGGATGTGGACATCCCGAATAACCGAAAGAGAGCGACCAAGCTTCTTCGTTCAGACCGCATCGAGGTCCGCTGGGCGGATCTGACCGACGTGGACGCCGTGGACGATCTCGTCACAAAGGTGGACCCAGAGGCGATTGTGCACCTCGCTGCGGTGATACCCCCGCTTTGCTATTCCACCCGGATTCTCGCGCGCAGAGTCAACGTGGATGCAACGAAATCACTCGTTCGCGCCGCGTCCTCATTGCCATCAACGCCGCGGTTCGTCCTGGCTTCCAGCGTCGCCGTTTACGGCGCTCGCAACCCGCACCGCGGCGCTGCACTGTTGACGGCAACGACCCCGGTCGACCCTCGCGACCTCTACGGAGCCCACAAAATGGAGGCTGAACGGGCGGTGAGGGCGTCTGTCCTCGACTGGGTGATCTTGCGCCTTGGCGGCGTGATGACCTCGGTACCCCGGACAGATGTGGGACTGGACCTGGTGTATTTCGAGGGCCTCTTACCCGTCGACGGGCGGATCCAGACGGTCGATGTTCGCGACGTCGCGATCGCCTTCAGCGGAGCCATCACCAGCAACGTCATAGGGGAGGTGCTCCTCATCGGTGGAGACGAATCCCATCGGGTGACCCAGGGGGCGCTCGGCTCCGCTATGACCGGAGCCATGGGACTTGTCCGCGTCTTGCCGCCTGGTAGGCCGGGTGACCCCGACAGTGACCTTGACTGGTTCACCACCGACTGGATGGAAACCTCTCGCGCCCAGGAGTTGCTTTCGTTTCAACGCCATTCCCTACCAGACATCTTTGCCGAGACTCGGGAAAGAGTCGGATGGCGGCGATGGCCGCTCAGGGCGGCCGCACCGTTCATGCACGCATACCTTGGGTCCAGATCGCCGTATCGGCATTACCCCGGCGTCTTCGCTGACCCGTGGGAAGCCATCCGCCGTAAGTGGGACGACCCCTCACCTGACGGCGCCTAGAACCTGAGCGCAGCGAGCCTCTGATTCTCCTCTGAGTTCTTAACCTTCATTCGGATTGTCAGTGTCACCGCACGCGAGCATGGCTTCAAGCAGCCCCCGGGTTCTGGTCACCTGCGCACAAGACAGACGGCCGAGCGCAACATAGGGTGTGTCCCGTGAGACCAGGTTTCCGGGCTCTGACTGTGGCCGGCATGGCGATGGTGGCAGGAACCGTGGTGATGATGCCGGGTCATGTCGTTGGGGCTGCTCAGCCCCGCACCTCCGGTCCCGATGTGTTCAGCTCGGACTGGCCCGTCTATCACCAGGACGGCCTGGGAGGTGGCACGGACCCGGCGGGAACCGACCTCAGTCCCGCGTCGGCCGCCTGGACGTCGCCCGCACTCGACGGGCAGATCTTCGGCGAGCCCCTCGTGGAGGCGGGACGCGTGGTCGTCGCCACGGAGAACGACACCATCTACGCGCTGTCTCCCGACAGCGGTGCAGTGGTCTGGTCGACCCATGTCGGTACGGCCGTGCCATCGGGGGACCTCCCGTGTACCGACATTTCGCCCTCTGTCGGCATCACGGGCACGCCCGTCATCGACCCGACGCGTGGCGAGGTGTTTGCCGTCACGGACGAGCTCGCGGGTTCCTCCGCCCAGCATTACCTGGTGGGCGTGGACCTCTACACGGGGGCTGTCCTTCTGCACCAGGCCATTTCGCTTCCCGGATCCGACCAGCTCGCCCAGCTGCAGCGGACCGGCCTCACCCTCGACGACGGCAACGTGGTGGAAGGTTTTGGAGGCAATGCCGGCGACTGCGGGAACTACCACGGCTGGATCGTCTCCATTCCTGAGGGCGGGGGGCCCCAGCTGAGTTTCCAGGTGGCCTCGGCGTCGGGCGACAGCCAGGGCGCCGTCTGGATGGGCGGTGCTGCGCCGATCGTGGACTCGTCGGGCAATATTTGGTTTGCAACCGGCAACAGCGCCCTCACGTCATCGAGTGACACCTATGACAACAGTGACGCCGTTGTCGAGCTCAATCCCGGGTTGGGCAGGCAACAATTCTTCACACCTTCGACGTGGTACAGCGACAATGGGTCGGACTTCGATCTGGGTTCCTCCTCCCCGGTGCTTCTGGGCAGCGGCCTGGACTTCCAAGCCGGAAAATCAAAGACCGCCTACGTCATGTCGAACTCGTCGCTCGGGGGGATCGGCGGGCAGCTCGCCTTGGCCGGCTCGTACTGCGGAGCCGATGTGGACGGGGGCAGTGCTGTAGTTGGCAACGTCATCTATACGCCCTGCCAGCGTGGAGTGGTAAGGACACAAGTCACACCAGGGAGCCCCCCCACCATCGCCTCGATATGGCAGACCTCGACGGGAGCAGGTGGCCCGCCCATCATGGCGGGGGGTCTGGTATGGACGATCAGCCCCAACAACGGGAAGCTCTACGGACTCAACCCCTCGACCGGAAACCCGTCCCAGACCTTCACCCTCGGTTCCGAAGCCAACCACTTCCCGACCCCGGCTGTGGCTGACGGCTTGCTTCTTGCACCGTCGACCAACCAGGTCCACGCGTTCGATGGGCCCGCCGGTCTGCCTCCGCCGGGATTCCAAATCACGACCGGCTCACTGCTCAACGCGACACGGGGGGAGGGGTACAGCGTCCAACTCGGAGCAAGCGGAGGAGCCACCCCGTACCGATGGAAACTTGCTCCGGGGTCCGGGAGGCTTCCCAGAGGTCTCAGGCTCCACGCGAATGGCTTGCTGTCTGGAACACCCAAGACGCGCGACACCCCGACCGACTACACATTCATCGTGCAGGCCGCGACGCATAGGTCCAAGGGCAATCCAAGACGGACCGCGACACGAACGTTGACGCTCCGCCTCCTCTAGAAACATCGGCAGGGGACCACCGATCGCAACGCAGGTCGAGATCCAGGTCGTCAAGATGTCCTTGACGATACGTCATTCGTCAAGATACGCTTGACCCATGACCCCCACCCCGTCCCTGCAGGACGTCATCCACCTGGTTGAGGCCGACACCCACGACGAGCAGCCCCTGAGCCGATTGGGGGTGGCGTCGGTTCTGGTCCAGAACCTGGCCGAAGTCAGCGATGCTGCGCTGGGCTACTTCGTCGACCAAGCCCGCCACGCCGGCCATTCCTGGTCTGAGATCGGGGAGGCCCTGGGCGTGTCCAAGCAGGCGGCTCAGCAGAGGCACACGGTGAGACTCTCGCTCGGCCTCAACGCTCCGACCTTCGAACGCTTCACCCCGCGGGCCCGCAGCGTCCTGAGCGAGGCCGAGCCCATCGCCCGCGAATGGGGCCACGGGTATATAGGCACCGAGCACCTTCTTCTGGCCCTCTACCGGCAGCCCGAAGGATTGGCAGCCCAGATCCTCAACGAATCCAACCTGGCGGCGGAGAAGGCAGAAGCTGCGGTGGGCGCTCGCACCGAGCGCGGTCCGGGAGCACCGGAAGAAAAACTGCCCTTCACTCCCAAGGCCATCGTCGTGTTCTCGGGAGCGCTCGCCTCAGCCCTGGAGATGGGCCACAACTACATCGGCACCGAGCATCTGCTCCTCGGACTGGCCCGCGGCGAGGGTTCCGCCGCAGACATCCTGGAAGACGCCGGTCTCAGCCAGGAATCCATTGAGCGTCAGGTCACCGAGAAGCTGGCCCGTTACACCCAGGCGCTGAAGAAGGTCACCGGCACGACGGTGAGCAAGAGGGCACGGGCCAAACAGGGCCCCGCAACCGAGAAGTCGAGATAACACCTGGGACGACGGAGGAGCCGACTAGACCACTCCGCCCTAGGGAAGATCTTCGATCATTTGGATCAAGTCCTCTCGGCGGTATCCGAGGTGTCGTGCCGTTCCGAGGAGATCCCGCACCTGGGCGAGTAACGCACTCTGTTCAGGAGCGCCGACCACGGTGATCCCACGACCCCGGCGGAATTCGAGGAGTCCCTCATCTCGCAGAATGTGCATCGCTCTCAGCACCGTGTTCTTGTTCAGCCCCAACACCGCGGCGATGTCCTTGACGAGGGGGAGGCGTTCGCCGGGAGCGGCCTCTCCGTCGGCGAGGGCGCGGCGAATCTCGGCCGCCACCTGGTCGTGGAGAGGTATCGGCTCCGACCGGTCGACGTTGACAAGAAGCATGGTACTAGTCATAGTAGTGCCATGAAGGTGGGCTCAACAACGCTCCTCGAGTTCGCTCCCACTCCTCCTGCGACGGCAAGTCCCTCCTTCCGAGGCATCGAGGCTGAAGCCCTTTTCACGGAGGCGCGTCGGCGTCGGCGTCGGCGACGTCGCAGGTGGCTCTTCGCCGCCATCGTTGCGGCTGTATCACTCGTGGTCGTGGCTGTCTTCGGAGGTCGCGCCCTCTACGGTCACAACCCGGCAGGGGCGAACACGCCACCTCCCGTCAGCGGCGCTCACCCCGGACACGTCCGTCTCTTTGTCGAGGTGTCGGCCGCCATGGAACCGACCCTTCACCCCGGCGATCGAATCAGTGTCGTCACCCGGTATGTGGTCCTGCACAGAGGAGACGTCGTGGTCTTTAGTCCCCCGGCCGGCGCCTTCCGGGGTTCCCCTGTGGGTCCCCTCATAAAGCGGATCATCGGTCTCCAGGGCGAGACGATCTCCTCGTCCGGTGACACGGTATTCGTCAACGACGAGCCCTTGTTGGAGCCCTATCTCTCCCCTGGACAGCCACTGGTAGCTCCAATCGTCACGCAAGTGATCCCAGCCGGTCACTACTTCGTGCTGGGGGACAACCGGGCGGACTCTGCGGATTCCCGTTTCTTTGGTCCGATTTCCGCAAGGTCGGTGATCGGTCTTGCCACCACGATCGTCTCTCCACCTTCCAGGTTCGGCCCGATTTCCGACCGATCGAGCTGAGCGAGAGTTAGATCCACCGTGACGTCGGATCTGGGGCTCGATCAGGACTGAGGCGCCTCCTTGGGGCAGGCTGTAGCGGTGCGGCTGCGTCATGGGCCAGGTCGAAGCGGTGTGGGCATGGTCCTCGTCTTCTCAGTTGCGGCGCTCTCAGCTTGCGCCGGTAGCGGCACCGTGCACGCAACGAGTGCATCGAAGGCGACGACCACGAGCACCACCTTGCCGACGCCTCCCACCAGTGTCAGCGCGGCGTCTCAGGTCCCGCGCCACTCCCTGCGCGTTGCCCACCAAACTCCGACACACCGTCGATGGCGACCGGGACCTATTGCGGCCCGAGTCCGAGTGCTGGCAACGGCCTCGGTCCCCGGGGAGAATGCGACGGCAAGGAGACATTCCCACCATGTGGGACGGGAGTCGTCGTCGGTTCCTACTACGCCTATACACAGCCCCAGGACTGTGCCGGCGATCCAATTCACTTCGACGGCCGGTTGTGGTACTCGACCTTGCCGCCCCCTACGAACCTCCCGGCCACATTTGTATGGATGGCCCTCGAACCTGACGATGAGTTGGAAGCGATCAGTCCGACGGAGGCCATTGGCTACAACCCGGATATCGGCCAGGCCCCTCATTCGACCTGCGCATGATGCATGGTCGTGCGCTTGGGTGGATCACCAATAATCAGCACCCGTACTCGTCGGAGCCACATGCCACGATGGTCCAGTGACCTTTAGAGCGGTTCTGCTCGATGTCGGGGGCGTCTTCCTGGTTCCTCGTGGAACGCTCGTCACCGAAGCACTCGCTGCAGTGGAAGTAATCATCGAGAACTCCGATTTCGAGCGAGCGCACTTCCGTGGCATTGCCACCGTCGACCTTGGAGCCGGAGGAGGAGACGACACTCTTCGATACCTTCAGGGATACGTAGAGGCACTTGGCGTCCTGGCGAAGGATCAGCCCCGTGCTCTCAACGCCCTGCATGCGTTGTGGGACGCGCCAAGCGTGGATCTGTGGAGCCAGCCCATCCCCGGGTCCGTTCACGGATTCCGCAAGCTCGCCGAGCACGACCTTCCTCTCGGGATCGTGAGCAACTCGGACGGGACGGTGGAGGAGAACCTGCGAAGACAAGGGATTTGTCAGGTGGGAACGGGCGACGGCGTCCAGGTTCTTGTGATCATCGATTCGTCAGTTGTTGGGGTGGCGAAACCCGACCCGCTCACCTTCGCCCCTGCCATCGCCGCTCTCGGACTCCCGGCGGGTGACGTCGCCTTCGTGGGAGACAGCGTTCGCTATGACGTGGTGGGGTCCGAGAGCGCCGGGCTGCTACCTATCCACTTCGACCCGTATCAGGAGTGCCGACGCCGCCATCCACACCACGACATCCGGACACTCAACGAGCTCGTCGAGTTGCGCTCTGTCGTCTGAATCGCCGGGGCAGACAAGTCGGGTATCCGGGATGAGTTCGTTCCCTGTCGAGAGACGTCGGCGCTACACGCCGACGTTTGCAAATGTCTCGAGAGCGGGGGTCTACGTCGGTCGATAGTGGTTCGAACAAGAGCAAGCGGACATGACAAGCTGGCGGTGCCCAGCGGGGGCTACATGCTTCGGGGATGGGGACGCGGAGGGGGCGGAGTGGATGTGAACCGAGGCCTTGTCCGCTCGCCCGGGGCAAACGCGCCGGTCGGGGGGGTCACACCACGGGCTGCGCTCCTGGCCGGGCTGTGCGTGCTCGTGTTGGCCCTGGCCTCGTGCTCCTCCAAGTCAAGCTCGACATCCACATCGTCGGGCAGCTCCGGGACCGCTCCGGCCACATCGGCCCCGAACCGTTCGGGTGGCACCGGACCGTCGCCGGGCGTCACGGCCCACTCGATCACAGTGGGCCAGGTCGACGATCTCTCCTCTCCCATCCCGGGACTGTTCAAAGGAGCCGAGGACGGGAGCGAGGCGTACTTCGCCTACATCAACTCCAAAGGCGGTGTGAACGGCAGGAAGATCCACCTTGACGCCCAGGACAGCACCTTCCAAGGCGGCCAAGTGGCGACGGCGACGGCCGCCCAGACCAAGAGTGATTTCGCTTTGGTGGGTGGGTTCTCCTTGTTGGACGAGGCGGAGCAACCCATCATCGATCTGGCCCACATGCCCGACGTGGGCATCTCGCTCAACCCGGGGCTGGTCACCGACCCCAACCTCTACAGCCCTGTTCCCAGCCCGATCGGCGATTACCCTCTCAACTTCTTCAAGTATTTCGACGGCAAGTACCCGCAGGCGGTGAAGAAGGTCGGCATCATCTGGGAGAACGCCACCGCTTCTACCAAGGCGAACGAAGACGCCGTGGAATCGGGCATGAAGGCGGCGGGCTGGAAGATCGTCTACGA
>Ga0209415_10005571_pt1 | contig 22580 bp, 21 predicted proteins | sample PeaSoiSIISIP2007_FD_187696 | JGI IMG/M metagenome (GOLD analysis project Ga0209415, IMG submission 187696) | Peat soil microbial communities from Weissenstadt, Germany - SII-SIP-2007 (SPAdes) (version 2) | ecosystem: Environmental > Terrestrial > Soil > Wetlands > Peat | place: Germany... | reverse complement strand
CTCGTTGATCGCATACCCGTTCCCGCCGCCCGGATTCTCGTCGATCGGCAGGACTCGGGTCAAGTTGTAGGTGATCGGGTTGATCTACAAGATGGAATCCGGAGGGTTGTTGGCGAGGACGAGCAATTGACCGGTGGAAGGGTCGAGCTGCTCGCCCACCATGTATCCGTACGGACTGTAGTCCCGCGTGGTCTGAATCGTGTTGGTGGTCGTGTTGATCACCGTGAGATTGCTCGCATAGTCGTTCGAGACGAACAGGAGGTGATGGGAGGGGTCGAGTACCAATCCTCGTGCGTCGGATCCCGTGCGGATGACCTGGGTTACTTGGAACGGACTGGGATTCACGATGGAGACCGTTTGGGAGAACTCCGAGGCTACGTACAGCACCGCGCTTTGGGGGTCGTAAATCACATACTGAGGCCAGAACCCGACGGGAACACCGCTCACATTGATCTGGGCGATGGTCGCAACGACCGCATAATGCGCGCTGCCTCCCGCCTTACCGTTGCCACCCGGGGTCGGGGTTACCTCCTTCCCGTTGCTGCCAGGGCTCGGAGCGCCGACGACATAGAGAAACGTGCCCAGCACGGCGACGACCACCACGGCCACGACCAGCGCTTGCCGCAAGGACGGCGACAACGACATCTGCCGCGGGCCCCTTTCCACGCCGCCCGCGACGGGGTACTCCTCCGGCAGTACATGGGGTTTGTCGCTTTGCCTCGTCTTGGGAAAGTGTCGTTCCGGGCGCCGGTGCGGGAGCGTCTTGGGCCCGGTGCGCAACATGGATTTTCGCTGACAGGGGTCTTCGATTCGGCCGCCACAACTCCGTCGAATTCGGGTCCACGCGCTAGATCGATCCGGGCGACGAAAGGGGCACCCTGGGTAAGTCGCCCTCCGTTCCCCGGGTGGCCCACCCGTGTCTAACGGCGGGGTTGCGCACGGGGTGGATATCCCATCCGGACGGGTCGGTTTCCTGCAATACGATGAACTGAACCCACGGAGGGTTCACACCCCCCGGACCTTTCCTTTTCTCTCTACACTCCCGATGAGCGGGCTCGTTCCTGACTGTTGCCGAACTGCTCTATCGATTCTGCCTTCGGCAAGGATGCGGGCAGTACTCACTACCCCTCGGTGTACGCGATCCAAAGGGGCGTAAGAAGTTGAAGAACACACTGAGATGTATTGTCGTTGTAGAAGACGAAAGTGTAGGTTCCCGGACCGACTAGTAGAAGGGGGTTTGAGGAGAGAAAGGGCCCTCCTATGCCCCCGCTGGCCTCTATGAACCACGAGAGAACGGTCCAGTTGAACGCCGATTGATTGGCCTGAAAGGATGCCCATTGGGAAGGGTCCATGAAGCCTGCGGAGAAACCAGTGTTGACTTTGCCATCTGAATAGAACGCGATTCGGCCGGCGTTAGGTGGAATCGAGACGGACCAACTCAGGTAGTGCATTGGGCCGATGACTTGGGTTCCGGCCGATTGGAGCAGAATCGTGGTCCGATCAAACAGCAACTCAACCGGTTGGGTGATGGTTACTTTGGTGATGTTGGCTGGCCAACTACCGGTCGTGAAGATAAGGTCATACGAGCCCGGAAAAAGCGTCGTATTGTATGATCCATTCAATGAGTCGCAAGTTTGCACCGGGCAAGTGTAAGTCGACCCTGCGGGGATTACGGCCGTATCCGTCAGCTGGGTAGCGTTCCACGCTCCTAGGAATGTGATCGACTCGTTGATACAGAAAGGGAAGGCAGCTTCAGCATGTCCGGTTGCATTCGGCGAGACTGTGAAATTGATCCCTTTTGACAAGAGAGTTACTGCCTTGGAGGTATTGGGGGTGGAGGCGCACTTAGCGGACGGAGGGATCGGGGAGGGGAAGGCTTGAAGGGTGATGACTGAGACCAGAATCAAGGTCGTGGCGGCTGCAACCGTCCCCGCCACTTTCAGGCTCTTCGGAGACGGGCCTCCCATATCTGACCCGAACTAGTCGGTTTCGACTTATCTGCTTGAGGGGGAGTTGCCCCCACGTGCGAATGCTCGCACCTTCGTGAAGCGCCTGAAGAATTGCTTGGTCCGATACCGTGCGATTGGTGCATGGCTCAACAGACGTCCGGATCGCGTCCGAGTTCTCTCCTCGAGTCAGCTAGTCTTCGATCCTGACCCCTGCCAGCTTGGAGTGCTTTCCGGTTTGGGAGTGGTGAGAACCCGACCGGGCGATGAACCAAACGAATCAGCGATTCGCACCCGCCGCATCGTTCTTCCCGCGCCGCGGGCAAGATAGCGGAGACCTCTCGCCGCTGCCTCCGCAGCAACTCGCGTTTTAAGACCCTGCGAACCTGTGTCTCCGAGTCGGATGGCCGAAGTAGGCGTGGTCTGCCCCAAGTGCGGGGCGACGGTCCCCCCGGAGGCACTCGTGTGCCCGGAGTGTCACACCTTTCTCGATGAGCCGGCGCCCGCCGAGCCCGTGACCCCCGTTGCCATGCCGGAGTCCCGCCCGCCGCGCGCCCCTCCGGCGGCGAGACCTGCACGGACCTCGAGCCCGGATGCCCAGAACCCTTTTGCCGCCGAGCTCGCCCGCCGTCTCGCCCGCCTCAACCAATGGGCGGACGGGGTCCAACCCCTCGGAGCTCAGCTGCCGAGGCTGCCCGCGTGGGCCGAGGAGTCCGCACGCACCGCGAGCAATCCCGAACCCTGGGCCGAGGCCGTCCGGGGGGTGGAGCGACTCGCCCAGAAACGGGTGGTGGCCGCGTTCGAGGAGTGGGAAAAGCGGACGAAATCTCGCCTCAGTCGTCTCGAGGCTTATTCGGTCGACAGCCGCCTGGAGCGGGACCAGATCGAGGACGCGCTCCACTCGGCCCGCACCGGCGACGTCGCCCAGGCGCTTTCTTCCTACCAACAAGTCGAACGAGTCGTTGCGCTCAAGGAACGTCACCTCGACCAGGCTCGGGAGGAGCTCGAGCGGGTGATCGCCCTCCTGCACGACATGGACGCGCTCGGGATCGAGCCGCCGCAGGATTCGACCGAGGTCGCGGACGACCTGGAGAGCGAACTGCGCGCGGGCAAGCTCGCCGCGTTGAAGCAACAGACCCGGGCGATCCGGCTCCAGGCGGTCACGCGCCTGAAGGCGGGTTTGCCTCAGTACATCTCCGAGTATGGCGATTACCTGCTAGGCGAACGGGCCCACGGGATCGCGACCGAACTCGAGGCAATCGAGCTCGCGCGCGGAGCCCGGGAATTCTTCCGGGGGAAACCGGAAGACGGGGTGCGGCGTCTTCGAGCACTCCAGCAACGCCATGGGCTGCCGCCGAACCGACCGGCGCACGCCGCTCCTCGAGCCCGTTGAACGTAACGTCGCGTTCGCTAGAGCACTCGCTCGAACAGGGTGACGTCCTCGCCCCACTCGTGCTTGTGGAGCACGCCGGCCTGGGCGAACCCGAGATGCTGGAAGAGAGCCGTGGCCGGTGCGAAGCGGCTGAGGGAATCGATCCAGATGGCGGTCGCGTTCGATTTCTTGGCCCACTCGACCGCCGCCGCGACGAGCGATGTGGCCACACCCTGGCGTCGGGTCTCCGGGTCGACCGCGAGGTCCATCATGCGGACGCTGGCGTGCCGGATCTCGCAACCGATGATGCCCACGAGTCGTCCGTCCTTGCGGGCCGCAAAGTAGGTGACGCCTTCCATCCAGCTCGTGAACTCGAGCGCGGTGGGTTGCCACGTCTTGACGAAGTCGGCCGGAACCCCCGGAGGGGCGGGCTCCCAGACCCGTCGGTAGAGGGCGCAGATCGCGGGGACGTCCTGGTGCGTGATCCGTTCGACCAGCACCGCGCCGGGCGTTTTCTCGGTCGGGGTTCCCGAGCGCTCGCCCCCCCGGACCGGTACCTGCTCTGATGCCACTCTACGTTCTCCGACGAGCGCGCCAAGTACCGGAGACCCGCCGGCGCTCTTGAACATTGCCCACGAACGGAGCGAGCGCGGGCAGCGTCGCGCGTCCGGTCAGGGAGTGTGGCGAGAGGGGGTCCGAGGGAACGGCGTCGTGTCGCGGATGTGTTCGCGCCGCAGCATCCAGCGCAGCACCCGCTCGATACCGAGGCCGAAACCCGCGTGCGGGACACTGCCGTGTCGGCGGAGGTCAAGGTACCACTCGTACTCCTCTATCTTCGCACCGACCTCAGTGATGCGCTCCTTCAACCGGGCGAGGTCGGTCTCGCGGCACGAGGCGCCGACGACCTCTCCGTACCCTTCCGGTCCAAGGAGGTCCGCCGCTTCGACACAGCGCGGGTCCTCCGGTGAGCGGAGCATGTAGAACGCCTTCAGCTCGCGGGGAAAGTGCGTGACGAACAGCGGCGAATGGCTCTCGAGGGTGAGGGCGCGCTCTTCGGCGGTCGCGAGGTCGCTTCCGAAATGAACCGGTAAACCGAGCTTTGAGAGCCGGTCGATCGCCTCCGCGTAGCGGATCCTCTCGAACGGGGCCCGGATCGCGAGCAGCTCCTCGGGCGGACGGCCGAGCGCCTTGAGCTCCTTCGGCCGACGCTCGGCGACCGCGTGGACCGCGGAGACCATCATCCGTTCGGTGAAGTCGAGGAGGCTCGCGAGGTCGCACCAGGCGAGCTCGACCTCGAGCATCAGGAACTCGGTGATGTGCCGGGTGGTCCGGGATTTCTCGGCTCGGAACGCCGGAGTCAGCGAGTAGACCCGCTCGTGCGGGAAGAGCAACGCCTCGAGGTAGAGCTGGGCGGACTGAGAGAGATACCCGGGGCGACCGAAGTAGTCGATTTGGAACGCTTCCGAGCCGCCCTCCGCGGCATTCCCCGAGATGATCGGGGGCGTCATTTCGAGGACGTCCTCGTGGTCGAGGAATTCCCGGAACGCCCGCAGAAGCTCGGCTTTCACGCGGAAGATAGCGACGTTCTCCTGCGAGCGGATCGCGAGGTGCCGTTGGTCGAGCAGGAACTCCTCGGTCTGGTCGGAGAAGATGGGAAACGCTTCCCCGGCGTCGATCACGTCGATCCGGCTCGCTCGGACCTCACGGCCGTCCGGGGCCCGCCGATCTTCGGCGACCGTGCCCTCGACGGAAACCGCGCCCTCGATCTGGACGTGCTCCGCCGCCGCGAACGCGGCATTGCCGAGTCCGTCCCGGCGGCCCGTGACCTGGACGACCCCGGTCCGGTCCCTCAGGACGAGGAACAGGATTCCCCCCGAGGAACGGGTCCGCAGCACCCAGCCGCGGAGCCGGACCGTTTGGCCGAGCGCGTCGGGGGCGAATGCCCGGGCGACCGGGTCGAAGGAGGGAGCGCTCACGAGTACTCCCGCCACTTGTGGCCGCACTTCGTGCACTCGAAGATCCGCGTTTCGGGCTCGTCCGAGCCGCGGGTCTGACGCAGCACCCAGTACGCTTCACCGTTCCCGCATTTGGGACACGTCTCCTCGGTCTTCGGGAGGGTGACGTGCTTCACTTCGACGACGGCGACCTTTCCGCGTCCGCTCGCGTCGGTCTGGCGGACCTCGACCCCGCGGCCGAGCGGGACCTCTGTGCCGCACGACGAGCAGCGCCAGACGCCGGCCGCGCGGTCGGGTCGCATCAATCGTTTGCAGTTGGGACAGAACATGGGCGGAGTTTCATGAAAGCGGAGGTACCGTATTTGACGCTTGGCCGGTCGGGTTTCAGCCGATCACCTGCTCGGGCGAACCCGCGCTCGAAGGCGGGGCCCCGGGCGGTGCGACCGAAAGCGGGATCGGCGAGCTCTTGGCGTTCGGGGCCAGGAGCTTCCGCATGTGCTCCCAACGACGCGCGAGGTCCTCCTTCGTGCCGATGTCGTGGCGCACGTAGTACTGGCCCTGGACGAAGGCCAGCGCGGCCTCGACACGAGCGCCGGCCTCATGGATTGCGCTCGCCTCACCCACGAGCGCGAGCCCGCGGGAGGTGCTGAGACGCACCTTCCCCGGGCCGGCCGCGTCCACGCTGCCGTAGAGGAGATGGACCCCGGCGGCCTCGATCGCGCCGGCGTCGACGGTTAGAATTCCGCCCGGCACCGCCCGTTCTCCGTACCCGGGGGGCACGACGTACTTGACGACCGTCGCCCGACGTCGGAACTGGATCAAGTTCGGGTCGACCTTTCCGGTCGCGACCCCGTACATGAACTCCGCGAAGTTTCCTTCCTCGTACAGCGTGAGAGCGTTGATCCCTTCGGGGTCGCCGAGGCGGGCATTGAACTCGAGGAGTCGCGGCCCGTTCGCCGTGAGCATGAAGCCGCCATAGAGGACCCCCCGGTACGAGAGCCCTTCTTCTCGAAGTGCCCGGACCGTCTTCTCGAGGATTCCGACCGCTCGGTCGCGGTCGGCCGCGGACAGGAACGGCAGAAGATGGTCCCGCTGGGAGTACGACCCCATCCCGCCGGTATTGCCCCCCCGGTCCCCCTCGAGCGCCCGCTTGAAATCCTGAACCGCAGGCATCGGGTAGACGCCGGAGTCGGTTACGAACGCCATCTGGCTGAACTCCTCGCCCTCGAGCTTCTCCTCGAGGAGGGCTCGCTGGCCCTGGACCAGAATCGATTTCGCGTAGACCGCGCCCTCGTTGGCCTCGGCGAAATCGGGCCCTTGAACCCAGACCCCCTTGCCCGCCGTGAGACCGCTCGGCTTGACGACGAACGGGCCGGAGAACGCCGTTACGGCTCGGTCGACCTCCTCCGGGGTCGCCGGCACGGTGAACTGCGGCTGACCCTCGACGCCGTGGCGTTGGAGGAGTTCGCGGCAGAACAACTTGGACGTCTCGATCCGGGCCGCGGCGCGGTCGGGACCCACCGTGGGAATCCCCGCGGCTCGGAGCGCGTCGGCAACTCCCGCACCGAGCGGGGCCTCCGGCCCGATCATCGCGACCTCGACGCGCGCGCTTTGGGCGAACGCGACGACCCGAGCGGCGTCGGTCGGGTCGACCCGGGCCGACGCCTTCGCAATCCGCTCCAGTCCCGGGTTCGCGTTCGCGCTCGCCACGACGACCTCGGCCTCGGCGCGCTCGAGCGTGAGGGCGATCGAGTGTTCGCGGGCGCCGCCGCCGACCACAAGGAACCGCATGGATGCGCCTCGCAGGAGTCGATGAATGTTATATGAGCGTCGGCGCGGCGGGTCGCCCGGTCGCCCCGCCCGGCGTTCGTCCCGCCACGCTTAAGAAGCGCTCGTAAGTGGCCGGGCTTCCGGTGCTATCGATGGAGATTCGCGTCGTCGAGAAGGAGCACGACCTCCTCCGGGTCGAGTTCCCGAAGGGCGAGGAGACCCTGCTCATCCCGCTGGTCGAGGCGCTTCAGCGAGAGGAGAAGGTCATCGAGGCACGCTACTATCTCGGCCACCCGTACCTCGACCGCCCCACGCTCTACGTCAAGACGAAGGGCGAGAAGCCCCAGCAGGTCCTGAAGCGGGTACTGAAGGACCTGACGGAACTCTACGGGGACCTCCTCACCGACTTCGAAAAGAAGGCGGACAAGGTCAAGGCCTGAGACGAGCCGGGACGATGCTGAAGGAGTGCGCACAGCACGGGTACTTCCGGGCGGAGAGTTGCCCGGTCTGCGGCCAACCGGGCCGTTTCCTGATGAACGACCGGGAGCTCGACCACCTCGGACGGGTGCTGACCGGCATCCTTCGGCATTTTCCGGACCGCTATCAGCTTCCGATCGAACCCCAGGGCTGGGTCGAGGTCCCCCAGATCGTGCGCGCGATCTCCCAGAAGCATCCCGCGTATCACTGGCTTCGCCCCCAGCACTTGATCGCCATCGCGGAGACCGACGCGAAGGGACGCTACGAGGTCCGGGACGACCGCATCCGGGCGACGTACGGGCACACGGTCGATGTCGAGCTCGACCTGCCCACGGAGAACATCCCCGATTTCCTCTACTATCCCGTCACCGAAGAGGAGGCGGCGATCGTTCTCGAGGTGGGACTGAAACCCTCGGACCGCAAGAAGGTCCATCTTTCGAAGACAGCCGGCGACGCCCATGCGGCGGGATCCGTCCGGACTCCGAATCCGGTCATCCTGGAGGTCGACGCGAAGCGCGCCCGGGAGGGCGGTCTCGTGATCATGAAGGCGGGAAAGACCGTCTATCTCGTCGACCGGGTGCCGCCCGAGTACCTCCACCGCTCCGAGGTGCCCGTCCCGGAAGCAGCGACCCCGGAACCGGAATCGGGATCGGACGCCTGAACTACGCGAACCCGTCGTTCGCGACGTTCGAGTTGTAGAGCGTCGTGATGTACACTCCGACCGTGAGGTGGGTGGACGGCGCGTACGGGTTCGTGAACACGAAGTAGTAGGTGTCGGTCACGAGCGGCGAATACACGAGCTGGGCGTTGTACGTGGGACCCACCGTATAGAGCGGGGTTGGGGCCCCTCCCTCGGAGAACTGGGCAAACTCGCTCGAGTTGTAGACCGCAAGACCGATGTTCACGCCCACGGGGTGGACGGTCGTGAAGTTCCCCGTGACGAAATCCCCGCCCGTGATGTCGCCGGAGATCACGGTGAAGTTCCCCGGGCCGACCGTGTACGTGCCCGCAGTGGTAAGAGGGTCCCCGACCAGGTCCGGCGGTCCGCTCAGCTCCGCGGAGAGGACGGCGTAGGCGAGCCCGGCGACGACGGTGATGACGATGAGCGTCCGGAAACCATGGGTCAGGCGGATCCAGCGGCGGACCTTGGGGGGCGCGCTCTGAGCTTCCGCCGCCGAGAGCGGCTTCGCAGCGCCGCAAATCTCGCACTTCGTTGCCCCCGGCCGGACCGCCACTCCACAGAAGTGGCAAGTCCCCCATTCATCCGGCGAAGCGCCCGCAGCGGCCACAGGTCCCGCCGTCGACCCCTCTGTTCCCCTTTTGGGGTTTCGTACGAACCCCGGGGCCATTCGAGCGAGGCGCGGCGACCTACGACTTCTTGCGCGACGCCCCGACGTTCACGAGTACGTTCTTCCGACGTGTGAACGTATCGAGAGCGCGGATCCCCTGCTCGAAGCCCACTCCGCTCGATTTGACGCCGGCGAACGGGGTCTGGGGGTAGGTGGTCGGCGAATCGTTGACCACGACCATGCCGCTCTCGAGCCGGCGGGCGACCGAGTGGGCGGTGGAAAGCTCGCGCGTCCAGATCGCGGCGAGCAGTCCGTACGGGGTGTCGTTCGCCATCCGCACGGCTTCCTCGGTGTCGGCAAACGAGGCGACCCCGAGCACCGGCCCGAATATCTCCTCGCGCACGGCCCGGGAGCTCGGGGGCACGTCGGCGAGGATCGTGGGGCGGACGAAGTTGCCGGGAGCCAGTACAGGGTCATCGGGCCTCGACCCGCCAACCACGACGCTGCCGCCGCTCTCGCGAGCGTCCCGCACGTAGTCGAGGACCCTTTCGAGCTGTTCCTTCGAGACGAGCGGCCCCATCTCGACCCCTTCGAGCATCCCCGGTCCGAGCTTCAGGCCCTCGGCGATCCCGCGAAGCTTCTCGAGGAACGGAACCCGGATGCTCTCGTGGACCAGCAATCGGGAAGCCGCCCAGCACATCTGGCCCGCGTTCCCGAAGATCCCGTACCCCACCGCCTTCGCCGCCCGTTCCAGGTCCGCGTCCGGAAAGACGAGGACCGGTCCCTTGCCGCCGAGCTCGAGCGTGAGCGGCACGAACCGTCGGGCGGCGAGCTCGGCGATCCGACGACCGACGTCGCCGCTGCCCGTGAACGTGACGGAGGCGCACCGAGGGTCCTCGATCAGCGCCTCGCCCACCTCGGCGCCGCTTCCGGTGACCACGTTGAGGATACCGTCCGGGATTCCCGCGTCCTTCGCGAGCCGTGCGAAGGCGACCGCGGTGAGGGGCGTGAGGCTTGCCGGTTTGAGGACCACGGCGTTGCCGGCTGCAAGCGCGGGGGCGACCGACCGCACGGAAAGGAGGAGCGGATAGTTCCACGGCGCGATGTGTACGGTGACGCCGAGAGGCTCCCGGATCGTGTAATCGAACCGGGGGCCAGGGACCGGGATCGTTTCGCCCTCGACCTTATCGGCCGCGCCCGCGAAGTACTCGAGGGTCCGGACCACGTAGCCGATGTCGCCGCGCGACTCGCGCAGCGGTTTTCCCATGTTCAGCGTCTCGAGCCGCGCGAACGCTTCGGCCTGCCCTTCGAGGGCCGAGGCAAGACGGTAGAGGGCCTTTCCGCGGCGAGCGCCATCGTCCCCGGCCCAATTCGATTCGCGGAACGCGCGTTCCGCGACCTCCATCGCGCGGTGAGCATCCTCCCGCGACGCGACGGCCGATTCGGCCATCGGTTGGTTGTTGGCCGGGTCTAGGACCGGTCGATGTTCCCCCCAGGCCCCGGGGACTTCCTGACCTCCGATGACGAGCTCGAACTTCGTCTCGCTGCGAGCGGCCATGGTCAAACGCGACCACGGTCGCTCGACCACTTAGCCGTTCGGGGCGCTACGGGCCCATCGGGTAGGAGCGCCCCTTCCACGCGACGGGTTTGCGCCGGAGTCCGCGGCCGAGGGACGTCGCGATGAGAACGATGTAGTAGCCGACGGCGAGAGGGTAGAGCAATCCGTAGGACGGCGGAGCGCCGATCGCACGGGCAAAGACGACGTGCTTGCCGAAGAGGGCGAAGTACAGGAACCCGCCCATCAGGGTCAGGACGAGGGAACCCGTCCATAGACCGAAAGGGAGAAGGGCGAGCGGGAGGAGGAAAAGGCCGATCAGACCGGCGATGAACCCGACGAGGCGCACGGCCGAGAACTGGGTCCCATGGACGTTCTTGAGGAGTCCCTCGAACATCTCCGTTCGGTTGCGATACATTCGGGTCTGGGCCAACAGGGGGGTCCACGCGACTCGCAACGCGCGTCCCTGCGCACGGTATCTTCGCGCGATGGCGACGTCCTCGAGGACGATCGACCGCACGGCCTCGTGGCCTCCCGTGGCGAAGTACGTCGCACGAGGGGTGAGCCAGAACTGCCCGTTCGCCATCGCGGTGTGCGATTTCGGACGGTTGACATGGGGGGTCCGGAAGTAGGTCAAAACCACCTGGACGTAGAACGGAAGAACGAGTCGCTCCCAGAAGCTCCGCATCTCGACCTTCGGCGCGATCGTCGCGAGGTCGGCCCGCTCCCGTTCGGCCCACTCGAGCGTCGTCCGGACGGTCGCGGGATGCGTGCGCACGTCGGCGTCTTCGAACAAGAGCCAATCGCCGGTCGCCGCTTGGGCTCCGTTCCAACACGCCCAGTTCTTGCCCACCCAACCCGGGGGAAGCGGAGGCGGGTTCACCCGACGGACCCGGGGCGCGCGCGCATCGATCACCCGGCCGGTCCCGTCGGTCGAACCGTCCTCTACGACGAGGATCTCGAGGTTCGGATAATCCTGGGCGAGCAGGCAATCCAAGGTAGTCGGCAGGTCGAGCTCCTCGTTGCGCGCCGCGATCACTACGCTGACCTGAGGAGGTGCCTCCGGCGGAGGTCCGGGCGGGGCCGGGTCCAGTCGAGGCATTTGCGCCGCGAGCAACAGCGCGAAGCCCTGATAGACGAGAACGGCGACCGCCGCAGCGAGGAGGAGGAGCTCGACTTCGAGGGGTACCATCGCCCGGCGTAGACGGCCCTTATTAAAGCCGTGGTCGCTGGACGGGCGGAGCACGTCGTCGATGGCCACGGTCGCGCATCCCCGGGTCCGGCCCGGCCTCCTCGAGGACCGCGTCTACCAGGAACAGATCGCCGAGGTGGCGGTCGCCCAGAACACTCTCGTGGTCCTCCCGACGGGTCTCGGCAAGACCGCGATCGCGCTTCGGGTCATCGCTGACTTCCTCCTTCGGCGACCGACCGAGTCCGTGCTGTTCCTCGCGCCCACTCGGCCGCTGGTCGTGCAGCACGCAAGGGAGGTCGCCCGAACCTTGCTCGCACCGGAACCGCTGACGCTCACGGGAGCGATCGCGCCGGAGCGACGGGCGGCGCTCTTGAAGCCGCCTCAGGTCGTGGTCGCGACCCCTCAGGTGGTCGGGAACGACCTCTCCGCGGGCGACTTCCCACTGGATACGTTTTCCCTAATCGTCTTTGATGAGGCGCATCGAGCAGTCGGCGACTACCCGTACGTCGCGATCGCCAAGGCAAATCGCGAAGAGCCGAACGCGCGAGTCCTCGCGATGACGGCCTCGCCCGGCGGGAGCCGACACCGGATCCGGGAGGTCTGGGCGAATCTCGGGATCGAGCGGTTCGAGTACCGTACGGAGCTGAGTCCCGATGTGGCGCCGTACATTCATGGGATCGGAGTCGAAACGGTCGAGGTAGCGGTCCCGGCCGAGGTCCGGCATCTGGCGATCTTACTGCGCGCGGCGATTCAGCGACAGGTCGACGTGCTGCGGAAGCTCGACCTCTTGCCGGCCGGAGAGGCAGGTCGCCGGGTGCTGCTCGATGTCGGGATTCGACTTCAACGACAGATCCGCGCCGAGGAGACCCAGTCGGGTTCGGCGTCGGGAATCCTGTGGAAGGCCCGAACGGCTCAGGCGGCGGCCATGAAGGGGCTGCACGCGCTCGAACTGATCGAGACCCAGGGGGTCGATTCGCTTCGGGAGTACTTCGGTCGCCAACGGCCCGGCGAGGGAAAACGATGGACCCCGGCACTTCGAGCCTTCCTCGGCGACCCGGACGTGGAGGAGGTCGTGCGTCGCCTCGAATCGCTGACCGTGGAGCATCCGAAGCTCGCGAAGACGGTGGAGATCGTGCGTGCGGAACTCCATCGCAACTCGAAGGCGAGGGTGATCGTCTTCTCGCAGTACCGCGACACCGTCGACCACATTGTGGAGGAGATCGACCGTCTCCACGACCCCGAGGTTCGACCGGCGCGGTTCGTCGGTCAGGCGACCCACGGGGAGGACACGGGGCTCAGCCAGCGCGAGCAAGGCGCGATTCTCGACCGGTTCCGCGCGGGCGAGGTGAACTGCCTCGTGGCCACCTCGGTCGCCGAGGAGGGCCTCGACATCCCCGCGACCGACCTCGTGGTCTTCTACGAGCCGGTCCCGGACGTGATCCGCACCATCCAACGACGGGGGCGGACCGGCCGGGCGCGCACGGGCCGCGCGATCGTGCTGGTCGCCGAGGGGACGCGCGATGTGGGACTCAACCGTTCCGCGTCCTCCCGGGAACGTCGGATGCACGAGATGCTCGTCGAGGTCCAATCCGAGGTCGAGAAAGGTCGCTCGCCACCGCCCCCTGAGCCCAAACGGGTGCAGCGGCTCCTCTCGGAGTTCCGCTAACGGCCCGTGCTGCCGAACCCGCCCTGCCGGGACCGGACTCTGTCCACTTTCCCCGGCCGGAAAAGGGCGGGTTCGTTGGAGACCAGACGGACCTGACCGATCCGGTCGCCCACCTCGATCCGGTACCTGCCCTCGAAGAGGTAGGTGAGGGGAACTCGGACCTCGCCGGAGTAATCGGAGTCGATCGTACCGGGAGCGTTCGCCATCAGCACGCCGCGGCTGCTGAGTCCGCTGCGCGGTCGCACCTCGAGGAACGTCCCGGCCGGGCAGCGCATCTTGAGGCCCGTTCGTACGAGGGTGACTCGTCCGCGCTCGAGCTCCACCGCTTCGGCGCTCGCGAGGTCAAAGCATGCCGACCCCCGGGTGGCCCGGGACGGGAGAGGGACCTCGGAGACCCCGGAGACGCGTTCGACCCGGATCGTGCGCGACCGGCGAGGCATGCGATTCGGGAGCGCTCTTCTCTCTTTACGGTTCCCGCGCGGGCGCTCCGTCGGCCGCCTCGGAGTCGGGAACCGTTCCCTCCGACGCGAGCCACCGGGCCACGATGCGTCCTTCGGCCCGGCGCAGGACCTTCCCGAGCGCGGGAGCGCTGCGTCCCGTCTGCTGCGCGAGTCGGGTGAGCGTAATCCGACGCGGAACGGCGTAGTAGCCCATCACCCACGCTCGAGCTAGAAGGCGCGACTGAAGGGGAGTCAACGGAGCGGCTCCTTCCTCCGGAGCGTACGGCCGGCCCGACGCCCGCACCACCCGGTACGGGAACTCCTCCCGGTCGAGCCGTTTCAGTACGCGACGTAAGGCTCCCTCCTGACCGTGGAACGTGGCGATGACCTTCTCCGCCGTGATGCGGAACGGAGCGGTCGGGGAGATCTCCCCGCCGGCGAGCGAGAGGAGACGACGCAGACGATCGGGATTTCGCTGGCGGACGAGCAGGATGTAGTCGTGGGTCCTCGGCCGTCGCTCGACGAGCTCGAAGCTCTCGAGCCCGTAGAGCGCGCGGATGCGCCGGGATTCGCGCTCGAGCTCGGAGGCGGTCTTGAGCGGCCCCCGACGCCGGACCCTCAGGAGCTGGAGGCGCCAGCCCTGTTCCAGGCGAAGCGTTTCCAGCAGCTCGACCTCTTCGTACTTCTCGAACAGACCCTCGGGGATGAGTCCGAGTACCGCGAGGTCCTCCGTCCGGACCTCGAGCGTCACGGTCTGCATCGCGAGCTCGACCGGAGGTTCCGATATGAACCTTGACCCTCGCCCCTGCGCTTAATAATCCGGGCGGTTCGACGCCCCTCGTGGCGTTCGAGTCGCTCGGCGATTTCCTGACCGCGCTTGAATCGCGCGGAGACCTGGTCCGGGTGACCCGACCCGTTTCACGGGACCTCGAGATCACCGAGGTCACCCAACGGGTCCTTCGAGCCGACGGGCCGGCGCTCCTCTTCGAAAACGTCCCCGGAACTCATCTGCCGGTCGTCACCAACCTGCTCGGGTCGCCGCGTCGTATCGCGTTCGCCCTCGGCGCCGAGACGGTCGAGGAGGTGGCGGACCGGGTCGAGCGGTTGGTACACCTACGCCCGCCGGCGGGGGTTCTGGGGGCGGTGCGCGACCTGTCGGGGACGATCGAGACCCTCTCGACCCTACGTTCCCTCGCCCCGAAGCGGGTCCGTGCGGCGCCCTGTCAGGAAGTCGAGGAGAGTTCGGTGAACCTCGACCAGCTGCCCATCCTGAAATGCTGGCCCAAGGACGGCGGAAGGACGATCACGTTCCCGGTCGTGATCACGAAAGACCCTGAGACCGGGGAGCCGCACACCGGGATCTACAGGCTCCAGCAATATGGCCCGGACACCCTCGGGATGCACTTCCAGGTGCACCGGGTCGGCGCGAACAACTACCGAAAGTGGGCCGCACGCGGTGAGAAGATGCCGATCGCCGCGGTGATCGGCGCGGACCCGGCGACGGTCTTCTCGGGGCTCGCACCGGTCCCCGAGGGAGTCTCGAATTTCGTCTTCGCCGGATTCCTTCGTTCGGCCCCCGTGGAGCTCGTCCCCGCCCGCTCGGTCGACCTCGAGGTTCCGGCGAACGCCGAGATCGTCCTCGAAGGGTACGTGGACCCGAGCGAACGCGCGGTCGAGGGCCCGTTCGGGGACCACACCGGATACTACTCCGCGCCCGAGCCGTTCCCCATCTTCCACGTGACTCGGGTCACGCACCGTCGGGCGCCGGTCTACCTGACCACCGTCACGGGAAAGCCCCCGACCGAGGACGCGGTGCTCGGCAAGGCGGTCGAGCGGGTCTTCCGACCCGTCCTGCGGATAGTCCTCCCCGAGATCGTCGACATGAACCTTCCCATGGAGGGACTGTTCATCAACGTCGGAATCATCTCGATCCGCAAGGCCTACCCCGACCATCCGCGCAAGGTGATGCACGCCCTCTGGGGCCTCGGCCAGATGATGTTCACGCGCTACCTCATCGTTGTCGACGAGGACGTGAACGTCCACGACCTCTCCGAAGTCCTGTACCGGGTCGGCCTGCAGGCGGACCCCGGCCGCGACTTCGAGCTCTCGCAGGGTCCGGTCGACCAGCTCTCGATCTCGAACCCGGTGCCGAACCTCGGGGCGAAGGTCGGCATCGACGCCACCCGCAAACGACCCGAGGACGGTTTTCCGCGTCCGTGGCCCGAGGAGATCCGCTCGGACCCGCGGGCCGTGGCCGCCGCGGAGCGGGCGATGAAGGAGGACCCGGTCCTCGCCCGGTTGCTCGGTCGCCCGAAGCCGTGACGGGCGACACCGCTCCGAAGAGCGGTCCGGCGCGCGAGCTCGGACGGTTCCTCGAAATTCAAACCCTCGGGCTGAACCTGCTGTTCGCCCTTGCCTTTCTCCTCCTCGCCTCGAACGGGCGGCCGAGTCTCTGGACCCTCCTCTTGATCGTCATCGCCTTCGTCGCCGCGCGCAACGCCGGCCACTCGTTCAACCGATGGGCGGACCGGCACTTGGACGCCGCGAACCCCCGGACTCAGTCCCGGGCGCTCGTGACGGGACGGATCTCCTCCGCGTTCGCTCTGGGGTTCTGCGCGGCGAATGCTGCGGTCCTAGTCGTCGCCGCCTACTTCCTCAACCCGGTCGCGTTCGTGCTCGCTCCGGTCGCACTCGCGCTGGTCCTCGGCTACAGCTACACCAAGCGGCTGACGTCGTTCACGACCGCGTTCCTGGGGCTCGTCCAGGCGATCACGCCCGCGGCCGTGTACATCGCCGTCACGGGGTCCCTCCCCGTCGTGGCCCTGCTCGCGGTCGGCGGGATGCTTGCGTGGGGAACCGCGTTCGAGACGGTGCACAGCCTCGGGGACCTGGAGAGCGACCGCGCGCTCGGCCTCTTCTCGCTGCCGGTCCGCTGGGGCGTGCCGGCCTCGGTACGCCTCGTCCCCGTATTGCACGGAACGGCCCTCTCCCTCCTCGCGCTCTTCGGTCTCGAGCTCCACCTCACGACCGCCTACTTCGTCGCCCTCGTCGCGATGGCGGTGGTCGTGGCGTTCACCGACCGAACGCTCGCCCGGAATCCCTCCCAGGCTCGAGTCCCCTTCCAACGGCACTTCACGCTGAGCGCGCTCTACTTCATCGGAGTGGTGCTCGCCCTGTTCGTTCCGCTCGGGCCGGCATGGGTTCTGTAGTCCCAAACGAAGGTTGGGCCGAGGGAACTAGCTCAATACCCCGGTCCGGGTCCTTGCCGGAGATCGATATGCCCCAGGTCATGATCGGCCTCTCGGCGCGCGACTACCGAACGACGAACGAGGTCTGGCGCCTCGCGAAGCGCCACCTGAACCCCGCGGTGCGCCGGCGAATCGGCTGGCGAGGCCGCTCGTCGTTCCTTCGCCAGCTGATCCTGTATGGGTTCGAGAAGGCGAGCGCGGACCCGGCAGAATTTCTGCGCGATGTTCGGGACACCCACGACCCTCTGTTCGGTCGGCGGGGCCGGTCGGAAGCGGGCGCGGACCGACGCGAAGCGATGGTCGAGAAGTGGCAGGGATTCTTCCCGAATCCGGCTCCGTCCTCGCGCGGGCGACGCAGGACCCCCAAGACCGAAGGATAGACACTCACGGTCCGAACGCGGAAGGAGCCACGCCGATGTCTCGAACGGTCGAACGGCTGGAGGGACTCGCCCTGCTCGGTGGAGGCACCCTGGGCGCCGTTTCGCTCGCGACGCCGGCGCTCCTCGAAAGTCGGCTCGAGGGGGAGACGGGACCCGGACTCTCTTTGCGCGGCGTACCCGCCCCCGCGGGAAAACGGGGTTTCGAGATCTCGGACGCGGTGGCCCGATTCTCGGTCGAAACGCCGATCCTCTCGCCGGAGGTCGGCGGAGAGGGAACCGGCGTTTACCCGATCGGACCGGGGGCGTTCCTCGTCCATCCACCCTTTCAATCCGACGCCGCGGCGGCGGCACGGGCCCAACATCCGGAGCTCATCGTGCTCGGGAACGCGCACGCACTCTGGGCCGATGGCCGGCCCTTCGTCCGAGCCGTCGTCGATCTACGAGCCGCATTCGGGGCCGCTCCGTTGGTCTGGGCTCCGCGCGTCGCGCTGCCGCACCGGATCGCCCTGTTGACCTACCTCGGGGTCGACCTCGTCGACACTACCGAATCCCACATCGCCGCGGCCCGTGGCGTCTTTCTTGACCCGGTGCTGGGCCCTCGTTCGCCGGCGCCCGCACCCCGCGAGCGGGCGTGTGATTGTCCGGCGTGTTCGTCCGAACCGCAGGGACCGCTCTCGAGCCACGCCGTGTTCGCGTGTCGCCGGGCCATGAGGGAGGCGGTCGCGGCCGCCCGGGGGGGCCGGTTGCGCGAGCTGGTGGAGTCTCGTCTCGTCACCGAGCCGGCCCTCGCCGAGATGCTGCGCTACGCCGACCGGGAGCTGGGCGGGCTCCTGGAGGAGCGAGCTCCGGTCGCGTTTTCCGGTTCGCGGGACTACGTTCTCCTCGAGTCGCACCGACGGCCGGAGATGGTCCGTTTCCGCTCACGACTTCTCGAGCGCTACCGCCCGCCTCCGTCCAAGACCGTCCTCCTCCTCGTCCCTTGCTCGAAGACCAAGCCATACCGGCGTTCCCGCAGCCACCGCCGCTTCTGGGGGGCGCTCGAAGGGCTAGGGTCGCTCGAGCGGGTCCATGTTGTTTCCGTCAGCTCCCCGATCGGACTCGTGCCCCGAGAGCTCGAGGACGTCCCTCCCGCCCGCCACTACGATATCCCGGTGACCGGGGATTGGGAGGAGAGCGAGCGGGCGTACGTTCGGACGGCCCTCGCCCACTTGCGCGCGACCGGAAACTACCGGTCCGTCATCGTTCATCTGGACGCTCTCGAATACTCGTTCCTCGCAGAGGACCTACCGGTGTCGGAGACGGTCCAATGGACCGTGAAGGACGACCGGACCACCACGAACGAGGCCGTCGGAGCCTTGCGAGCCGCGGTCGAGCGGGGCCTGCGCGGGGAAATTCCGGTCAAGGGAGGTCCCCTTTCGGTCGTGCGAGAAGAGCTCGAATCGCTCGCTGGTGTGCAGTTCGGTCCGGACGCCGCTCGGCGCCTGTTTGTTCCTCCGGTGCGCTTGAGCGGACGGCCGTGGTTCCAGCGCGTGACCGACGGACGCGCGGACCTCGCCACCTGGAGAGAGGAGCGAGGGCTGTTCCACCTCACCGTCGCCGGGGCGAGACGCCTCTGGCCCGAACCTCCGCTCGCGGTCGAAGCGGACCCCGGGGTCACGCTCGAGGGCGACCTCTTCGTTCCGGGAGTGCGGCGCGCGGACGAGCGGATCCGAGAGGGGGACGCGGTGGTCCTCGTTCGGGACGGCCATCTGGCCGGAGTCGGCGAGGCCGCCCTTCCCGGGCGACTGATGACGGAGCTCTCGCGGGGCCTCGCGGTACGGGTTCGCCATCGGGAGCACGCTCCGACCGACAGCCCCATGACCGAGGAACGGTCTCCTTCGGACGCGGGGCCGGTAGTCTAGCGGTGATGACGTCGCGCTTACAACGCGGAGATCGACGGTTCGAATCCGTCCCGGCCCACGGTCCGGCTTCGACTAACGGCTAGGCGTCGCTCCCTTCGGCGGGAACGGCCCTCGCTGGATGGGTTGGGCCGGAAGACCCTCGGCGTGCAGCAATGCCACGAACCGCGGGTCGCTGCGAATCGAGTCGAAAAAGACCCCTCGGTAGTAGAGCCAGAGCACTCGGTCGCCGTCCCGGGCATCCTTTTCCAGCAGGTCGAGCGCTCTCAATCGATCCCCGAGCGCGGCATACAGCATCGCGAGGTCGGTATCGGAGTTGTAGGATTTCTCCTCTCCGCGTTCCACCCCGAGCGCGAACAACCGGGCCGCCTCGGGCTTGCCTACGAGAGCGTTCAAGAGGGCGTGGTCGAACCGTTCCACGTCATTGGCGCCCGTAACGGGGGTGTCGGCCTCACGGCGCGCATCCTCCGGCCGCCCCGCGGCCAGGTAGAACATCCCCAAGGCGACGTGCGCGCCGACGGACGAAGGGTCTTCCTCGACTCGTCTTCGCGCCGTTTCGATTGCAGTATCAAAATTCCCGGACTCGAGTTCCGCCCAAGCGAGCATCCCTCCCAATCCGTCCCTCGGGGCCAATCGGACGAGCCATCGAAACTCCTCCTTGGCTTCGTCGAAGCGCTCGAAGGCAATGAGGAAGAGCCCGAAGAAACGATGGGCATCTACGTTGCTCGGATTGAGGGCGATTGCTTTCCGGAACTCCTCCTCGGCGCGCTTCCAGTTATGGTCGAACTGGAAGGCGATGTTAGCGAGCGCTGCGTGGGCGGCGGAGGAGTCCGGATCCAGCGCCAGCGCTCGGTCCGCGAGCTCTCGGGCCCGCGGCATCACGTCCCGGAAGGCGACCGAAGCTCCCCCGGCGGCGACGTAGACGTTGGCCCACGCGCCGAATGCCTCGGCGAAGGTGGGGTCGAGCGTCGTCGCTTGCTCGAAGCACCGAACCGCTTCCTCCAGGGCCGTCGCCGTCATCTCCGTCGACGCCGCCAGCCCCCGCAGGTACTGGTCGTAGGCGGCGAGGTTGGTCGTGCGTCTCCGAGAGGCGCCAGCCGGATTGGATTTGGTGAACTCGAGGCGCAGGGCCTCGGCCGTGCGTTCCGCGATGTCGGTCTGGACGGCGAACACATCGCCGATCTCCCGGTTGTAGCTGCTCGCCCAGATGTGTGCCTGGGTGCCGACGTCGACGAGCTGCAGGGTGATCCTAATCCGGTTCCCCGACTTACGCACACTGCCCTCGAGAACCGTGTCGACCCCGAGCTCGGACCCCACCTGAGCGATGGACTTCTGGGTCGACTTGTACGGGACCACCGACGTGCGGGCGATGACGCTCAAGTCTCGGACGTGGGAGAGCACCGAGATTAACTCCTCCGTGAGACCGTCCGCGAAGTACCCGTCGCCTGGGTTGGGGCTAATGTTGGCGAGCGGTAGGACGGCCAGGTGGCGGCCGCCAGTCGGACGTCGGGAACGCACGTCCGGCGGGGTCGACTGCCCCGGGGCCAGGATCTTGTAAACGCTCATCGGCAGCCGGATGTTCTTGAGGGTGACGGGAGGCATCTTCACGATCGGGACGGAGATCTTGTTCTGGACCTGGTCGAAAGTCTGCTGAGTGATGCAGATCCCCTCCGGGTCCGCGAGGGCCTCGATCCGCGAGGCGATGTTCACGGCGTCCCCGAGGAGATCGCCGTTCGACTGGACCACGTCGCCCACGTGGACCCCGATCCGGATTCGGATTCTCGACTCGTTCGAGGTTGTCGCGTTGTAGACCTGGAGGGAACGCTGCATCTCCACGGCGCAGCGTACGGCTTCCAGCGCGCTCTCGAATTCGACCAGGAAGGCGTCACCCACCGTCTTGACCTCGCGACCGTGGAATCTCGAGAAGATCGGCCGCAGGAGCCGGTTGTGCCGGTCGAGGACCTCGAGCGCGGTCGCTTCGTCCGTCTGAGCGAGGGTCGAGTATCCGACCATGTCGGTGAACATGATGGCGGCGAGCCGGCGGCGGGACCCGGCCACCTCCTCCGAACCTTCCCGCTGCAAGTGCGATCCTCCCCCGGCGCGCACCGGGCCGAGACACACGCGGGGATACCCTTTCAAGATTCCACCATCGTCATCGTCAGACCCTCCACCCCAGCGGGGGTGTCGGGTAATCGTAAACGGGGTCAGGCTATGTCCGACCCCGTGAAGATGCGGCAGCTGGGGCGCAACGGGCCCCGCGTATCGGCGCTGGGATTTGGCTGCATGGTGATTTCGGGCTCGTACGGAACGCCCGACGAAACCGAAGGAATCCGGACGATCCGCCGGGCCCTCGAGCTGGGCGTGAACTTCTTCGACACGGCCGACGTCTACGGGCACGGCCCGCACTCGAACGAGAAGGTCGTGGGCCGAGCCCTGGAAGGTCATCGGGATTCGGTCGTGCTCGCCTCGAAGTGCGGACTGCTCTCCTCCCCCCGCGGGGACGGGAAGCGCATCGATGGCTCTCCGAAACACATCCGAGAGGCGTGCGAAGAGAGCCTGCGACAGTTGAACGTCTCGACGATCGACCTGTACTACCTTCACCGGGTGGACCCCGAGACCCCGATCGAGGAGAGTGTGGGGGCCATGGCCGAGCTGGTCAAGGAGGGCAAGGTCCGTTTCCTCGGACTTTCCGAGGCCCACCCAAACACCCTTCGGCGCGCCCATCGGGTGCACCCGATCACCGCGGTCCAGAGCGAATACTCCCTCTGGACGCGAGATCCGGAGAACGGAATTCTGGCGACGTGCCGGGAGCTCGGGGTCGGGTTCGTACCCTTCAGTCCCCTCGGTCGAGGTTTCCTCTCGGGCAAGCTCCGGAGCCTCGAGGGACTCCCCGACGACGATTTCCGACGGGACCTTCCCCGGTTTCAGTCGGAGAACCTCGGACGGAATCTATCCCTGGTCGACCGTCTCGCGAAGGTCGCCCGGGCGAAAGGATGCACCCCGGCCCAGCTCGCACTCGCTTGGCTGCTCAGCCGCGGAAACGATATCGTGCCGATCCCCGGCACGAAGCACGCAAGGTATCTCGAGGAAAATGTCCGCTCGGCGGACCTCGAGCTGTCCGCCTCCGACCTCGAAGCGATCGAACGGGCCGTCCGACCGGAAGAGGTCGCGGGAGAACGGTACACCCCCGAGCGATTGGCCCTGGTAGACCGAGGGTAAGCGGGGGCCGGAGGGTCGAGCTCCGCCTCGCCCCGGGCACCCCGCGCGGTCGCGCGCGAGCTCGAACGGAGCGCCGGCGCCAAGGGCTATAGACGGAAACTCGTCTCGAAGGCCCGTGGACCCAGCTCCGGCCTCGACGCCCCGTGCGGACGGCAAGGAACGGGCCGCCGGCG
>Ga0209415_10005569_pt1 | contig 22584 bp, 20 predicted proteins | sample PeaSoiSIISIP2007_FD_187696 | JGI IMG/M metagenome (GOLD analysis project Ga0209415, IMG submission 187696) | Peat soil microbial communities from Weissenstadt, Germany - SII-SIP-2007 (SPAdes) (version 2) | ecosystem: Environmental > Terrestrial > Soil > Wetlands > Peat | place: Germany... | reverse complement strand
CGGGCGGCGGCGTGCCGCCGATGTCGTCCGCCGGATGGAAGTAGATCTCGGTCGTGCCCGCCGGCAGCCGCTCGATCACCCCGATCAGATAGCGCTCCGTCAGATGGCCGCTCTGATGAAGTCCGAACAGCCGATCGCTCGAGCGAATTCCCCGCGCCGCGGCCATCCGGCGCGTGCGGCGCGACAGCGCCCGGAAGATTGCGGCTTCCGCCAGCTTGCGCGATGCGTGGTCGCGCGCGATTCGCAGCGTAGTCGCCACGGGCTCGCGCGGGATGCGGATGAACGGCACGCGATGCTCCACGGCGAGATCGATCACGATCGCGGCCAGCACCGGATGAACATGAAAGTTGAGATGGCCGTCGATATGATTCAGGTAACCGACCAGTTCCAGGTGGCGTTCGAGTTGCGCGCGGCTTTCGGCCCGCAGCGCGCCGCGCAGCCTCGGGTTGAAGAAGTAGCGCATCCCGGCAAGCGTCGGATTGCGCGCGAATTCGGAGGCCGCATCGACCAATCCGCCGAGCTGCTCCGGCCCCAGGCGGCTGCGTCCGCGGCAGACCGTGAGATGGAGCCCGACGTCGAGCCCGGGCGCTTCGCGCGCCGCCGCGGCCGCCGCCGGCGCCGCCGTCTCCGCGGCCATCAGGCTCGCCCCCCGCAGCACGCCCTCGCGATGAGCCCGCAGGATGCCGGCGTTGACCTCGGGCGAGAGGCCGAAGTCGTCGCCGGTCACGATCACGACTTTCGACGCCCCGTTCATCAGGCTATTTTCCGCAAGCGCTTTCGCGCGCCGGGCGCATCTGGTGAGATGTCTGCTCGGACGATCGACGAGACTCGCGAATGATCCTGCTTTTCTATGCGTTCCGGATGGAGCTGGGGCCGTTTCGCCGCCGCCTCGAGCGCCGCCGGCCGCTGGGGCTCGATGGGCTGCGGGGCTTTCGCACGCGGATCGGAAATCTCGAGCTGGCCGCGATCGCAACCGGCGTCGGTCCGCATCGGGCGGGTCACGCCGCGCAACGCGCCTTCAAGGCCTTGCCGCACGCCTCGCTCGTCATCAGCACCGGCGTGGCGGGCGCGCTTTCGCCGGCTCTCGCGATCGGCGACGTGGTGGTGGCCGATCGATTGATCGCGGCCGGCGCCGAGAGCGCCGCACCCGAGCGCGTCATCGCGGTCGCACCCGAGCGCGTCGAGGAGCTGGGTGCGATCCTGCTGGAAGCCGGGCTCGCGGTCTCGACCGGCGCGCTGCTTACCACCAGCCGCGTGCTCGCGACCGGCGCCGCCAAGCGGCAGGCGCGCGACCTGAGCGGCGCCATCGCCGTCGACATGGAAAGCGCCAGCATTGCGGCGGAAGCGGCGAGCGAGGGCTTGCCGATGGTCTGCATGCGGACCGTGATGGATGTGGCCGGCGAGGATCTTCCGGCGGCCGGCTTTACCAATCCCGAGGGTCACGTGAACGCGCTCGCCGCGATGCGCACGATCGTGACCCGGCCGGGCGAAGTCCTGCGGCTCCCCAGGATGATGTACAACCTGTCGATTGCCACCCGCTCGCTGGCCGACGCACTCGACGCGGTGCTCCAGGCCGCCGTCTGAGCGCCCGCCCGCATCAGGCCCGCCGCCTGAGCGTTACATCGCGAGGCGTGGTTGGCCGCCTCGGCCAGATCGGAAGATCGGCTTCGAAGGGAAAGTCCGCGAGATGGCGTGCGATCGCGTCGGCGTCGGCGTGATGCTCGCGGCGAATGACGAGATGAGCCGCTAGCGCGACCATCGGCATGAAGATAAAGACGCTTGCCCACGCGACCTCCAGCGCGCCGATCCGGAACAGCATCGTGATGCCGAAGACGACGATGCCGGCGTAAAGCAGCGGCCCGAGCAACGCCCGCGACGGCAGCGCAAGTAGCATGCCGTACGGGCGGCCGCGGCCGCGATTAAGCCGGCGGTCGATTAGCTGGAAGATCGCGACGGTCGCTCCGGCGACCAGAAACCAGCCGATGAAATTGCTGATCGGCACGCCAAAATAGGGGCCCGGCGGGTCGTACCAGAACAGCTTGCCCAGGAACCATCGATCGCCGCGCACGCTCAGCGGATCGGCGACCAGATCGACCATCACCATGAACATCGCCGCCAGCATCCAGACTCGCATCGCGCCGCGCAGCCGCCAGGTATCGAGCAGCCGCACGTCCCATCCGCGCCGGCAGATCGGCGCCGCCAGCAGCATCGCAACCGTATAGCTCGCAAAGGCCAGAAAGGTGAACGAGATCGAGTCCATGAACGGAACGCCGGCGATCCATAACTCGCGGCCGCGAGTCGCCGGCAGATAATGATAGAGGCCAAACGGAACGCCGTTGTGCACCGAGCTCCATTCGCATCCCAATGCGACCGCATAGCTCAGGCAAGTGTAGGCGAGCGTCGCGCGCAGCCCATAGTTGACGACGCCGGCGATCAGAAAGCTGCCGAGAAAGATGAAGACATACGGGCGCAGCGCGATCGTCCCGATCAACAGATGGAACGCGGTGCTCATGCGGCGGAACGCGCCGCGCCGATCTCGCGGAAGAAGGCGATCGCGCGTTCGAGCGCCTGATCGACCGGGCCGGGATTGTAGCCGAGCGCGACCCGTGCCTTGGCCGAATCGAAGAACATCCGCTTGCGCGCCATCCGGACTTCGGTGAGACTCGCGCGCGGCGGCCGCCGGGTTATCGTCCGCGATACCGCCTCCGCCCCTAACGCAAACCCCCACGCCACCGCATACGGCAGTCTGACGCGCGGCGCGGGCTGGCCGGAGAGCCGCGCGAGGCGCGCCAGGGTTTCGGCCAGGGTCAGATTCTCACCGCCCAGGATGTATTTTTCGCCAACCAGGCCGCGCTCGGCGGCCAGCAGATGGCCCTGCGCGACATCCTCGACATCGACCAGGTTGAGCCCGGTGTCGACGTACGCCGGCATCCGGCGGTTGAGGAAATCGACGATAATCCGGCCGGTCGGCGTCGGCTTGTAATCGCGTGGACCGATGGGCGTGGACGGATTCACGATCACCACCGGAACGCCCTCGCGCGCCGCCTTGAGCGCCTCCTGCTCGGCCATGAACTTCGAGCGTTTGTACGGACCGACCATCTCGGCCAGCGTAACCGGCGTCGTCTCGGTGCCGACTCCGCCGTGCGGAATCCCGAGCGTGCCGACCGTGCTCGTATGGACGAAACGACGGACGCGAGCGCGCGCCGCCGCCTCGAGCAGATTCCTGGTCCCGCCCACGTTTGCGGCGTACATCGGCGCGGCGTCGACCACCCAGAGCCGATAATCGGCGGCGACGTGATAGACCTTTTCACAGCCGCGCACCGCGCGCTCGACCGCCGCGCGGTCGCGCAGGTCGCCGCGCACCAGCTCGCAGTCGAGTCCTTCAAGCGCGCGCAGGTCGGCGCCCTCGCGCACCAGCGCCCGCACTTGGGCGCCGTCGCGCACCAGCGCCCGCGCCACATGCGCACCGACAAATCCATTCGCTCCAGTGATCAGCACCACGCGCGAAGCCATCGCGATGCCCCTGTCAGGCGGCCTCCGGTATCCCGACCCGCGCGGCGACGGCCGCCGCGGCCATGCGGCCCGAAATCACAGCGCTCTCGATCGTCGCGGGCAGTTGGGTCTGGATCCAGTCGCCGGCGAGGAACAGGTTCTTGACCGGCGTCGCGGTCCCGGGGCGGATGCGATGCGAGGCGAGGTCGGGCGCCATCGTGGCCTGCTTTTCCTTGATCACGAGCGACTTCACGACCTGCGCGCCACGGGCCTCCGGAATCATCGCGCGCAGATCGTTCATCACCAGCTCGAGCAGCTCGTCGTTGTCGCGATCGACCAGCTTGCGCGCGCCGCTGATCACGAAGCTCAGGTAACCCCCGTGGCGCGCGCCGTGCTGGGCAAAAATCTTGCGCTTGTTGAAGAGCCACTGCGTGGCGCAGCCGATAAAGCCGATAAAGGCCGCTTCCGTGACCACCCGATCGAGCCACACGTGCACGCACACGATCGGCGAGACACCCAGCTCCGTCAGCCGCGCGAATAACGGGTCGCCGGCGAGCGGCGCCGGAATGATGCGGAGCAACTGGGGAGCGGCGACGGCTAGCACGAAGTTCGCGGCCTCGAGCGCGCTGCCGTCGCGCAGGCGAAGCCGGCTCACGAGCCCCGCGGCGTCGAGTTCGAGGGTCTCGACCGCGCTATGCCGCGCGACCACGCCGCCGCGCCGTTCGATAAAGTCAGTCGCGGCGGTGCAATAGAGGTCGCTCAGTCCGACGCGCGAGTAGACGAATGCCGAGTCGCTGCGCCGGCCAAAGAAGGCGCGCTTCAAGACCTCGGCGAGCAGCCCTGCCGAAGCGATTTCCGGGTCCTCATTGAGCGTGGCGGTCGCCAGCGGATACCAGAAGCATTCACGCTCGCGCGCGCCCTGCCCCATCCGTTCCATCAGTTGCGTCACGGTCAAGCGCTCGAGCGTACCGGGGTCGCGCCGGCGCATCCGCATCATCTGCGCGCTCGCGGCCATCACCCGCCATCGCTCGCGCGCGGTCAGGAGGCGATAGCGCAGCAGCGCGGCGCTCATGTGAAACGGGCCGGGCATCGGGGCCGTGCGCAGCCATCCGCGCCGGCCGCCGCGCTCGAGCATTTCGATTTCGAGGTTCGGATGAAAGAACAGCTCGCCGCGCGTCCCGATGCGGCCGAGGAAATCGAGCGTCTCGCCGTAGCAGCCCATCAGCACATGCTGGCCGTTGTCGATGAAGTCGCCGCTCTCGGGATCCTGAAAGGAGTAGGCGCGGCCGCCCAGCGCGGGCTTGCGCTCGACGAGCGCGACGCGAAGGCCGCGCTCGGCCAGCGCCACCGCGGCGCTCAAGCCCGCGAAGCCGCCGCCGACGATCGCCACGTCGCGTTTCTCGATCATCGCCGGCGTCTCAGATGCGCGCGAAGCGCAGATGGCCGCTCGCCCATGCGCGCCCGACCAGAAACAGCTTGCGCGGCGCCGACAGGCGGCATCGATGATCGAAGACGCGATAGTCGGACCGCACGATGCGGCGCAGGATGTCGCCGTAAATCAGGCGCATCGCCTCGGCCGTGAGCAGCGTGCCGCGATCCTCCGCCGGCAGGCTCTGCTCGGCAGCGGCATAGAAGCTGCTCGCGCGCCGGGCCTCAAACTCCATCAGGGCGCGGAATTGCGGGGTGTAGACGCCGTTGAGAATCTGCTCCTCCGCGACGCCGAAGCGCGTCAAATCTTCGAGCGGCAAATAAATCCGCCCGCGCGCCGCGTCCTCGCGCACATCGCGCAGGATGTTGGTGAGCTGGAAGGCGATGCCGAGGTTTTCGGCGTAGACTTCGGTGCGCGGATTGCGATAGCCGAAGATGTCGATGCACATGAGGCCGACCGCCGAAGCGACGCGATAGCAGTAGAGGCGCAGCTCGGCGAACGTATCGTAGCGGCGGCGCGTCAGGTCCATCTCGACGCCCGCGATAACCTCGTCGAAGCAGCGGCGCGGGATGCTGAAGCGGGTGGCGCTGTCGGCGAGCGCGCGGGAAATCGGATGGCTCGGCGCACCGGCGTAGACGGCGTCGAGCTCGTGCCGCCATCGCGCCAGCATCGCAGCCGGTTCGCCGATCGGCTCGTCGTCGGCGATATTGTCGATGAATCGGCAAAAGGCGTAGACCGCGTAGAGCGCGCGGCGCCGTGCCGCAGGCAGCAGCATAAAGGCGTAGTAAAAGTTGGACGCCGAGCGCCGGGTGATCCCGGCGCAGCGGTCGTAGTCGCGCGCGAGGCGGCCCGCGTTCGCTTCAGACTTCAAGCGTTCCACGCCACGCCCGCCATCCGAGCTTCAGGTAATCGCGTCTGCCGAGATGCGGCCGGCGTCGAAAGACGTCGTAGTTCGCCGCCTCGATGGCGCGCAGGATCGCAAGCCCGCCGCCGGCGAACATCAGGATGTCCCGCGCCAGGCGCCGATCGACCAGGCTGTGCAGGGGAGCGCCCTCGCATAGCAGGCGGCGCGCGTAAGCGGCCTCGTGGCGCATCAGCTCGACGAAGGCCGGCGTCGCCTCGCGGCGCGCAAGCTGGTCGGCCCCAAGGCCAAAGCGGCGCAGGTCGGCGCGCGGAAAATAGATGCGGCCCTTGTCGAGATCGATCGCGACATCCTGCCAGAAGTTGGCGAGCTGGAGCCCGCTGCAAACTCGATCGGAAAGGCGCTGGCGGGGCTCGTCGCGATAGCCGAACAGGTAGAGCACCAGGCGGCCGACCGGGTTCGCCGAATCGCGCGCGTAGCCCATCAGGTCGTCGATGGTCTCGAAGCCCTGAAAATTCACATCCGAACGGAAGGCGCGCAGCAGATTCGCGAATGGTTCGCGCGGAATGTCGAAGCGCCGGATGGTGTCGGCCAGCGCGACGAACACCGGATGCTCCGGGCGGCCGGCGTAAGCGAGGTCGAGCTCGCGCTCCCATTCATCGAGGCGCGCGAGGCTCCGCTCCTCGTCGGCGAAATCGTCGGCGTAGCGCGCATAGGCGTAGATGGCATGCATGTGCGGGCGCATCGCGCGCGGCATCAGCCACGACGCAATCGTGAAGTTCTCGTAATGACTACGCGCGAGCCGTCCACAAAAGGCGTACGCGTCATCGAGGGTCATTGGCGCGAGCGCCGAGCCGGGCGAAGCTCCGGGCGCGTCGATCGGCGGAGGTCTGCGGCGCGCGCGCTCATATCAACGCGGTCGTCGCGACCGGATCGAGTCCGGCCAGTTCGCGCGCTGCCCCGCGCGCCCAGCCGTCGGTCTCGAGCAGATCCTCGAGGCTCGCGGCCGGCCGATTATCGAAGCGTTCCATCACCGTCTCGAGATGCCGCGGCAAATCGATGAAGCGCACGTGACCGGCGAGAAACGCCGCAACCAGCTCTTCGTTGGCGGCGTTCAGACAGGCCGGCATCATGCCGCCCTCCCCGAGCGCCTCGTAGGCGAGCCGCAGGCACGGAAAGCGCGTGACGTCGGGCGCCTCGAAGGTCAGCTTGCCCCGATCAATCAATGACAGCGGCGGCAGATGCTCCAGCGGCAGACGATCGGGAAAGGCCAGCGCGTAGGCGACCGGGATCGCCATGTCGGGGATCGCCATCTCGGCGATCACGGAGCCGTCGACCAGCTCGACCATCGAATGGATCACGCTCTGGGGATGAATCACGACCGAGATCTGCACGCGATCGAGATCGAACAACCAGCGCGCCTCGATCACCTCCAGCCCCTTGTTCATCAGCGTCGCCGAATCGATCGTGATCTTGCTGCCCATCTGCCAGGTCGGATGGCGCAGCGCGTCGGCCACCGTCACGTCGGCAAATTGCTCGAGGCGAAGCTCGCGGAACGGGCCGCCCGAGGCGGTGAGGATGATGCGTTTGAGTGTGGCGCGATCGCGTCCTTCGAGACACTGGAAGATCGCATTGTGCTCGCTGTCGACCGGCAACAGGTTGACGCGATGCGCGCGGACCGCGCGGATCACCAGCTCGCCGGCGACCACCAGCACTTCCTTGTTGGCGAACGCGATGTCCTTGCCGGCGGCGATCGCGGCGAGCGTCGGACGCAGGCCCTTGGCGCCCACCAGCGCCGAGACCAGCAGCCGGGCCGCCGGATGGGTCGCGACGGCGATCGCGCCCTCCATCCCATGGACGATCGCGACGCGCTCCGGCTTGAGCCGTTCGGCCAGCTCGCCGGCGAGCTCGGCCGATGCGACCGAAACCAGCTCGGGCCGGAAGCGCCGCACCTGCGCCACCAGCAGCTCGAGATTGCGCCCCGCGGCCATCGCGACCACCCGGAAACGATCGCTGAAGCGCGCCACGACGTCGAGCGTAGTGACGCCGACCGATCCGGTCGAGCCGAGTATCGCGATCGGCTTCATGGTTTGTCCGTCAGGACGCCGCAGGATTCCTCACGCGCCGACGCAATCGCCCCAGCGCCATCAGCGGGAAGTAATGACAATAAAGGTGATAGCGCAGGTAGAAATGGTTTGGGAAGCCGGTGCCGGTGAACTCGCTTTCGTCCCATCCGCCGTCCGGGCTCTGACGATCGACGAGCCAGCTCGCTCCGCGCCGCGCCGCGCCGCTGACCTCGTCCTCGCCGGCGAGCAGACCGATCAGGGCCCACGCGGTCTGCGAGGCCGTGCTCACGCCGCGCCCCCGCCACGCGGGGTCCTTGTCACTGAGACAGCTCTCGCCCCATCCGCCATCGTCGTTCTGTTTCGATGTGAGCCAATCGACGGCGCGGCGAATCCAGGGCTCGCTCGGAGCGATGCCGATTGCGCCCAGGCCTGAGAGCGCGGAGGCAGTGCCGTAGATAAAGTTGACGCCCCAGCGGCCCCACCATGAGCCGTCGTTTTCCTGCTCGCGCCTGAGCCATTCGATTGCGCGGCGGGCCACCAGATGGTCGGCGCGATAGCCGACCGCCGCCATCATTTCGAGTACGCGGCCGGCGATGTCCGGGCAGGTCGGATCGGTCGAGGCCTCGGCGTCCGCGAACGGCGCATGATTGAGCCAGGTCGCATCATTATCGACGTCGAAAGCGGCGAAGCCGCCGTCGCGCGATTGCATGCCCATCACCCAGTTCGTGCCGACGCTGAGTGCGCGCTCGCGTGCGGCGGGATCGGCCGATTCGACCGCGGCCAGCACCATCAGGATCACCGCCGAGTCGTCGACGTCGGGGTACCAGTCGTTGAAAAATTCGAACGCCCATCCGCCCGGCTCCAGGTGCGGCCGCTTCACCGACCAGTCGCCGCGCTTGAAAATCTGATGATCGATAAGCCAGCGCGCGGCTTTGGTGAGCGCCGGGTCGGCGCTCACCAATCCCGAATCGATCAGTGCCTTGGCGGCCAGCGCGGTATCCCAGTTGGGCGAGACGCACGGCTGGTACATGATGCGATCGCCGTAGTCCCAGATGAGCTCGCGGCTTGCGGCCAGCGCCTTGCTGATCACCGGATGCTCGTTGCGGTAGCCGAGCCCCTTCAGCGCCATCGGGCTCAGCAGGTAGCAGGGCTGGATGCCGCCCCAGGAGCCGTTGGCGTCCTGATGGTCCAGGATCCAGCGCTCGACGTACCGGAGCGCGCGCTCGCGCAGGCCCTTTAGATGGTAGCGCTCGTAAGTCTTGAGCGCGCTGTTGGCCAGCAGCAGCGCGTTGCGCAGCGAGCCGAGCCGCGCTGCGCGGGCGAGTTTGAACTTGGTGAAGTGGGGAGGCTCGATGTAGAGCTCGAGTACACCGTCGCGGTAATCGACCGGGACCGTGGGCCGCGTCGCCTGCAGCAGCATCAGGCCCATCAGCGTGCCGCGCGCCCACGACGAGAGTTCGTAGATGTTCAACGGCGACCAGTTCGGCAGCAGCGCCAGCTCGACCGGCATCGCCGGCGTCGCGCTCCACGGCACCTGGTCCATCGCCGCCAGGTAAAAGCGCGCGAGCGTGCCGGTCTTGGCGATGCCGCCGTGGGCCATGATCCAACGCCGCGCCTGCAGCATCGGCTCGTCACCTGCCCGCATCCCGACCAGCTTGAGCGCGAAGTAGGCCTCGATACTGGTCGAAAGATCGCCCTCGCCGCCCGGGAAGAGGTTCCAGCTTCCGTCGCCTTGCTGGATATCGAGCAGATATTTGCGCAGCTTGGGCTCGAGCTCCGAGTCGGAGACGTCCATGAAGCGGCGGTAGATGATGAACTCCGCGTTCATCTCGGCGTTCGCTTCCAGCGGCGCCTGCCAGAAACCCTCCGGGCGCTGCATCGCGATTAGCGAGCGCTGGGCACGGCCGACGGCGTCGTCGAGGCGGGCGGAAATCTCTTCGCTGACGGGCGGCGGACCCGCGTTCTCGTCGTTCATCTGCGAAACGGCTTGCGTCGATAACTCCAAGACGGTTCCTCTCCACTCATGCGAAATCGAAAGGCGGTCAGGATGCGCGCGGGAGCGGACCGAAAGGGACGGCCGACCGCGCGCGACGGGCAAGGTCGGAGATGAGCGCTACGGGATGACCGCGCACTTCAGCATCTCGCCGCGATCGAGCATCGCGAAGACCTCGCTCAGCTCCGAGAGCCGGCGGCGTCCATTGACGATCCGCTCGACACCGAGACGCCGCTCGCCAAGCAGCTCGAGGGCGCGCTTCACGTCGCGGGGCCGATAATGGAATGGCGCGAGCAGCGTGAGATTGTCGTAATGCATCCGGCGCGTATCGACGTTCAGCACCGTACTCGCGGGGCATCCGCCGAAGAACACCACGCGGCCGCCGCGGCGCACGCGCGCCAACGCATCGTGCCAGCCGTCGAGCTTGCCGGTCGCCTCGATTACCAGGTCGGGACCGAAGCCGCCGTTGAGCCGCCCGACCTCGGCCGCCGCGTCCGCCCGCGTCGCATCGAGCACGCGGTCGGCGCCGAGTTCGCCGGCCCATCGGAGCCGCCGTTCGCCATGGCCGGCGACCACGACCTCGCGCACGCCCGCCGCCCGCAGCACCAGCAGATGAAGCAGTCCGAAGGGACCCGCGCCGACGATCAGCGCGGTCTCGCCGGGCTGCGGCTTCGCCATCGCGTGCGCGTGAATCACGCAGGCCATCGGCTCGAGCAGCGCGGCCTCCTCGAAGCTCAGGATCGGCGGCTTGCGGAAGGCGTTGCGCGCCACGATGTGCGCCGGGAGCAGGATGAAGTCGGCATAGGCGCCCATCAGCATCCTGCCGACCGCGTCGGCGCAGAGATTCTCCTGGCTGCGGAGACAGAAAAAGCATCGCCCGCACGGCGCGGTCGGCGCCGCCATCAGGCCGTCACCGACCCGGAAGCGCTCGACGCCCTCGCCCAGCGCGGCGACCACGCCGGAGAACTCATGGCCGAAGGGGGTCGGAAGATTGAACATCGGATGGCCGCGGCGCCAGGTCTTCAGATCGGTACCGCAACTCAGCGCGCATCGCACCTCGAGCAGGATCTCGCCGGGTCCGGGCGCGGGCGGCGTGAAGGCGCGCAGCTCGAGCCGGCCGGGCGCCTGCAGGATCGCCTGGCGCGGCGCGGGCGGCTCGTGCAATGGACGACGGCTCAGCGCCGCCGCGTTATCCATCAGGTGCGCGCCGCTCATTGTTTGCGCTCCACGACCAGCTTCGCGAGCCGGCGCAGCGGCTCGGCGCGATGGTCGAAGGCGGCCAGCGCATCGATCGCGTCGGCCCGCAGGCGCTCCGCGAGGCGGCGCGACGCCGCGATTCCGAGCAGCGCCGGATAGGTCGCCTTGCCGCGATCCTTGTCCTTATGCGTGCGCTTGCCGACCTGTTCGGTCGAGCCTTCGACGTCGAGCAGATCGTCGATCACCTGGAAGGCGAGGCCGAGCGCGCGCGCGTAGGCGTCGAGCGCCGCCAGTTGCGATTCGATTCCGCCGCCCAGGCGGCCGCCGCCGACCGCCGCCGCGACGAACAACGCGCCGGTCTTGCGGGCGTGGAGATCCTCTAGCTCGGCGAGGCTCACCGCGCGACCTTCGTCCATCAGGTCGAGGGTTTGACCCGCGACCATGCCGGGCGAGCCCGCGGCCGCCGCCAGTTCCGCGACGGTCTCGACCAATGCGCCGCGCGCCACCGCGGGCGGAGTCAGGCGCGCCAGCACGCCGAAGGCGTCGGTCAGAAGCGCGTCACCCGCGAGCGTAGCCATCGCCTCGCCGTAGACCTTGTGATTGGTGGGCTTGCCGCGCCGCAGATCGTCGTCGTCCATGCACGGCAGGTCATCATGGATCATCGAGTAGGTGTGAATCATCTCGAGCGCGCAGGCGAGGCCCATCGCGGATTCGAGCTTGCCGCCCACCGCTTCACAGGCCGCCAGCGCGATAACCGGGCGCAGCCGCTTGCCGCCGGCCAGCAGGCTGTAGCGCATCGCCTCGAGGAGGCGTGCGGCCGGTCCCGGGGGCTGATGCAGACGCTGCGCGAGGGTTTCCTCGACCAGCCGCACCCGCCTCTTCAGGTAGGCATCGAACTCCGCCGCGGGATTAACGGCGCCGGGAGCGGCGCTTGCGGGCACGGCGTCCACGATGTAGCCGCGGGCCCCGGCGGTTTTCAGGTTTCCCATTCGACGCTTCGCCGCCAACAAGTTGGAAGGTACCATGCCGGCAAAACGACCTCGCTTCCCCCACCTCCGCCTGTCAACCGGCGAGCCCCGTAGTGCGATGGCTCCATGCCGATGTCAGGCCACGTAATGGCGGTCCATCCGCCACGAATTCGTAAGATGCTTCCCAAAATCGAGCGCCACCGTCCCCTCGCAACCCGAATGCAGCTTGCACAGCAGGTCGCGATCGCCGGCCAGGCGGTCGAGATAGATCGGCGGACTGATGATCCGGTAGCGCCCAGGTCGATCATCAGCTTGAGCGGCATCCCCATCGGTCGGCTCTCTCCCAGGCGAGGCTCGAAGTTAGGCGACGGCCTGGCCGCCGTCGGGGTTGCCCTGCTTGATCTCGCCGAACAGCCATCCGCGAACCATCGCCAGCGCGTGCTGCGGTTCGAGCGCCGGCTGGCCCATGAACAGGAATTCGATCAGGAACCCGTTGAGCGCCGAGAGCAGGAAGGCGGCGGCGCTCGCGGGCGTGTAACCATGCGCGCAGGGTCCGCGCCGCTGGGCCTGCTCGATCAGGTTGGTCAGCAGGCCGCGATAGCCCTCGTAAAGCTGCATCACTTGCGAGCCAAGACCTTCGCCGCGATGCTCGTCGTGGAGCAACTGGGCGAGGAAGAACCGGACCGAGTTGGCGTTGTCGCGCACGAACAGCAGGTACATCTCGATCAGGCGCAGAATTTGCTCGCGCTCGTCCAGCGCCCCTGACTCCTCGGTGAAGTCGATAAAATACGGCTCCAGCAGGCGGTTGAGCACAGCAATGAAGAGCTCCTCCTTGGTCTTGAAATGCCAGAAGATCAGGGCCTTGCTGACCCGCGCCTCGCGCGCCACCTCCGACATCGAGGTCTCATGGAAGCCGCGGTTCGCGAACAGGCCCATCGCCGCGCGCAGGATCTCGTCGCGCGAGCCAAGGGCCTGTTCACGCGGTTCACTGGAAGCGATTTTTACCTGTTCTTCAGCCATCTGGATTAACTCACCCTATATGGCCTGCCAATTCCGTAGGCATCCCGAAAGCGAGCTCGGCAGCGCCGTCACAATCCCCTAACCATGCGGTCAATAACAGGCAGCATTATCCGCTCGGTCAGGAAAGTCAATAGTCGGCGATTAGGCGGCCGATACGGGCTTCCACAAAGGGAATTCTCGATCTCAGGACCCGCGACTGACCGATGGTCAGTGAAGCTCCTTAGCGGCTGCGCGGGCCTCCAGAATGATCGCCAGCGCAATCCGCGACTCGGCCAGATTGGTCTCGACGACAAGTTCGTCGTCCGACGCAATCGCGCTCTCGAACTCGGCGGCGAGCGAGCCGAACCAGGTCGAATGGTACGAATCGTCGGCGGCATCGACCACCGACAGGTCCTGCGATGCTCCCGATGACGTCAGCCGAAGCGAATTGCCTTCCAAGTCGAGCGTCCCGAGGTCGCCTCTGATCGACGCCGAGGTCCGGCGCACGGCGGCACGCCACGAAAGATGAATCGCCGCCCGACGTCCGCCCGGAAAGGCCAGTTCGAGGTCGGCAATCTCCTCCGCCCCGCCCTCGGCATCGCCAACGAGCCGCGATGAGACCAGATGCGGCGCCGCGCCCGTTCCCATCAGCCACTGCGTCAGGTAGAGCGCATGCCATCCGTGGTCGATCAGGATTCCGCCGCCCAGCGCCGGGTCGCGACGCCATCGCGCGCCCGGCCCTGCCCCGCCCGCGGGCGCAGTCCGCAAGCGCTCGAGCGTGATTTCGCGGATCGTTCCGAGCCGCCCGGAGGCGATGGTCTCGTGCGCACGCCGGTAGGCCGGCGAATGCTTCCAGTTATGCACGCACATCAGGACGCGCCCGTTGCGACGCGCCAGGCCCGCGAGCGCGTCGACTTCCGCGAGCTCGAGGCAGAGCGGCTTCTCGACGATCACATGCGCGCCGGATTCGAGCGCCGCGCGCGCCGCCGCCGCATGCCACGCCGGCGGACTCGCGACATCGACGAAATCCGGACGCTCGCCGTCGAGCATCAGGCCCAGGTCGTCGTAGACGCGCACGCCCTTCAAGATCCGAAACCCATGATGCCGCCGCTCGGCGACCGGATCGCAGATCGCGACGATCTGGACATCGGGCCGCGCCGCCCATCCCGGCAGATGCCCCTCGACGGCGACCGCGCCGAAGCCGGCTATCGCGCCGCGCAGTCTCATCCGGGGCCGCCGCGACGGCGCGTCAGGCCGCGATCCAGTCGCGCGCCATCGTTTCCAGCGTGCGGTCGGCGTCATCGCGCGTGAGCGGCGCGGTATTGAGAATCAGCCGATGGGCGCCGGCTTCGCGATAGCGCTCGATGAGCTCGCGCGGATTGGATTTGCGCGCGCCGGCGAAGGTCACCGAAATCTCGAGGTCCTCGAAGCGCCGGCCCGCCTCGGCGCACATCGCGCGCAGCTTCGCGAGCTCGGACTTGAGCTGCTCGGGCGATTGCTCGAGCGGCATCCAGCCGTCGCCGATCGCGGCCGTGTTCCTGAGCGCGCGCTCGCCGGCCGCGCCCACGATAATCGGCGGATGCGGCTTCTGGAGCGGCTTGGGATTGCAGCGCACGGCAGCAAACTTGAGGAACTCGCCGCTGAAGCTCGCATCCTCGCGGGTCCAGAGTTCCTTAATCGCACGAACATACTCGCGCGTGAGCGGCCAGCGGCGCCGGAACTCGACGCCGAAAACTTCGACCTCCTCGCGCAGCCATCCCGCACCGATTCCAACGAACAGCCGGCCGTTCGAATAATGGTCGAGCGTCGCGAGTTCTTTCGCCACATTGATCGGATTGTGCTCCGGCACCAGCAAAATTCCGGTGCCGACGCGAATCCGGCTGGTCGCCGCTGCGGCCAGCGCGAGGCTCACGAACGGGTCGGGACAGTTGTAGTAGAAGTCGGGAATCTTGCCGTCGGCGCGCGGGAACGGCGTCTTGGTCTCGCTCGGAATCACCGGATGCTCCGGGAAGACCAGCAGGTCGAAGCCCAGCGCCTCGCATTTCTGCGCGAGCGCGGCCGGATGGATCGTGTTCACTGTCGTAAAGGCAAGTAATCCGATCTTCATAGTTCGTCTCCTCGGAAATGCGGATAAGGTTTCAGGCGCTTAATCAACGCTTCAGCGGCTGCTTTACGGCCAGCCGAAGAAATCCTTTGCGTAAACGAAGTGGCCGAGGCCGGCGGCGCGCGCCGCCTCCGCATCGATTTCCTGATCGCCGACCATCGTCGAGGTCGGCAGGTCGACGCCGTACATCTGCGCGAGCTCGCGAATCATGCCGCCGCGCGGCTTGCGGCACTCGCATCGATCGTCGTCGTCATGCGGACAGAACTGCCATCCGGTCAGGATGCCGCCGAGGCGTTCGTCGAGCGTGCGCATCGCCGCCTCGACCGCCTCCGCGCGCAGCCTCCCGCGCTTGATCCCGGCCTGGTTGGAGACCACGAAAATCAGATGGTCGCGGATTGGGTCGAGCTTCTCGACCACCCCCGGCATCAACTCGAGCAGGATTTCGCCGCTGCGCCCGAGCGGCAACTGGCGCGTCTCGTCCATCCGCACCAGCGTCCCCACCAGGTCGAGGAACAGCCCGCGGTTTCCGCTCGCGCCGGCCATCGGCTCGATCAACCCGCGGCGCGCCAGTCGAGATGCGCGCTTACGTGGGCGAAGACTCCATCGAGGATCGCGGCGCCCGCCTCGGCCTGCGCCGCGGTTATCACCAGCGGCGGATTGATCCTGATGCGCGGGAAGTAGCCCATAATCACCAGGCCGCGCCGCAGGCATTCCTTGAAGATGGCCTCGGTGACCGGGCGCGCCAGCGGTTCTTTCGTCACGCGGTCGCGCACCAGGTCAAGGCCGATCAGCAGGCCGCGTCCGCGCACATCGCCGACGAACGGATATTTCTCCTTGACCGCCATCAGCCGATCGAGCAGGATCGCGCCGACGCGCCGCGAATTCTCGACCAGTCCTTCACCCTGGATGGTCTGGATCGTCGCGCCGACCGCCACCGCGGCCAGCGGATTACCGCCGTAACTCGACGACGAGGCGCTCGGCCGGCCGAATGGCTCCGCCGCGCCCAGTTCGTCGCTCAGCAGCACCCCCGAGACCGGGAAGCCCGAGCCCATCCCCTTGCCGACCGTGATGATATCGGGCTCGACCCCGCTGTGCTCGACGCCCCACCATTTGCCGGTGCGGCCGAAGCCGGTGATCATTTCGTCGGCGATCAGCAGCGCGTCGTTGGCCCGTGCGATCTCCTTGACCGCGGGCATGAAGTCATCGGGCGGGATCACGTTGCCCGCCGTCCCCTGCATCGGCTCGACGATCACGGCCGCGACCGCGCCGGCCGAACTGCGCTTGACCTGCTCGCCGGCGAACTCGACGCAATACATCCCGCACTCGGGGTAGGTCATCTTGAACGGGCATCGATAGCAATCGGCGTAAGGCGCCTGGTAGCGCCCGCCCATCAGCGGCCCGTAGCCCTGCTTCGATTCGTCGCCGATAAGTCCGAGCACGCCGGCCGTCTTGCCATGGAAGCCGCCCCAGAAGCTGACGACCTCGTGCTTCTTGGTGACCGAGCGCGCCAGGCGCAGCGCCGCCTCGACCGCTTCGGCGCCGCCGCTGTACAGATGATGACGCCGCAGCCGCCCGGGGGCGATTTCGCTCAGGCGCTTGAAGCTCTCGGCGCGCTCGGGCGTGGCGAAGGTGCCGACGATCAGGCGATTGGCCTGGTCGGCGAGCGCGCGCGCGAGGGCGGGATGGGCATGGCCGAGACTCGCCACCGCGACGCCGGCAAAGAAATCGAGGTAGACGTTGCCGTCGACGTCGGTCAGGGTCGCGCCGTCGCCGCGCTCGAAGGCGACGCCGGCGAGCTCGGAGATTCGCTGGCGGCCCGGCGCGACGTAGCGCTGCTCGTCGGCGAAGACGCGGGCCGACTTGGGTCCGGGAATCGCGGTATTAATCTGTGGCAGATCACCAATCCGATCCGAAAATGGGATTTTCTTGGAAGAGGTCTTCATAGGGTTCGCATTATAATAGCGAACCTGCGGGCGAATTCGAGCCGGGCTGGCCGGGGGGCGGACTCAGTCCGGCCGGCGGCGAACCAGGGACAGCGCGCGGCGGGCGATCGCCCGGGCGGCGGCTTCGCGCACCCGGCTGAAACTCGGCCAATCGTTAAAATCGACGATGGCTAAGTCCTCGCCACTCACGATCGCGTCGCCGCCCCAGACCTCGAGCCCGAGCGCGGCGGCGGCCCGCTCGGCCGCCTGGCGGAGCCCCAGTTCGAGCCCGCGGCCGAGCACGCCGTACTCGGGCAGCGCGGCAAAGTATTCGCCGCCGGTCACGCCATAGAACTTCACCAGCGTCCCGGCGATCGCCTGCTGGACATAGACGCGCCGAACCGCGCGGCGCGCGAAGTCCGCCAGCGCCGCATCGAGCGCCGCCGGGCCGTCGACACGCTGGACGTCGTCGGGTCCGAGCGCATGCAGATCGCCGCGTTTGACGTAGAGGCCGCGCGCCGAGTCGAGCCCGTCGGCAGCGCGTTGGCCGGCCGCGAGATCGAGCAGCACGCCGCGCGGCGCCGGCACGCCGGCCCGCATCAAGCCCGCGCCGAGCAGGTCGCGATAGCAATTGCGGATGGCGAGCGCGGAGTTGATTACCAGCGCGCCGCCTTTCTCCAGGCGCGCCAGCCGCTCGAGCTGACGTTCGCCCTGGCACATCGCGAGGACCACATCGATGGCCCGCGCGCGAGGCCGATCGTCGCGCTCCGGCGTGAGCGTGATGGTTTCGGCGCCGGCCTCAGCCAGCGCCGCGAGCGCACAATCGAGGATCGCGGCGTCGGCCTCGACCTTGCCCGGCGAGAATTGCGCCTCGCGATAGATGCCCAGCGCCAGCATCGGACTTACTTGGTTTCCGCTTCGACGAGCGTGCGCGCCGCGGCCAGATCGGCGCCTTCGTCGATATCGATCGCGCCGTGGATTTCAACCCCCAGCAGCCGCACCCGCTCCGCGACCAGCAGCGCGAGGAAGCGGCGCAGCGCGTCGAGCCCGTGCGCGCGGGCGCGCGGCACGAAATCGAAAATTGCGTTGGAAAGAAAGTAGAAGCCTGCGGTGACGAGCGCGCTCTCGCCGGCTCCCAGCGCCGCGATAGTTCGATCGGGTGCGAGCCGGGCGAACAGCGGCCGGCGATCGCCGCGCCATCGCACCAGCGCAAGCGCGCCATCGTAGCGCCCCGCCCCTGCCAGCGCGGTCGCCGCCACCGCCGCCGCAACGAAGCGCCCGAGCTCGGGCTGCGCAACCAGCGCGTCGACCGTGGCGAGCAGAAAACGATCGCCGGCCAGATGATCGGCCAGCGCGAACAGCGATTCCATCGAGTTCGCCGTATCGCGCACGCACAGCTTGAGATCGGCCGGCAGCTCGATTCGATTCGCCTCGAGCAGCCGCGCGCTCTCGGAGTTTACGATCGCCACGACCGCGCGCGCGCCCGCACGGCGCAGCGCCGCGGCCTGCCGGAGCAGCATCGGCAGCCCGCCGAGCGGGACCAGCGGCTTGGGGATCGGACCCACCGCCGGGCGCAGACGCTCGCCGCCCCCGGCGGCCAGAATCGCGCCGTCGAAAAGCGTCACCACACCAGGTCCCGCAGTTGCCCGATCGATCCAATCACGTAATCGGCCGGCGCGTCCGCGCTCTCCGTTTCCTCCTCGGGCGCGGCTGCGGTCCGCAGCCAGACCGTGCGCATCCCGAGCCGGCGGGCGGGCGCCAGGTCCTTGTCGAGCGAGTCACCGACCATCGCCGCGTCACGCGGTGCGACGCCGAGCTCGCGCAGCGCGATCATGAAGATGCCGGCGTCGGGCTTGAAGATCCCGGCGGCCGAGGAATCGACCACCACATCGATCAGGCGATCGAAGCCGCACTGCTCGAGCACCACCGGCAGATTGCCGTAGAAGTTCGAGACTATTGCGATTCGATAACGATCGTGGAGCAGGCCCAGAAGCTCGCGCGTAGTGGCGATAGTCGCCAGCGATTCGGCGACGAACCCGGCGCTGATCGAGCGCGACAGCTCGCGGCGCTCGCTCGCGCTCGCCAGTCGCGACTTCGGCAGATCAGGCGCCCCGAACTCGGCCAGCCAGACGAGCTGATGGCCGACCAGATACTCGACCATCTCCGCCAGCGCATAGCCGCGCAGCACGCTGGTATTCCGATAGCCGAGCGCGGTCGCATGGCTGAAGGCGGGATCGAGCCGGCCGCGATCCAGCACCAGGCCCGCCGCCCGGTAGTGATCGACGAAACGGTCGAGCCAATGCCGGGGTACATCCAGCGTACCGCCGAAATCGAGCAGCAACGCGAAAGGCGCATCCACGATGGCGCTCATTCTACCAACCGTCGATGGTCAGCGACAGGAACCACGGAAAGCCCGGGGCGTCCGCGCGATGATTTAAGCCGGCGCTAACACGGACGCTATCGACGGCGCCCGGATTCGCAATCTCGACTTAATAGCGGAACCCCCGTTGACAAACCGTCGTCAGTCGCCTTGACTATGACGGACCGCTCGGTCAGAAGCGGATTGACGAAACGTTAGCATCGAATTCTGAAGCAGAAACCAACCAAAAATTGAACGCTACGATTCAGACCGCACTGATCACCGCGCCGGATCACGGAACCGTAACGATTTTCGGGCGCCCCACCCTGGAGCGCCTGATGATCCTGTGCGAGCGTGCCGGCATCAGGCGCTTCGTCGTCGAGGCTGACGCGGCCGGGCAGGCCCGGGCGATCAGCGCGATGGGGCGATTCGCGCAGCGTCCCGAAGTGACCCTGGTCGAGTCGCTCGCCGCCACGCCGGGGGGTATGTCGCAGGGCGAGCCGTGCCTGATGGTCGCCGGCAACGTGGTCACCAGCCGCCTCCAGATCGACGCCCTGATGGCGCGCGCCGGCGAGGCTGCGCGCGAAGTGATTTGCGTTGGCGACCACGGCGGCGAGGCCGCGATTAGCGCGGGGCCATTCGGCCTGCTACTCGCGCGCAATGCGGCCCGTCCGATTCCGACCCACGCCGACGATTACCTGCCGTTCGCGCTCAACGGACGCCCGTCCGATCCGGCCAGCGCCGAAATTCGCCTGGCGCGATCGCTGCGCTTCGAGACCGTGGGCAGCGACGGCGTCCTGGCCCGATGCATCGACCGGCGTCTCTCCTGGCGTATCAGCCGGCATCTCGCCCGCACCTGGATCACGCCGAATCAGATGACGCTCGCCAACACGATACTGGGCTTGGGCGCGGCCGCGATGTTCGCGTCGACCGGCTACTGGTGGCGGCTGCTGGGATCGATTCTCTTCCTGCTCTCGATCACGTTCGACGGGGTCGACGGCGAGCTGGCGCGGCTCAAGATGACCGAGACCAAGTTCGGCGGGATGTTCGACAAGCTAACCGACAACCTGGTCAACGTGGCGGTCTTCATCGGGCTCATCGCAGGCTGCTACCGGACCCGTCACAGCAGCGCCTATCTGTATCTGATCGCGATCCTGCTGATCGGGTTCGGTTTTTGCGCGATTTCGGTGGCGCGCGCCTTTCGGGTTTCTGGGCCCGGCGCGGAAGCGTGGATCGGCAAGGTCGATCGGATCACCGGCCGTGACTTTGCTTATATCCTGGTGCTCCTCGCACTCTTCGATAGACTCGCGATCTTTGCCTGGGGGGCCGCGTTTGGTACTTACGTCTTTGCTCTTGGACTCTGGTGGTTGACCGATCGCTATATGCCCGCGGCGGAGGGCGATGCGCCCGCGCCCGAGACGTGTGCGATCGCGGAGGAAGCATGAACAAGCCTCGGATCCTTCTGGTCCAACCCACAACCGTCCATCTGGACTATACGCCGCACAAGACGCGATGGCGGCTGATCATGGGTTTGATGATCCCGTTGATGGCCGGGCTGACCCCGCCCGAGTACGACGTGACACTGTGCGACGAGCGGCTGGAGGATGTTGATTTCGACGCCGGCTGGGACCTGGTCGGCATGACCACGACTATCGGCGCGTCGCTGCGCGCCTATCAACTCGGCGACGAGTTCCGCCGCCGCGGCATCCCGGTCGTGATGGGCGGCTTTCACGCCACGCTGCAGACCGAGGAGGCACTGCGCCACGCCGACGCGGTGGTGCAGGGCGAAGCCGACCTGGTATGGGCGGAGCTGCTGCAGGATTGGCGCGACGGCAAGCTCAAGCGCATCTACAAGGCCGACAAACTCCACGATCTCAAGAACCTGCCGCGCCCGCGTCACGAGCTGCTCAAGCTCAACCGCTACCTGTTCAAGGCGGTGCCGGTCCAGGCCAGCCGCGGATGCCCGTATCGCTGCTCGTTCTGCGAAATTCCGGTCTTCTACAACGGCAGCTATCGCACCCGCCCGATCGGCGACATTGTCGAGGAGATCAAGCAGACCATCAAGATTACCGGCTTTCGCCGCTTCCAGTTCATCGACGATCAGATCACCGGCAAGCACAAGTTCGCCAAGGAGCTGTTCAAGGCGCTCATCCCGCTCAACATCCGCTTCTCATGCCTGTGGACGGTGAACTCGAACCACGACGAAGACCTGCTGGAGCTCGCAGCCAAAGCCGGCGTCTTCCACGTCAATATCGGGGTCGAATCGATCAGCCAGGAAAGCCTGCTGTCGATGAACAAGATTCAGAATCACGCCGACCAGTACAAGAAACTGCTGGCGCGCCTCGAAAAGCACGGCATCTACTACTCGCTCAACTTCCTGTTCGGCCTCGAAGAGGACCATCCGGGAATCTTCGACGAGACGCTGCGCTTCCTGCACGAGGTCAAGGCGCCCGAGGCGTTCTTCAACACCGTGACGCCGCGCAAGGGCACCCCGATGCGCACGATGCTCGAGAACGAGGGGCGCGTGATCATCCCGGACGCCGACATGTATACCAACAATTTCCGCTGCATGTTCGTGCCAAAGAAGCTCTCGCCGCAGCAGGTTGAAGAAGGCGTCTGGCGCTGCACCAAGGAGTTCTATTCGCTGAAATCGATGTTCAAGCGGCTGCTGATGCCGCCCGGCAAGTTCACCTGGCAGGGCCTGACCGAGAACATGCTCTTCTACTGGGGCGCCAAGCGGCAGATCGATCCGGTCGACTACTACTAGAGCTGGACGCGCGATGCCGCCGGCGGCATCGAAGCGCTGAACGCGGCGGCGAAGTCAGACGGAATTTTCGATCGCTCAGGTCGAGCGCGGCGGCATTGCGCCCGGCGCGATCACGTGCGGTTTCGGCATTGGCGGCAGCTTGGTGATATCGAGCACCTGCTTTCCGTTCACCATCAGCTTCCCGCCCGCGAAGTCGGCCTTGAGCTCGTATTGATTTCCGTTCTTCACCAGCCTGCGATTCTGCAGCCAGTCGGCGACGCGCGCGGAACCCGCCACGCGATCGACCATCGTGCATGGCGCACGCACGGTTGCCGCGCCGAACATCCGCTCCTTGACGATCGTGATCGGCGCGGCGTCCGGGGCCGGATGGGCCGCGGCGGCCGCCGGCTTCTGCGGCGTGATCGAGAGGTTGAGCTTGGCCGTGAC
>Ga0209415_10005568_pt1 | contig 22586 bp, 18 predicted proteins | sample PeaSoiSIISIP2007_FD_187696 | JGI IMG/M metagenome (GOLD analysis project Ga0209415, IMG submission 187696) | Peat soil microbial communities from Weissenstadt, Germany - SII-SIP-2007 (SPAdes) (version 2) | ecosystem: Environmental > Terrestrial > Soil > Wetlands > Peat | place: Germany... | reverse complement strand
CTGGTCGACATCGACCGTGATACCACGACCAGCACGGCTACCAACCCTTCTGGCCTTTACACATTTCCGAGCGTTCGCCCGGGGCGTTACCGAATGGAAGTCACAGCCGCAGGCTTCAGAGTAGTAAATGTCACGGGCCTCATCGTAAACGTGCAGGACCACATCGAGCAGAACTTTCGTGTTCAGGTTGGTTCTGTGGCGGAAAGCGTGACGGTAACGGCAGGTGCTCCGCTCGTGAATACAACGGATGCTACGGTCAGCACGGTCGTGGACCGTCAGTTCGCCGAGAATCTCCCCCTGAATGGCAGAAGTTTTCAGACCCTGATTCAACTCACTCCCGGGGTCGTTCTTACTGCGAATAATGGGTTCGACTCGGGCCAGTTCAGTGTCAATGGGCAACGAGCGGCCTCAAATTACTGGATGGTCGACGGCGTGAGCGCCAACATAGGCATCGCTGCAACAGTGACGGCCGCCCCAGGGAACGGACTGGCTGGTGCGTTGGGTTCGACTAGTGTTTTGGGAGGGACGAACAGCCTGGTTTCAGTTGACGCCATGCAGGAGTTTCGTATCCAAACCTCTACCTTCGCGCCCGAGTTTGGCCGGACACCGGGCGGCCAGATTTCGATCGTCACTCGCTCTGGGACCAATCAATTTCACGGCACAATATTTAACTACTTGAGAAATGACGTATTCGACGCTAATGATTGGTTCAATGGCTACATAAACAATCCCCCGCTTCCCAAGGCGAAGGAGCGTCAGGATGATTTTGGCGGAACCCTTGGCGGCCCGATTCTTAAGAACAGGACTTTCTTTTTCGTTTCGTATGAAGGACTGCGCCTCAGATTGCCCCAGACTGCGCTGACGAAGGTCCCGGACGCGAATCCCCAAGATCCTTTTTCACGGCAATTTGCAAACTCGATCCTGCAGCCCTATTTGAATGCTTTTCCCCTGCCGAACGGACCTGAAGTCTTGGATGCAGGCGGCAACCACCAAGGTGTAGCGCAGTTCAACACCAGCTACACGAATCCTGCCACGCTTAACGCTTATAGCCTTCGGATTGATCACAGAGTGAGCGACAAGCTGAATGCTTTTGGGAGGTATGATTATTCGCCTTCGCAGCTAAGCCAGCGTGGATCGAACGCCGGGCTGAGCACCGTCTCGCCCAGCCGAGCCACAACCCAAACTGGCACACTCGGAGTAACCTGGGCGCCATCGACACTTCTGGCAAACGACTTTCGATTCAACTACAGCAGCACGGATTCTTCCCTTTCCTCTTACTTGGATGATTTCGGAGGCGCAGTAAAACTCGGAGCACTGCCATTCCCGACGCCCTTTACGAGTCTAAATGGATCGTTTTTGTTATCTGTCAGCTCGCTAGCTACCCTTGAGCCCGGGAACCTTCTGGCAGGAGTCAATGCCCACCATCGCCAGCGACAACTCAATTTCGTTGACAGCGTATCTTTACAGAGAGGCTCACACGCTATAAAGTTTGGCGTCGATTTTCGCCGCCTGTCTCCTCAGCTTCATCCTCTCACATATGGGCAAAACGCCTACTTTTTCGATCTACCGTCCTTCGAAGCGGCAAGCCCATTTCTAGTTAATGTGTCTTCTAATCTTCCCGTGACCCTGTTATTTCGCAATCTCGGAGTCTTCGCGCAAGATACATGGCGCGTTGCACCTGGACTCACGCTGACTTACGGGTTGAGGTGGGACACCGACTTCGTCCCTGCATCGCTCAGCGGTCCCGGCTTTCCTGCGGTGGTAGGTTTCAATCTAAGCAATCTGGCGAATCTTGCTCTGGCTCCTGCGGGTACGTCACCTTATAAGACAACCTACGGCAACGTTGCCCCTCGTATCGGATTAGCCTATCAACTGTCACAGAGCCCGCGCTGGCAGATGGTGATTCGGGGAGGGTTCGGGATTTTCTATGATCTGGCGACATCCGAAGCAGGGAATCTTGCGCAATTGGGTACGTATCCGTTTGGGGGATCGAAGTCCGTACTTGGCCCTGCCTTAGGGGGCACCGCCACGTTTCCTTTGAGTTCTACAGATGAGGCTCCCGCTCAAATCGCACCACCCAACGCGAGCAATCTCGGCACGCTCGACGCATTTGATCCTAAGTTGCAGTTGCCTCATACGCTGCAATGGAATGTTGCCATCGAACAGTCCTTGGGGAAACAGCAAAGCGTGAGCGCATCCTACGTTGGTGCGGCCGGAAGGCGGCTTCTTCAATCCGCGTACATAAGCAACCCGAACCCCAACCTTTATGCCGCCGACCTCGTGACCAACACCGGCACTTCCAGCTTCAACGCATTCCAGCTCCAGTTCCATCGGCAGATGTCCCACGGTCTTCAGGGTCTTGCTTCCTACGCATGGTCGCATTCGATTGATACTGCGTCGGCTGGTTCCATTGGCAGCGGGTCCAATACAATCTCAGCGTTAAATTCCAGTATCACCCGTGGGCCGTCTGACTTCGACATTCGGAACGCCTTATCAGTTGCGTTAACTTACGACGTGCCGCTGCATGCCAGCAATACCCTTGCGAATGCAATCCTTCGTGGGTGGTCGGTCGAAAATATCGTCCAAGCTCGATCCGCTCCTCCAGTTGACGTTTACTACGGATTCACTGCTCAACTTTCGCGCGGCTTCCTTACGAATCCGAGGCCGGACGTGGTTGCCGGTGTGCCTTTGTACTTATACGGGCCGCAGTATCCCGGGGGCAAAGCGTTCAACAACACTACGGGCGCAGTAGCGGGAGGGTGTCCCGATGGTAACCCCAGCATAGGACCGTTCTGCTCTTCGCCAATCGACCCAATCACCGGTTTGCCTTTGGCTCAAGGCGACCTGCCTCGGAACGCCCTGCGCGGATTCGGGCTCGCCCAATGGGATTTTGGCGTCCACCGGGAGTTTCCAATTCATGAATCAGTGAGACTACAATTCCGCGCCGAGATGTTCAACCTTCTGAACCACCCCAACTTCGGACCGCCGTCCGGCAACCTCGGTGCTCCCGGCTCACCAAACTCACAGTTCGGCCTGTCCCTCGCGATGTTGGGCCAGAGCCTCGGCGGAGGAGGCAATCTCGGGAATGGAGCGTTCGATCCTCTCTATCAAATCGGTGGTCCACGGTCTATGCAGTTCGCTCTGAAACTATTCTTCTGAACAAAAGGGATGTCCTGATGTCATGTACGCGTCAGATGCTTGATCTGTGCCTCGAAAAACGCAGCAAGCAAGCGAAGTCAAAGCTCCGCAGGCCTCTTGGCCCTTCCTGGCTCAATATCTTTCTCGTGATGATCTTATCAACCTACGCGATCTGCATCGGTCGTCCTGAAGAGCCGAGAATCCGGGCACACACCAACGAACCGAATGCAGGGAGCGCCGCTGCAAAGCGGCCCGTGACCGTAGCGGATTCTATTCAGATGACCCGCCTTGGCGATCTGCTATATAACGACGGCGCGCCCTCCAAAGGCCTTGTGGCCAAGTTGTCGCCCGATGGAAAGCGGTTCGTCGTGATCCTGCGAAAAGGGAATCTAGAATCGAATACGAACGAGTATTCTCTGATTCTGTTTGAAACGGACGAGGTTTTTCGCTCACCGAGTCCTCGCGTGCTGCTTTCAATGTCTTCATCATCGAACCGGCCCGCAATTCAGAATGTGGTCTGGCTGGGCGATAACGACACTATCCTGTTTCTGGGTGAGCATCCGGGCGAGAGGACTCAGCTCTATTCGTTCAAATGCAACTCCAATGAGTTGAAAAAGCTCACCAATCACGCCACCAATCTAACCGCGTTCGTTGCCTCGGCGACGAGCCGCGAAATTGTTTTTGCGGCCGAAGACCCTGAGGTGCTTTTTGTGAACCCGAACACAGCGCGCAAGGGCATCAATGTCACCAGCGAAGAACTGTCCGATCTGATTGCGGGGAAACATGGAGGTGGGGAAGACGCCGACTACACGTTGTTCATCAAACAGGCGGGTTCTGAAGCTGAAACCACAATAAAGACCGAAGGCCGCGTCCTTCCGAGCCAGATGTGGCTTTCGCCGGATGGGCTGCACCTGGTCATGCAAACAGAAGCGACTCAAGTCCCCAGCGCCTGGTCCGAGTATGACGACCAATTCTTGAAACCCTCCCGGTACCCGGCTTCCTCTTCTGGAGCGCGAACCTCGATTTTTCAGTATGAGGTGGTCGATCTAACCACGGGTACGAGTCGGCTCTTGCTGGATGGCCCAATTCCGCCAGCTGGCGGATCGGAGATGGCTTGGTCGCCCGACAGCCAGTCAGTGGTTGTGTCCGACATGTATCTCCCGCTGAATCTTGATGATGCCGCGCAACGCGCTCGGAGAAAGGCGCATACGTTCCTGGCGGAAGTTAAAATACCCGACCGCCAGCTCGTGGAGATCAGCGACGAGGACTTGCGGCTTCTCAGCTGGGATGCAAAGACCAACGAAGTCGTATGCGATGTCGGACGGGTGGATAGTCTCATCGGAACGACCACCCGAAAAGCGTATTTCCGGAAGAGCAACGACGCTTGGGCGCGATCCACTACACCGCATGAACAGGAAAAAGCGATCCCCGCGCTACCGGATATCGTTCTCGATGAAAACATGAACCAGCCTCCGCGAATTCTTGCCATCGATCCCGACACTGGCCGGAAGTCGCTGCTCATGGACTTGAACCCCCAGTTCCAAGGTCTGGCGTTGGCAAGAGTCGAGGAAATTGCGTGGAAACCTTCTGGCCACGAAGAAGTCAAGGCCGGACTGTATTGGCCCGTCGACTATATCGTCGGCAAGAAATATCCGCTTGTCATACAGACGCACGGATGGAATCCAGACAGATTTTGGATAGATGGACCTTGGACAACCGCGTTTGCTGCCCAGGCACTAGCCGGCAAAGGGTTCTTCGTTTTGCAGGTCTATGAGTCTCCCAGCGACATTCATCTGCTGGACACCCCCAAGGAAGTTCTAACAGCCATGGCAGTATATGACAGCGCCATTGACTTTCTGGATCGCAGAAGGCCGATTGATCGAAATCGCATCGGCATCATCGGTTTCAGCCGGACCTATTATTACGTTACTTATGCGCTCACCCACTCCAAACATCACTTTGCCGCAGCTGCCTTGGCTGAAGGCGCTGACTTTGGCTATTTCCAGTACATGGCGTATTCGAACCATGACCAAGCGTCCACTGGTGAGTCTGACCAGTTGAACGGGGCTCCTCCCTTTGGTCAGGGCTTACTCAAATGGCTCAAGGTGTCGCCTGCGTTTCTTATGGATAAGATCGAAACCCCGCTCCGTATTCACACCATGGGGCCAGACGCGTTGGTGGGTAACTGGCATTGGTTTGCCGGACTCACCCGGCTGGAAAAACCGGTAGAGATGATCTATCTGCCGGAAGGAACGCACGTACTGGAAAGACCCTGGGATCGCATGATTTCGCAACAGGGCAACGTGGACTGGTTCTGCTTTTGGCTCAAGGACGAGGAGGATCCCAATCCAGCAAAGGCCGAACAATACAAGCGCTGGCGTCATCTTCGCGACCTGAGCATTAAGAGCAGAGCACGCGCCAAGAGTAAATGATACACATCATCCCGCCTGCGCCAAGTCACTCATCCAGATCGTAGGCGGGAAGGATGCGCCAATGAATGGCTTCGAGGATTCCCTGATGGCCCTTGATCAGCGTGCCACGGATAACTTCCATCAAACTGCCCAGCTCGACGATTACGGGCCTGCGGTATTGAATCGCCTGGTCCATAGCGCTCCTTACTTCCGGAATTCCAGCAACCGGTCGTAAAGCGATGTGCCAATTTCCTGACTTGATTGACGCAGTAAAAGCAGCTTACTCGGCAAGATCGTAAGCGGGGTGCGAGATTCTCACCAAGTATGCGTCAAAGAAAATCGAAATCGGCTTCAACCCGGTACGTTCGACCACACGGACTGCCTCTCCGAGGACGACAATTTGTGGTTTCGTATAAGTCATGGTGTTTTCCTCTCCCCGAGTGTTGCCTACTGTCGGCTGCTCCTTCTTCGGTGGACAGGCAGCATCGCAGGCCCACGACGATCTGACGGCTTCTGTCAAGTGGGTGTAAAATATTCCTTCCCGGCCGCCAGCAGCAGCCGGGAAGGCAAGCGCAAGTTTGGTTACGGAATCGGCGCCTATGAGGGTTTACTCGTCCAAATCATAGGCGGGTTGCGTGATCTTCACAGGTGAGTCCAAGAAGGACCCAGTTGGCTTTACCCCAGTGCGTTCGATCACGCGGACTGCTTCTCCGAGCACTGCTACTTCTGGCTTTGTGTAGTTCATTGTGTTGCTCCTTTGTTGGAATATTCCGTCCCGATTCTGCTGGGCACGGAAGATCGTTGCTGGGCTGTGGCTACGCAGTTACCCGCAATTCATGTTGTCTCGCCAATGACGAGGAGGCCGCGGGAGCGTCGAGCAGCCCGCGTCCACCCAGATCACGTAGCCAATATTCCAGCGAAATTGTCCAGAGTGCCCGCACCAGCGGAACGGTTTTCCCCGCGCGGGCGTCAGAAATCACCTTCAGTAATCGATCCTCATGCACGTACCCGAGGCGCGAACTCAGGGATGCCTCGTAAATGTTCTGCAGCTCATCCCAGTGCTTTTCCAGAACCAGAACAGGGGTACGCGCGCCAACCTGCTTGGTGCGACGCGACAGGATCTCCTCAGGCACGGTGCCAGTTAGGGACCGCCGCATGAGCGAACGTCTCTCACCCGGGCGCAATAGTTGACTCGCCGGTATGGAGAGTATGAACTCGATCAAATTCTGATCGAGGTAGGGATAGCGAGCTTCCTCGATAGCCGACAAGGGCGTCGTAAACTTAGCTAATTTACAGGCCATCAGCTGCACGCCAGCGATGTAAGCGCGGCGTGTGGGCAGCCAGAGCCCAAAGTGCTCGTCGACATCCAACTGACGGACGGCCAGCCTGGTGCGCCTGGCAAAGTCTTTCCGGATCCAGGACTCGACTTTCGCTTCCTTAGCCAAATACTGGCCTGTGGAAGGAGGCAGCACGCCGATTGCAGACTGCCAGAGGAGTTGAATCCACGGTCTGCGTTGGGCCAAGCTCCAAGCTGTGAGCTGTTTCGCGAGCCTGACGAGCTTGAATTGCACGATGAGATCGCCCAAGAGCGCGCGGGGATCGGGAACTCCTCCCAGAAATTCGTCGCCTCCAATACCCGAAAGAATCGCTCTGTAGCCGCCTCCACGTACAACATCAGCACGCTCGTCTACAAGTTTCCGTCCCACGCCGAGTGCTCCGGGCAGAGGGCAGAACTCGGAGCATTCAAGCGAAGCCGGAAAACTCCCCAGTTTGCTGCCGTCAACGTGGATGCCGACTCTTCCACGCTTCTGCTCGATCATCGGGAAGTAAATCGAGTCATCCCCATTCGGCTCGGTGTTGTCGTAGTAAGAGATCGTGTCGAGACGAGAGAACTGCTCTCCTTCGTTGGCAATGATGTCGTCCGCCATACAGACGATTGAAGAAGAGTCGAGTCCGCCGCTGAGTTCAGCAAGGATCGGCGAGTCTGAACGCAACCTGCGCCGCACTGATTGCCGGAACAAATGGCGGAAGTGCTCTTCGTATTCCGCGTCGGTGTTGTAGCTAATTCGCGACTTGGGGCTGAATCGCCAGAAGCGTTCGCCCGAGACGCGGCCGTTTCGAATGCGCACGAATTGTCCTGGCGGAACTTCGCGAATCTCGCGATAGGGAGTCAGATGCGCATCAGAATCATGAGCGAAGTATCCTGCAATGTAGTCGTCGTCGATGTGGAACTTGGCGCCCGAGAGAAGCACCAAAGGACTGAGATCCGTTGACCACCAAACTTGGTCGTTCTTGTGGTAATAAAAGACGTGCCGGATGGCCATGAAGTCGGCGGCGAACAGGAGTTCACGCTGCTCCGGTTTCCAGATGGAGACCGCCCAATCGCCGACGATGCGGCGGAAACAATCGGTGTCCCAGCGGTCGAAGGCGGCAGCGCATATGGCGACGTCAGTTGGCCTGGCGTCAAGTTCACTGCACAGCTCGGCAATAAGCACTTCGCGGTTGTCGAGGCGGCCATCCCAAGTGAGGATGAAGCCTCGGCTGGAGGTGTAAGGCTGTTTCTCCTGGCGCGATTCAGTCGTAGTATGGAAGGGACGATAGAGGAGTGCAACCGAACCATCCACATAGCGCGATTCGCCGTCTGGACCTTGCTGCCTCAAGGAGTCGCTGAGGTTCTCCAGCAATCTGCGGTCGACCGGCCGGCCGTCGAAATTCCAGATGCCAGCTTGCACACTCATACCGATCTCCTTGGTTAGCAACGATCCCAAACGGCATAGGTCGCCTGGACGTTCGAGCGCTCGTTGATTGCCTGCCCCTCGACTTCGACCCATGCATGGGCCTTGAACGGAAGTTTCTGCGCGCCCAGGACCATGTGCGCGGCGATGCCGCGCTTCCTGAGCAAATACGTAATGACAAAGGAGCGCTGCAGGCAAAGAGCCTGTTTTGGATACCAGATGCAGGCGTAGTTGACCGGCACGCAGACACGGTTGATGATGTCTTGACCAGAAGGCGCGTTGGCGACGGGCCAGCTCTTGACCATCGAATAAATGGTCTCGAAGCGACAGAAGGTACTCAGAACGTCATACACAAATAGTGTCAACAACGCGCGAATAAACAGCATCACGAAAACCTCCCGTGCCCGACATGGATTCCGAGTTCGTGACAGATGAAGGCGAGTCTGTCGGTGAGAGCGTCGATCTTGGCCGACAGAGGCTGAACCGGCGTGTGGCCCCAGTCTGGTTTGTAATCGAGCAGGATCGGATGTTCTGAGCGATTTGCCGCCTGAAGGCGTGCCGCCATTTTCCGGGCATGCATTGGGTTGCAACGCGTGTCCGCATCACCCGATATGAGCAGGACAGCGGGATAGTCCGCGCCGTCTTGCACACGATGGTAGGGCGAGTAGGCGAGCAGGGAGCGGAGGTCCCGCTCATCTTCGGGTGAACCATATTCCTCTGCCCATCCCGCTGCGAAATCGAAGAGGTGATACCTCGTCATGTCGAGCAAGGGCCCGAGGCAGATGGCAGCGCGGAACAGCCCGGGACGTTGAGTAATGGCGGCGCCAACCAGGAGGCCGGCGTTAGAGCCACCGCCAATGGCAATACGGCCACGTGCAGAGCGCCCTTCCGATATGAGCCACTCCGCGGCCACGATGAAGTCATCAAATGAGTTTTGGCGGTTCTCGCGCCTGCCCGCCCTGTGCCATTCTTCGCCCAGCTCTGAGCCTCCGCGGAGAGCAGGAACGGCAAACAGCAGTCCCTGCTCGATCAGAAAGGTTGCAAAGGCAGTGAAACGGGGCGTGACACAACTCCCAAATCCACCGTAACCAGTCAGAAAGGTTGGCAGCGGTCCTGAGTGTAAAAGATCTCTCCTGGCTGCAACAAAAAGCGGAATCGAAGTGCCGTCCTTCGATGAATATGTAGTCTCTTCGACAGCGATGACGGAAGTATCAAATGGGACATTCGCCTCCTGCCACAAGTAAGACTTCTCTTCTCGCGCGCTATAGCAATAGACGGCGGGCGGTTGAGCGACTGCGGTGTAGCTGTAGAACAACCTATCGCTTCGATTCGTGGGATTTAGAAGGTCGATAGTCCCATGCGGAGAAAATGGAGAATCCTTTCTCTCGCCATCCTTGATGCCGAATGCATCGATTTGAGTGGAGAAACGATCGACACGAGTCACGAAGATTCGGTCACCGGCAACCGTGAACTGCTGGATACGGCGATCGGACTGGGGGACAATGTCTCGCCAATGTGTTGGATCCGGACACTCGAGAGCGATACTAACGATCCGAAAGTTCGGGGCGGCGAAGTCGGTGTAGGCGAACAGTTGGCCCTGTGCGAAGAACGGCGCAAAGCAGCCTGCGATATCGCGTAACAAGAGCCTGGGAGCCGCTCCCGGCTCCAGGCTGTGCAAGTAGATCGAGGCGGTCGGTTGCTTGCCGGCAGAAAACACCGCGTAAGCCAGAAGCTTGGCTTCGGGTGAATCGAGAATTCCAAGAAAGAGATTCGGTCCTTCACCCGCAAGAAACACTTCGACATCCTGTGATCGGTCGCTACCGAAGCGATGCCAGAAAGCGGCTTTATAGTTGGGCCTTGGATCGCGCAGATCGCGATGAGAGTAGTAGAACCCTGTGCCATCGGGCGGAAAAACAAACCCTGTGCAGAAGCCTTCAGGAAGGCGGTCCGGAAGTACGGTGTTCCGCTCGATATCAAGGACCTCTAAAGAGGAGTGATCGGTGCCGCCTTGTCGCACAGCATAGGCAAGGAGCCGAGCGTCATGAGAAATCGCGACAATAGAAACGGCAGTCGCAGTCCCGGTTGCGCGCAGCCCTGGATCGACTAGGACGGTCTCATCTCCGAATAACCCGTTTCGCATTACGATGACAGGCTGCTCTCTGTCTTCCTGACGCTTGAGAAAGAAGTAGCGGTCGCCGACGTTCCAGGGTTCGGAAATAACTTCCTTGAACGCCATGAGTTCTCCAACTCGTTCTCTAATTTGCTCTCGCCTCGGAATCGCATCAAAATATGCGCGGGTATACGCTACCTGCTCTTCGAGCCACGCTCGTGTGCCTGGCGAGTTCTGATCTTCCAGCCAGCGATAGGGATCCGTGACCTCAACGCCGTGCAGGACTTCGGTAACAGGTTCCGCCTGGGTTAGTGGGGGCGCGGCTACTGCAGGAGGCATGTACTACCTTCCAAAACGTGCTGGCCGACTGAAGTGGCAGTTTGGGAACTTGGGATCTATCCCCAGATGTAGAGTTAAGCGATGAGTGCACCGTACATCTACAGCCGACCCGCTTTGAAAACTTTTTTTTCATGCACGAAATCGTGCATCTTATCCTCCGATTGAACGATCTCGGTTCGACGCACCTGGTTTGTGGTGCGAGCTCGGAATGTGATGAGCGGAAAGAGGTTGAAAGAAGAGTCAATGAAGCTTAACTGCCGGTTAGCAGCCATAGATCCGCGATTGGGGGCCCGACAGCTACGGCCTGAGTCCGCCACCGGCTGCACGAAATCGTGCAGCAGCTGAGTAATTAGTCGAAACGAGGGAGCGTCAACGCTACTTGCGGCTCCCAAATGCATTGGCCGGTAACCCCGACTTACTTTCCTGCTTTGTTCTGCTTTCGGAACAAAACCAAGATTGTTGTTGACGTAGGCCGTCTTGCCTTTATACTCAGGCGAAAATAGGGTTCTTGTACCTGCTGGCGGTATCGTTGGCCGTAGTTTGTTCATAGTGGAACAAAATGAAAGAGAAACTTTCTGCTAGCTGTGGTGTTGTACGAGTAAAGTACGCGAAAGGACATTGCCGCGAAAATAAGTCGGCAGTGGAGTTGAACATAATCTGACAGGACGCACAGATGGGCTGATGCCATGCGGCATCCCGAGGGGGCCTTCTGCGACACTTCGCGAAGAACGCGCTTTTATCGACTAGCAAGTGCAGACTTCCAAAACCAAGTCTGTTCTGCGGCGGGAGTAGTAGTCATGACGAGCCCGGGGGAATGGCTTCGAGGGCTTCGGGAAGAACTTCACCTCACGCGCATGGCGGTCGAGCGCCTCACCAGCGAGATCGCGCGCAGCGCCAACGATGAGCGCTATCGGATTCGGCGCGGGCGACTCGCCGACATGGAAGATGACAAGTCCTCGCCGGACATTTTCGAGGCTCAGAGCCTTAGCAAATGCTACAAGGTAACCTACCCTGCGATCTTGCAGGCCTTCGGCGTGAGACTGGAAGACTCCCAGAATCTGCCGCAGGGCCCGACACACACCGACGAGACCACAAAACAGTGGTCCTTCGCTGACACGGATCGGCCATTTTCCCTCACATTTCAGAGCAAAATCAGCTTCGATAAGACGCGGCTGGTAACCGAGAGCGCGGAGGAACTCGGAGTGCCTGCAATTGTGCGCCAGCGTTTGGATGCAGGTCAGTTTCGACTGGGCATCATCGCCTTGAATGACGACACCATGGACGATCTCGTTCCCGGCGGTTCCGTGGTTGTAATCGACAAATTGCATAGCACGGTAGAGATTCGTGACTGGAAAACCATTCAAGAACGGCCGATCTACTTTGTATGGCACGAAAACGGCTATAGTTGTTCCTGGTGCAACGTCGTACGTGACACCCTGTTCATTGTGCCTTATCCGACTTCGCGCCGGCCGGTTATGATTTTCAAGATGCCGCGCGCCGCGACCATTATTGGTCGGATTATTCACGTGTGGCCTCCTCTGATCATCGAAAGGACACCAGCGTAAAACAGCCACCGAGCATGTTCTGATGGGGTTACGCGTGTTGTTTTGCCCACGGGAAAATCCTGCTCAACCACGACCGCGTAGCTAACGTTTGGCCGGAGCGATGAATCAAGCGCTTCGCTTCGAGCGATTGAAGGAATTCAACCACATCGGAAAGAAGCTGGGATCGGGGAACCGCGAAATCCTGAGCCAGCGAGTCAGCGATCTGATCGACGGAATAACGCTTCTTCAGCAGTTCCCAAATCTTCAATCCGACGGGATTAAGACTGAAGCAAATCCCCTGCTCAATGTCCAATAGTACGGCTCCGTCCTCAGAAGCAGTCTCCCGGACGCCCGGTGCGATCACGATGTCTTCGGTAGTAATCGGCTCATCCATAGCTCCCCTCAATGGACTCTTGATGTTGCTCAGGCCGAGCATCCGGGAGAATATGCCTCTTCACGTGAGAATCTGCAAAGAAACATTTTTGCTGCAGGAATTCGTGCAGACTGGATTTCGCGGCGAAGTTGGCGTATCAACGACCAATAAGCTTCGATCAGCAACTCTAAGTTCTTGGGCCGATTGAGATTCGTTTCGCCGAAGTTCCAGCCATAAGATTTGAGAGATTGGTTCCCGCTACTTACACTGGCGCGCCCCGGTTGACAGGTTCTCGAATGCGTGCAGGAATTCGTGCAGGACGGCGGCGGCCGCGGCCCGACGGGTCGCGTCACTTCTATAGCTGGATACGAAGGGCCGCTTCTCCTTAGCCGCTGAAATGCAACAGGTTACGGACACGCGAAGGCGCTGGAACGGAGGGCATGGGCGCCGACCTTAGCGCCGAAATTGCAGCACCGAAAAAATATTTGTTCAGTTTCTTCCAAATCGCGCTAGGTAGTAAACACGCAGGACAAAGAGGGAAATCCATGTCTTCTGAGTTGAGCTGGCTTAGCCGACAGGCACGTCCTGTGCTGTCGCTGCTTATCGCAAATCTCGTCGTCATGATTGCAGGCAGTGGACTTTCTCTCCTCGATCCTTTGGTCGTGAGGTGGTTAATCGATGTTGCTCTTCCAAAACGGGATCTCCGCCTCGTTCTGTTTGGCACCCTGGTCTTTTGCGTTGTGTATTTGGCAAGCGTGATCGTCAGTTACCTATCCTCGTTCATCAGCTGCGTCGTCACTCAAAAGATGGTCTTTCGAATCCGGGTGTCTTTGCTGCGGCGAATCCAAACTTTGCCGGCGCGATATCACGGGAACTCTCAGGTTGGAGAAACACTCTATCGGATCGAGCAGGACGTTGACCGCGTGGCGGAATTGAGCGGAGACATTCTTCCTTTGACCATTCAGATCGTGATCATGGGCGTAATGGTCCTTGTGACCATGGGAATCCTGAATTGGCATTTGACCCTAGTAATCGCCCCACTGCTCCCGGTCTTTTACCTATTACAACGTAGATATGCGACCAGATTAAAAGAGGCGGCAGACAGCGTCCAGAATCAGTCGGGAAAGATCGGAGCGTTCTTGCAAGAACATTTGGCAGGCATGTTGCAGTTGCAACTGCTGAATCGTACTGGCACACAAGGCAGAAAGTTTGCCCGTCTGGCGGCCGAAGGAGCAAAATTCCAGATCAGGCAGCGAGCAACCGAAATGTCTTTTGGTGCAGCTTCCATTTCGGTGATCGTTCTTGGCATGGGGCTGATCCTTGGTTACGGAGGCTACGAAGTAACCCGGAGCGCTTTAACCGTTGGTGGACTCGTGGCTTTCTACGGCTACGTCTTTCGCCTGTTCGCGCCCGTGAGCATTGCCATTGACCTCCAGTCGCGGCTGCAACGCGTCGGCGCCAGCATCCGTCGCATTCTCGAAATTACGAGCGGCGATCCAAAAATTGCGGGACGCGAGTCCATGACACCTTTGCGGTGCGATATCAAGCCCGAACTGGAATTCCGTTCGGTATGGTTTTGCTACAACGAAGACCGCCCAGTGTTGCGCGATATGAGCTTTCGTATCGAAGCAGGCGAGAGCGTGGCCGTTGTGGGCCTGAATGGCTCCGGGAAGAGCACCATTGGACTTCTCGCGACGCGATTGTACGAACCGGATGCGGGCTCGATTCTGGTGGGAGGGCAGGACATTCAGCAGGTCGGCCGCCGAAGCCTTCGCGCTCTCCTGACCCTGGTTCCACAGGATCCAGTCCTTTTTGATGAAACGATCAGAGGAAATCTTCTGTATGGGAATCCAAGAGCGACTGGCAAAGACTTGGAGACAGTCGCCGCTCTCACGCAGTTGGACCGAGTGCTTCAAACGCTTCCGAGGGGGCTCGACGAACCATTAGGGCCACTCGGCGGCCGGCTTTCCGGCGGAGAAAAGAAGAGACTGGCGTTGGCGCGCACTCTTTTGCAACAGCCAAGGATTCTGATTGTCGATGAGATCACGAGCGCTCTCGATGGACCTGCAGCTGCTGGATTGCTTCAGGGATTGGAACTCTTTCGCCAGGCTCGGACGCTAGTGGTGATTTCGCACCGCCCAGCGACCATCCTGTGGGCGGACAGAATTCTCGTAGTTGACGAGGGGGCAATCGTCGATTCCGGGAAGCATGACGAACTGATCCTCAGATGCGAGGCGTACCGGAGAATATGGCAGTCCCAAGACAGAATGCCCTCTTTGGGCCCCCAACGGGCAGTGTGGAACGACGGGACGACAGCGGGGGCCGAGGTTCCCGCATCCTAGCGGTCTCAGTGATCCAAGGCGCCTGCCGGACCGGAAAGCGGTTGGTCAATGATGTCATAAATACTGGCCGTAGGTGGCCAACGTGAGGCGGCAATGCTAAGCATGACTCTTATTGTGTGCGCCATTCTCTTCTTAACGTTGAGTGTAATGAGTTCGCTTTCAAGAAGCAGCGAGCAACCGCAAGGAACGCTCGATCCTTACTTGCGCTCGGATCGCAGGAAGCCCGAGTCCGTGCTCGGGCTTCGGGAAGTTTGTCGCAGCGTCTTGAATACCAATAGTCTTAGATTCGTCGCCGCCAATGCGCCTGCCGAAGTCGTGAGTTCCTACGGAACCGAGCAACAACGCTTGGCCCGTTTGTCCTTGCAGGTTGCGAGCGCCGCGCTCGTTCAGCGGTTAGCCCACGATAGCGATTTCTTAGGTTCTTCACCCACTCTCCGGTCCCCGCTGTCGAAGCTGAAGGGCGCCCTCCTCTTGGGTGTCTGCACAGTCGGCCGAGTGGGACTGGCGATAGTGCGGGGGTTAAGCACTGGAATTCCACAGCGGCTCCAGATCTTGGTATCGGCGAAGATTCTGACAAACGTGGGAAATCTACTGGTCGATACGGAGCGCGGTGACAAACCAACCTCGAAGGCCCTGAGCGAGGAACGGATTCTCTGTTCGGCTCCGACCGACGTCTCCCATGAAGAGTCCAGCCTGGATGCTGTGAGGGACGACGTTCTGCGTGCTCTCCGTGTATCTCTGCCCAATGACTTGTCCCGGCTGATATTCTTGGCGATCCTGCGCGACAACAACTCTGGCCACTACTACCATCCCGAAGTGGCTCGGCGGTTCTCGGTAGAGGTCGCTGATCGGGCAATGCTTGCCTGTCATCACCAGATTTATGAACGAGTCGTAGCGCTGCCGCTGGAAGACTTAACGGATCAGCTTGATGCGTACCTGGCGACTGTGCGGGCGCCGAAAGAGCGGCTCATCGAGAGTTGGACAAAACTTCGAGCTTATCGCGCGACAATCCCGATGGACGCCGATCCCATCTCGACCGAGATTTTCTTCATGAAAGTGGGGGTCGCGGTTGCGATCTTAGAAGCGAGGCTTCCCGGTAGAATTCAGTGATTGGAGCAGAAGTAGTGTCTGTTGCTCGCAAACTGTTCCTAGATTTGCCGGTCGCGAAGAAGCTGGTTGTAATTCTCTGGCTTTTTCTACTGGTCGTAGTCAGCTTGCTGGGCCTGAGCTACGTAACAATTGAGAACCTCTCCGCTGCGAGGGCGTATGTCGGTGGAGAGGGACTTTGGTCGAAGGCTCAGAAGCAAGCTGTTTACGACCTGCTGCAATACTCGATTTCGCATTCCGACGGGGACTATCAAAATTATCGTCAGGCTCTCCTGGTCCCTCTGGGAGACAGGCAAGCCCGACTGGAACTCGAGAAGCCTGTTCCCGACATGAGTATTGTCCGCAGCGGTCTCATCCAGGGCCGCAACAGTCCACAAGACGTGGAAGGGATGGCGACGTTGTTCCGACGCTTTCGTCATTCCAGATACATGTCCGAGGCAGTAGACATCTGGGCGCAGGGCGACGCTCTCATCGAACGACTAGAAAAACTTGGGAATGACCTGCACGACGAGATCTCTTCCGGGAGACCCGATCCTCAGAGGATCGCGGAGATTGCGCGGCAGGTGGACCTCGTCGGGAATCAGCTTTCCCCACTCGAGGACAGGTTCTCCTATGCGTTGGGAGCAAGCGCTCGCCAAGCAAAAAGCTCATTTCTGCTGGTCACTTTCGGAGCGACCTCTACGTCCGTGATTGCCGGCCTGTTGTTCACCTTCTTTATGTTGCGGCACATTCGCCAGACTGAAGAACGATACAAGCATCTCATCGACACTGCCAATGACGTAATTCTGGTGCTGGACGCGGAGACAGGAGTCATCCTGGACGCCAACGAACGCAGCAGCCAGCTCCTGGGGCGACCGCTGCGGGAGATTGTGGGTCTCCAAGGTGAGCAGATTGTTCCCGAGAGCGACCGGGAACAGTACCGCAAAGTGTTGGATGGTACCTTGAAGGGGGCAGCGGTTGCCGGAAGGCAATTGCACCTGAGCCACTCTGATGGGCGCTCCATAGCCGTCGAAGTCAATACCAGCCTGACCGAGCTCGAAGGGAAAAGAATCGTTCAGGGTATTTTCCGCGATATCACGGAACGCCAGAGGCTGGAAGAGGAGGTGCGGCAGGCTCAAAAAATGGAGGTGGTTGGCCGATTGGCAGGCGGGATCGCTCACGATTTCAATAACCTTCTGATGGTAATTCTCACCCAGGTTTCGAAGGTACGGAGTTTGCCCAGCCGGGTACAACTCCTGGAGCACGCCGAGAGGATTCGAACGGCAGCCGAAAAGGCTGCTTTGCTTACGAAGCAGTTGCTCGCCTTTGGGCGCAAGCAAGTGTTGGTGCTTCAGGTGCTTGACTTGAATGGACTACTCGGGGAAGTGAAGGAAATGCTATCCACTCTGCCGGCGCAGCAGGTTCAGTTGATGGTGACGCCCAGCCCGCAGCCGCTTCCAGTCGAAGTCGATCCAGGCAAGATTGAGCAAGTAATAATGAACCTGGCCGTCAACGCGTGCGATGCCATGCCCTCAGGGGGAGTACTGAGAATCAAGACCTTACAAGTATCGATGATGGATTCCAAACCCGACGCGAAGAACTCTCCAACCTTTCACGCACTCTTAGAGATAACTGACACGGGTTGCGGCATGGATGCTGAAACGAAGGCTCACCTTTTCGAGCCATTTTTCACCACCAAGCCAATTGGCAAGGGCATCGGCCTCGGGCTCTCTACGGTGTACGGCATTGTGAAACAGAGCGGCGGCACGATCGAAGTGGACAGCGTGCTTGGTGAGGGCACGACTTTCAGAGTCTACCTTCCTATCGTGGAGCAACCGGTAAGCTCCCGAAAGGCCCCCAAGTCCCAGAGTCCGGTAACTACAGGCTCGGAAACGGTGCTCCTGGCCGAGGATCAGTCTTCCATTAGGAGCGTGCTGCGCGAATTTCTCGAATCCAAGGGCTACCAAGTATTGGAGGCACAAAACGGCGGCGAAGCGCTGGACCTTGCGGAGCACCATCCCGGATCGATCGACGTTCTGGTCACGGACGTGATCATGCCCCAAATCCGTGGGCTTGAACTGGCGACACGCGTCACCGAACTTCATCCTGACATTTGCGTGATCTTCATGTCAGGGTATTCGGAAGATGCGTTGCTGGAAAATCGATTGCTCTCTGAAAGAAATATGATCCTTGTACAAAAGCCATTTGACCCCGAGGATCTGGCTCAGAAGATCAGGGAATCATTGAATGACAAGTGCAAGGCCTGGTAGTGGCATGTGCCGGGCCAACGGCTGTTGTCTGGAGGATTACCGTCTCTGCCCTCGAAAACCAACGGGCGATCAAGCAGGACGCTGCTTGGGGGCTCTCAGAAGATTGTCGTCAGTTAGGCAGTTGGCGACGAAAGGCAAAACGACTTCATCGGCAAAGCCCAGGTCGCCCTCTTTGGCCGCCAGTGCTTCCATATCGGCAGCAGTCTTGCGGAGCCTCGCTGCAATCTGAGTGAGCTTCATCATTCCCGGCCTCCACCTGTGTGACGGTTCCCAAACTCAAGCGTCGCCTCGTACTTCTCGGGATCGTTCTGTTTCAGCCAGAGCAACTTGTAGACCGTGTTTACCGCTTGCTTCATGATGTTCTTCATCTCAGCTTGCGTTATGTGCGAGTATTCGGAATTCCCAGCGCAAGTGGAGCACTCTTTGCCAGCGTGAACATCTTCGATGGGGGCCGTTGCGGAACGCCAATGCCACAAGGCTCTTGGCTTCCATTGCCAACTCCGGATCTAACGTCATCTTTCTCCTGGGCATCGGTGTCTCTCAGATTCGAAATCATACCCACACCAAGGGTAGGGACGCCAATCGCCAGTGTTCTTAAAGGGAGTTGGCTCCGCCAGAGCGCTGTGTCCTCTTTTGTGTCTTAGCGCCCAGTCTTCGGGCGGCGTCTGGACGCCCCATACATTGCCGGGCTCATTCAGGGCCAATCCCAGCAACCACAACTTCTCATACTCACCAAATATCAGAAGCTTGTAGAGAATTTCTAAAGCGACGCGGGTAGATCGTGTGTCTAGCAGTTCCACCACTTCCGCGCGGAAACTGCCCAAGCCGCAACAAACGCTCTATTCGAGGAATCACATCGCTCAAGCTCTAGCAGGCTGCTGAAAAACCTGCGATTTCATCTGAACTCTGTTTCGCCTGAGTCGTCAAACAACGAGGAGGAGAGTGAGTTTGCTTATTTCTGTTGTTTTTTTGAATCTGTTCGTTTAATCAGCAGGCACACTACGGCCCGCGATTACACCGGCTGAATCGATAAATTTCGTAAGCGGACCAAGTTGTACGCCGCACAGGCGAAGGTGAAGATCCAATCCACTTTGCGGACCCCACGATGTCGGACCTTCCGCAACAGCGCGATCGTCTTCAGCCAGCCGAAGCATTCTTCGATGCGCTTCCTCTTCTTCTGACTGAGATGATAGCCGGAATGGTGGCTCGTCCGCCCGTCAATCGCGCTCCCGCCGCGCCGTCTCAGGTTCTGCGCCACATGCGGCGTTACTCTCAGATGTCGACATTCCGCCACGAAATCCCGCGTGTCAAAGCCCTTGTCTCCGCCTCCGTCACCTGCTTTGTCCCCGGAATCTGCTCCAGCATCACCAGAGCCGCATCGCGCTCCGCCGTCCCATTGGCCGCGAACACTTCCGCGTTCACGATCAGTCCGTTGCGATTCTCCACCAGCAGATTCCCGCTATAACTCAACTTCGACTCCTTCCCAGCACCTTTGCGCGCCAGTTGCGCCTCGGGATCGGTCGTGGAGGCGTGGGTCTCATTCGACCGCTGCTCGCCACGAAAGTTCACCGTGGGATTGCCGGGATCGTCCGGCGGAGGCGGTTGCTTTCCTTCCTTCGGTTGAAAACTCTTCACGCTCGCCCACGCTTCCAGCAGCGTCCCGTCCACTGTAAAGTGCTCGTCCGAAGTCAACCCTCGGGCCCGCGCCTGCGCTACCACCTGCGCCACAAACTCTTTGGCCACATCGGCCTCCAGCAAGCGGTCGCGGTTCTTGGTGAAGGTGGTCGGGTCCCACACGTCCTCGTCCAAGTTCAACCCAACGAACCAACGGAAAAGCATGCTGTAATCGATTTCTTCCATCAGCAAACGCTCACTACGGCTCGAATACAGCATCTGCAGCAACTGGGCTCGCAGCAGCTTCTCCGGTGCAATCGACGGGCGGCTTTCGCTGGCGTACATGCGGTCAAACTGCGGCGACAGTGCGCGCAGGACTTCATCCACCATCTCTCGGATGGAACGCAACGGGTGGTTTGGTCGAACCCGAGTCTCCGCCGATAAATAGCTAAACATCTGGCTCTGCTGATGATCAGTGCCTCGCATGTGTTCTCGTACCACACGTGCCCTGTGGATTACGAGTAGTGTTTGGGCATCCTTCCAACTCCTTGAAAACGGCGACAAATCGATCTCACGGTTGTCCTCCTGCAGCGTCTAATGGTGCATGAGAGCCCACTACCTTTTGGTTCTAATAACATCCTGCACCATTACGTTCGCTCAAACGTCTCACTCAACAAAGCCAGATTGTTCCGCGATTAGAGCACAATTGCGCGCTCACATTGGCAGCAACGATGCTCCGGGACTCGCAATCGCGGTGTCTAGGGGCGGCGAGGTACTTTGGGAAGAGGGCTTTGGTTGGGCCGATCGGGAGAGACATTTGCAGGCGACGCCGACGACACCTTTTTATGTCGCCTCGGTAACCAAATCGGTCACTGCTACTGCAGTACTGCACCTAGCCGAGCGTGGAAGGCTGCAACTCGACGAGCCCGTGAACAAGTACCTCGGGGCGACGAAGGTCCATAGTCCGGTGTGGAATTCTTCGGACGCGACGATTCGTCGCGTAATGAGCCAGACGAGCGGGCTGACAACGTTTTCACGCTGGTGCATCAACACTGCCGATCCTCACTGCGACATTGACAGTGAAATCGAACGCTATGGGGTCTTAGTGTGGCCGCCAGGCGAGGTGTTTGATTATTCGAATCTCAGCTACGGCATCATGGGGGATGTGGTCGCTCGCGTTTCCGGTGGGAGTTTCGATTCTTACCTGCGGACAGCCATCTTTCAACCGTTGAACATGCAGGACTGCTACCTCGTACCCGACGGTGCAGCCAAAAGGAGCTCAGCTCAATACGATCAGAAGACGCATACGAGGTCCCCATCAAGAGTTTCTGGTCACGAAGGAGCATCCGGCCTCCACTGCAGCGCTCGTGACCTGTTGTCCTTCGGGATGTTTAACCTGAAGGAACATCTGGGATCGCGATCGCCGCTTATTATTCGAGATATCGACGACATGCATTCCGCGCAGCCCGGCACGGAGGGGCAGTACGGACTCGGTTGGTGGATCAGGCAGGAATCTGGAGTCGAAATCATTTCCGCCCAAGGTGGCACATCGGATGCCTACGCTCTGCTGGAACTGATCCCCGCGAGCAAAATCGTGATAGTCGTCATCGCCAATTCGTCGTCACAACTGGTAAGCGGGCTTGAACGCCAAATTATTTCAGTGCTGCTGCCGGGCTCGTCCACTGATAAGCACGCGAGCGAGTCTCAGCCAATGGGAGTATCACTCGCACCTGTTACTCTGGCCGGGAAGTGGTCGGGACAGATTCTCACATACAAAGCCCCTGTCAACATCACGCTCGAAATCGTTAATGGCGGCGCTCAGGCGGAAGTGGATCATAGCCTCGGATCGACTGTTACCAACGTGTCGCTGGACGACCGACACTTCTACGGAGAGCTTCCCAGTGAGCCCGGACTGCCTGATTCACCGAGTGGGCCATTCATCATCGAGTTGGACTTGGCCCTTCACGATGACAAGCTGATTGGGGCGGCGACGTTTGGTCCCTTACCAGGAGAGGACGGCGATCAACTTCCGCACTTCATTAACCTAGCGAGAACGAAGCCGTGAGGCCAGCTATGCAGCGTCATTGAGACTGCCTGCTGACGGATGAATCAGCAGCAGGGGCAAAACTAAACAAACGGACCCTCGTCTCCTCACTCGGCGATGCAGCGGACAGAGTTTAAACGAAAAGTAGATGTTTTTCAGCAACCTGCTAGAGAGGAGAAGTCGCGCAATCGACGCCTTCAGTCGGCAAGATGGCATACCTTGTCAATCGCGGGGCCCGATCACCTTTTGATTCCAACAAAGAGATGTCCCGTCATCTGTTTATTGGAATCAATCGAGGTCCAAACAACTTAGAACAATATTCAACGGGGCTGTCAACTTTGCCGCGAGGGTGGCATCAGCGTACCGAATTTCGTCGAGCAAAATATTCGTTGTCGCGCGAAACGCCCTTTTGAGCGCGATGGGTTCCAGGGACTGAGCAAGGCAATCTGCAGCTTGGACCCGTAGTTCTTCCGGAAGGTCGTCGAGACCTCTCCCCTGGACAGCAGCGACTCCATGCCGCTTGCACGCAAGCGCGAGCACGCTGTCGCGCATGCCGCTCAACATGTGTTCTGCCTGCAGA
>Ga0209415_10005567_pt1 | contig 22587 bp, 21 predicted proteins | sample PeaSoiSIISIP2007_FD_187696 | JGI IMG/M metagenome (GOLD analysis project Ga0209415, IMG submission 187696) | Peat soil microbial communities from Weissenstadt, Germany - SII-SIP-2007 (SPAdes) (version 2) | ecosystem: Environmental > Terrestrial > Soil > Wetlands > Peat | place: Germany... | reverse complement strand
TAGCCGCAGTGTGCCCGCAGTGCAATCAGCGGATGGCCGGGTCTGCGATCGCAGATATCACCCAGCCGGAGATTCTCGCATCTATCTACGTGCTCCACCTGATCGATGATCACTGGGACATGGTTGAGAAGATACACGCGACATCTCACGATCCCGGCGCCCGGATAGATCTGGTACAGCGTGGTTTCGGGTGAGACTGGGCCCCCGCAGGCATTGACCGTGGGGGCCCTTTTAACACACTGGGGAAAGTTTCGCGGGCAAGTTGCCCCAGTCCGGCAGGCTCAGAGCGTATTAAATCACCATGGGAAAAGCGTGGAGGCCGGCCACGGGCCGCCGCCGCCATAGCTGTCATACAAGACGATGGCGCCGAGCAGATCCCCAGAAGAGCCGCTCGGATCGCCGCTCCCTTTTGACGTCGTGTTTGACGTCCTGGACTAGGGCCGGCGAAGGCCAAATCACTCAGGGACGCCGACGGGCGGTTAGAGGCAGGGATGCCTTCGCGTGTGGAGCAGGTAGTGACATGGAACGAGTGAGGACGGCGAGATTAAAGGATCGGTACGAGGGTGGAAGCGTGCTGGCGCGCCTTCTGGCCGATTATGCGGGCCGCAAGGATGTGCTGGTTCTGGCGATTCCGTCGGGAGGAGTTCCTGTTGCCGCGGCGCTCGCCCGAGAGCTAGATTGCCCAATGGACGTGTTGGTGGTGCGGACGTTGAACGCTCCTCAGCATGATCCCTGGCAGGCGGATATCGTTATGGGGGCAGTAGCCCCCGGCGGGGTTCGTGTCCTGGACTTTGGCGTTCTGACTTCCTTCAAAGTCCAGCCTCTGGAAGTAGAGCAGGCGACGGCGTTTGAGCAGCGAGAGTTGGACCGGCTACAGCGACTCTATCGCGGCGACCGCCCGTTTCCGGAGTTGCGGGACTGCTCTGTAATCTTGGTGACCGATGCTCTCGTGATCCGGTCCACCATGCAAGCGGCGATTGAAGCAGCCCGATCCAAGCGAGCCGTGTGGGCAGTGGCCGCTGCTCCGGTGGGGTTGGCCTCAACATGCGAGCAAGTGCAACGTCTCGCGGACCAATTTGTGTGTCCTTTCCGGAGCCATGACTTCTGCTCCCTTGCGCTTTGGTACGATGATCCGCGCGATACGACGGACGAAGAAGTGCGATCCCTGCTGGCCCCACACTTACAAGATCAGTACGCCGCCGCGCACGCCCATTGATAAGAAGTGTTACCGGCGGCGGCTTCAACCGCGAACAGATTCTTGTTCGCTTCATTTGGCTGAGCTGGAGAATAGCTGCCGGTTAATGCGCGTTAGCGGGGTGCTTGGCTCGCTTCCACAACGGCGCCATAGCGTACGACTTGCGTCATTTCGCCCAAAGGGACTTGGGTGAGAACGGTCCACGTAAAGAATCCTGTTCGTCGTGACGATAGAAACTCTAGGGGGGTTGGTACGTCCACCTCTACACCATTCGCAGTCCGCGAAGACAAGATCCTAGAGCCGACTCTTGAGAACCCCGGCCGGCGCACCCGTCCTGCAGCGAACCCCCTAACCACTTTCTCTCCCTTTCGATATACGGTCGCCATCACTTGCGTGGGGTACGTGATCCTGGTCCTGTTGAATTGGCTGGAGATCGGCAGAAACCATCTGGGGTTAAGCTCATTTGTTGCCGCGGTAGTGGATACCACGGTCTTCCTCGTCGCGGTGCTTCCTCTTTTGTACTTCCTGATGTTCCGGCCCATGCAGCGGTACGTCGAACAAAGGGAACAGGCCATACAGGAGCTTGAGCAAGCTAAAGCTCGGCTAGAGGAGCGCGTGGGAGAGCGAACCCATGAGTTGGCGGATGCGGGCCGCGCAGCCCAGGAATCCTTGCAAACGCTCGAAGAAACGCACCGGGACAGCACTTTACTCGGCGAACTGATCGAGCTTCTCCAGGCCAGCCGGACCGCTGCGGAAGCAGAGGATATGTTGCGGCGGTTTGGAGAAAAACTATTTCCAACCCTGGGTGGAGCAATTTACCTCTACCGGTCCTCCCGCAATATTCTCGAACGGGCCGCCTGCTGGAACGGCGAACCAGCGTCGCCGGAGACTTTCACGCCAGAGGACTGTTGGGCGCTACGCCGCGGCCGGCAACACCTGGCCGAGGTCGATCAAAAGAACCCACGATGCCGTCACTTCAGACAAGTTCCCGCGCCGGCCACTTCGCTGTGCGTAGCGATGATGGCTCAGGGAGAAACTACCGGTGTGCTGGTCTTGCATCGAGAAAGTTTGCCGGGACAGTCGGCTGTGCCGATTTCCGAGCGGGCGCGACAGCTGGCACTGACCGCGGTCGAACAGATTGCGCTCGCACTGTCCAACCTCCAGCTCCGCGAGAAATTGCGGGATCAGGCGATCCGGGATCCGCTCACCGCCATGTTTAACCGCCGTTATTTTGAAGAGACGGCGGAACGGGAACTTCGGCGGGCGGAACAGGAAGGGGTCAGCGTAGGCGTCATCATGATGGATCTCGACCATTTCAAACGGCTCAATGATACACGGGGACATGAAGCCGGCGATGTCGCGTTACGGCGAATCGGTCTGGTGTTACAGAACAAGACCCGGGTAGAAGACATCGCGTGCCGGTACGGGGGGGAAGAATTCTTGCTCTTATTGCCCGGCGTTTCCCTCGACGCCCTGGTTTCCCGGGCCAATCAGATCCGGGAAGCCATGAAGGAGATGGATCTGCGCTTCCACGGTGAAATCCTTGGCCCCATCACGGTTTCCTGTGGGGTGGCGATCTTTCCGGATCATGGCCGGACCTGCATCGAACTAACCGAGGCCGCCGATCGTGCCTTGTACGTCGCCAAGCAAACCGGGCGCGACAAAGTGGTTGTTGCCTCCTAAGAAACGTCAGATCCTTATCGGAGGCGCTCGATGCGCTCGAATGCTGTGGTGCATCTGGCCCGCAGTGGAGAAATAGATAAACGCCCGCTTGGCCTTGCTCCGAAGCGACGCCGTACAAAAGTCGTGCTGAACTGGAGGTCGGTTTTGAAGAGGTGACGTGAGCCGAACGTATCCGTTAATGAGGATTCCATCGGGGGTGCTCACGGGGAGAGTGTGTCAGATCGGTGGCTCGGCCGGCGTGAGCGCTGCCGATAGAATGCGTTGAACTGAGCCGCCCGGGATTTGGCAGGGCAATTGCTCTTATGGGTATTGAATCGACTTTTTAATGTTAAGGTGTCTTGACAGCGGCGCGCCACGGTGGATGGTAGAAGGCTTGAAGAGGGGTAGCATGCCAATTGCCCTGCTAAGTAGTAGCACCTTCTTAGCGCCTGCGGCTTAGTTCAATGCTGCACATCAGGCTCCAAAACGGGCGCACAAGGTCCCCTGCCGGCTGAGCAAAGTTACTCGGCCCAGACCAGCCAGGGATGCTCGAAGGGAACTCGCACGTCGGGGTGGAAAGGAATCACACGGACGCTGAAGCCATACGAACCGCTTTCTAGGCACTCCACCTGCCCCTTATATTGGTGTCCGTTTTCGGTAATTCCCGCGTGCTCCATATCGCTCGAAGAGCTGTTCACGATCATGCCGTCCTCGTTGACCGAGCCGGAGACAATCTGGACCCGGACAGACTCTGGCAGGATCTCGCCGAGAATAACGTACACCGTTACTCGTATCTTTTCCCCCACCCGGATTTCGCGGCTGTTCTCAGCCTGAACCCCCGTGATCTTCACTTGAGAGCCAGCGGTTCGAAAGCGTCTGCGCCATTCGAGGATGGGGCGCAGTCTGGCGCCACCCTGGGCGGCTAGCTCCGAGTAGCGTTTGGCCGCAGGGATATAGAAGCGCTCGGCGTATTCCATCACCATACGGTTGGTGTTGAACACTGGAGACAAGCGTTTCATCGAAGTTTTCATTTTGGCGATCCAACGGCGCGGCAGGTTCTCCGGGTCACGTTCGTAAAACAGGGGAGTCACATCCTTCTCCAGAAGATTGAAGAGAGCATCGGACTCGACGGTGTCCTGATAATCATCGTTGTCGTAATCTTCACCGCGCCCGATTGCCCAGCCAACTTCGCGGTCGTAGCCTTCCGCCCACCACCCGTCCAGCACGGAAAGGTTGAGCCCGCCATTGGGCAGCAGTTTCATGCCGCTGGTACCGCTGGCTTCATTGGGGCGCCGGGGCGTGTTCAACCACACGTCGGCTCCTTGCACCAAGTAGCGAGCAACCCGTATGTCGTAGTTTTCCACAAAAACAACGCTGGAGCGGACCTCGGGATCACGGGCGAAGTGGATGATCTGACGAATCAAGTCCTTTCCCGCAGTGTCGTGAGGATGCGCCTTTCCGGCGATCAGTATCTGGACAGGACGCGCCGGGTTCGTCAAGATGCGCTTGAGCCGCGGGACATCCCGTAGCAGCAAGGTCGCGCGCTTGTAAGTGGCGAACCTGCGGGCAAACCCGATGGTCAGAGCGTCCGGATTGAGGACGGACCGGGCCGTGGCGATCTCCGCATCAGAACCACCGTGCCGCCGCACCTGGGACTCCAGGGCTTGACGGGCGTAATTGATCAGGCGTTCCCGGCGAATCTGATGTACGCGCCAGAGTTCAAGGTCGGGAATTCGGTCGATGCGGTTCCACACGCTGCTCTCGGCTGGCTCTTCCGCCCAGCGGTGGCCCAGATAACGGTTCAGCAATGCGGTCATTTCGCGCGAGACCCAGCTGCGAATGTGCACACCGTTGGTGACCGAGTCCACCGGGATCTCTTCAAGTGAGTAACCAGGCCACATGGCCTGGACCATCTTGCGAGTGACGACCCCGTGGAGACGGCTCACGCCGTTGGCCGCGAAACTGATGCGAGCGGCAAGGAAGGCCATGTTAAAACTCTCGTTCGGATCCGTAGGATTCCGACGGCCGTAGCTCAGCAGCCTTTCAAAAGGGATACCAAGCCGGTCGGCAAAGGCCCCAAAATACTTCGCCATCAACTGCGGATCAAAGAGATCAAAGCCAGCCGGGACGGGAGTGTGGGTGGTGAACAGGTTGCCTGCGGCGGCAAGCTGGCGGGCTTCGTAGAACGACACCCCGAGCTCTTGCATCAGCGCACGCGCTCTTTCGAGACCCAGAAATGCGGAGTGGCCTTCATTCATATGGCAAACGGCAGGCCGGATCTCGAGCGCCGCCAGCGCGCGCATACCGCCTATTCCGAGGACGATCTCCTGCCGGAGGCGGAGTTCACTGTCGCCGCCATACAGCGAACCCGTAATCCGGCGGTCCTCCTCCGCGTTCTGCGGGACGTTGGTGTCGAGCAGGTATAACGGGATGCGACCCACCTGCACCTTCCAAACCCGCGCATAAGCCAGGCGTCCGGGAAACTCAAAGGATACGGTGAGAGGGTTGTTCTGGGCATCCATCTCTGGCGCCAGAGGCAGGATGGAGAAATCGTTCACCGGGTAGGTTTCCTGCTGCCAACCATCCGCGTTCAGGTACTGCTGGAAGTAACCGCGCTGGTACAGCAGGCCAACCCCCACCAGTGGCAGGCCCACGTCGCTAGCAGACTTGAGATGATCCCCCGCCAGGATTCCCAGACCTCCGGCATAGTTGGGCATGCATTCGGTGAGGCCGAACTCGGCAGAGAAATAGGCAAAGACAGCACCGGCCGCTTCGGGGTGCGCGCGCCGGAACCAGCCGGTGCCCGACTGGTAGTCCTCCAGACTGGCGACGGCGCGATCCAGTTCGGCGAGAAATGCCTCATCGGAGGCGAGTTCAGCCAGGCGCCGCTGGCTAATCCGGCCGAGTACCAGACGCGGATTATGGTTCGTTTCCTCCCAAAGATCGGGATCGAGGCTTTCGAACACCTCCCTGGTGGGATGGTCCCAAGTCCAGCGGAGGTTTAAGGAGAGTTGATTGAGGGCCCCCAGCCGGACTGGAAGCGTGGGCGAGACTTGAAAGCTGTATACGTGTGGCATGACTAATAATCAGCGAAACTGCGTGAGGATCTGTGCCTCTCTAACCATCCCACAAACCTGGTTGAGCCGGTTGCCCGATTTCCTTCCCCGATCGGGATTTCATAAGAAGCCCTGGCACTGGACACGCGTCACGGCATCCGCAGCCTACATTCATCCTGGCAAAATCCCCGTGGCTCATAGTGGCTCTCGGCACCTACGTGAGGCTCAGCAGAGGACTTCGGGTAGCAGGGGATTATTCGCGTATCTACGCGCCACGAGCGCTCGGGAATTAACTTACGATAATGGCGGACATCAGGCTCCAAAAGGCTGGGTTCATGTCGACACGTAGGCGTCGTACGTTACGTTGAGGTTGACGGCGACTTCACGGGAGTAACTTCCCCGTACGCCGTTTCCAGGGCGCGTAGGGCTAGTCCGACGTGGCGACCCTTCGGCAAGAACTGACGTCGTGGTGCAGGTCGCGGGAATGGCCCGAATGTGTTTCCCTTGCCGATCGGATCGACTGGTTTCTGCTCTAGTTCACGGCCTGATTGATTCCGTATCGGTCATCGCGGCGATGCTTGAGAACTTCATTGTGAAAGCGCATGATCTGTGTCGGTCCGCGGTGAAGCCGCGAAAGACAGACCCAGCCTTCGGATTCCATGATGGACGTGTTTACCATCCAGACTTCCTCCAGCTTCGCAAGATCCGGATAGCGCGAAGCCAGCTTTTCGATCTCGACCAAGATTTCGGTCTCTGACATCGACATCTGTTCGCGCTGTAAAAGAAGAATCCGCTTGTCGACGTTCGTTCTCGCCAGCTTTGGAACCTTTCGCTTGATCGCCTTCTCGACAATCCTGTCCAAAGTATCGGGTTTGTCTGCTCGACCAAGCCAGCAGTACCCGACTGAGCTTCCACTGTCTACATTTCTGAACTTGACCTTCAAGGGGGTCGAGCCACCCAACATAATGATCTGTTCGGAATCGCCTGGAGGAATAGAAGCGTGATTTGCTCTCATCCATCTAAGAAGGGCTTCACCCCGTATGGTCAAGAAACTCGAACCATCCGTCGCGAGGGTAAGATAGACGGTCGGTATGAAGAACAACAAGTGGGTGCGACTGCTGGCGTATGTGACGGGCGGGATGAACCAGGAGCTGCTGCTGCAGAATGAATATCTTGTGGCGGAGAACCTAATCTTGAGGGCGAAACTGCCATCGAGATTGCGGTTGAGCGATCCGGAGCGCGTCACGCTGGCCGAGATCGGGAAGCGTGTGGGACGCAAAGCGCTGCAAAAGGTCGCCTGCATCGCCAAGCCTGACACCATTTTGGCCTGGTATCGACGGCTCGTCGCCAAGAAATTCGATGGCTCAAAACATCGGCAGTATCCGAGCCGCCCCACGGTTCAGCCGGATGTGGAAGCCCTGGTTGTGCGAATGGCGCGAGAGAACACCGGCTGGGGATATGACCGCATCGTCGGAGCGCTGGCCAATTTGGGTCACCGATTATCCGATCAGACGGTGGGAAACATCCTGCGCCGCCACGGCATTGCCCCCGCACCGAAACGAAGCCAAACAACTTCGTGGAGGGACTTTATCGCCGCTCACATGAATGTGCTGGCGGGCGCCGATTTCTTTACAGTGGAAGTGCTCACCTGGCGAGGGTTGGTGACCTATTATGTGCTGTTCTTCCTTCATCTGGAAAGCCGGAGGGTCAGTGTGGCGGGGATCACCAGACATCCGGATCAAGAATGGATGCAACAGATCGCCCGAAGCGCGACCCAGGAGACTTGGGGATATCTGGACGGATGCCGGTATGTTCTGCACGATCGCGACACGAAGTTCTGCGAATCGTTCCGGTCGGTGCTGGCGGGAGGCGGCGTCAAAACTATTGCTCTTCCAGCCAGAAGTCCGAATCTGAACGCTTTTGCGGAGCGTTGGGTTCGATCCGTCAAGCAGGAGTGTCTGTCGAAGTTAATTCTGTTTGGCGAGGGGCCGCTGTCGAGGACACTGGCCGAGTTCGGCGCGCATTATCACAGTGAACGCAACCATCAAGGGAAAGGGAATAAGCTCCTTTTCCCGCATGGCGCTGATAAAACCGAACGGCGCAGCCACACGGTTGAGTCCCGTCTGCGGCTTGGAGGCCTGCTAAAGTTCTACGTGCGTGCCGCATGAGTTTCTTGACCATACGAGGTCGCCGGTTCGATCCCGGCGGGTGGCTCCAGAAAATCTGTCACTTACACAAGATCAACACGCCGAGACCGGAACTCGGCTCCATTCGATCCTATCGACTGGGCGATTCAGTCTCAGGCTCCGACAATCTGAACGCTGATTCCTTCCGGATCCGTGATATGAAATCCCGCATCAAGGTTGTCTTCCGGATTTGCGCCGCGCTCTTTCAGTTCCCGTGTCACTGATTCCTTGTTGAACTTCTCGATGCCGATCGCGAAGTGATCCACCCGGCCGGTAGGACTCTTGTGGTGGAGAGAGACAAGGACTTTTCCCATCCCAAGCCGCACGATTTCGTTGGGTCTGTCCTCACTGATCACAGTCAGTCCGAACATTTTTTGATAAAAAGCAACCGAGCGCGGCAAATCGCCGACTTGAATGCTTACGTGGTCGATCTTCGCCGCTTTGATGCCGACGTCCGTAACTTGCGCGGCGGATTTCGTGGCGCTCGCCGCAGTCAGCATTGCAAGACCCTGAATCAATCCCCGGCGCGTGAGCGCACCCCTCTCGAACCGGTTCAATAGATCTGAAATTATGGCTTCCATATGACCTCCCTACTTGCCAACCGTGACTAGCGCCACGATATTGAGGGCGCTTTCCGCCATTACGATATTGCCATCGCGAGTGGTCATCATATTCCGCACGACACCGCCGCCGGCTGGGATCGCCCAGGTCTGGAACTTTTCGGTCTTGGGATCGAAACGGACCAGCGTATTCGGCTTTACGGCCGATTCGTTGTACCAGATGGCTCCGTTGAGGAACGTGATCCCGTAGGGCTGCGAATCCGGCCCGCTCGGCGACGGCCATTCCTTCACGGCGCCTGTTTTAGGATCGAGCCGCCCCAGGTATCCGCGTGAATAGTCGGCGTAATAGATGAGGTCGTCGTTGGTGATGGCGATGCGCCTCGGCCGCGACTCTGCATGGGGTAGGGTCCATTCCTTGATCTTCATCGTGTTCGGATCGATCGCGGCAATCTTGGGCGCACCGAACTCACAGTAATAAGGAGTCCCCTTGGTATCGATCACCATTCCGTAGGGAAGCGAGCGCGGGGTGGGCGAATCCACCAGCTTGATCTCGCCTGTATTGGGATTCAGCCGGCCTACTTTGTTCGACTGCTGCACGGTGAACCACAGAGTTCCTTTCTGATCGAAAAGCGGAGTGTGCGGATCGCGGGCGTCGGCGGGGAGCTTGTACTCGGCGAACTTACCGGTCTTGGGATCGAGCTTGCCGATATAACCCTTGGAATTCGCGGTGAACCAAATGTTGCCATCCTTGTCCTCCACCAGGCCGTGCGGGCCTGAGCCAGGCGTGGTCGGACGAAATTCCTTGATCTCGCCGGTCTTGGTATCCACGCGGCCGAGCACGTTCGCATATTGCCCGGAGTACCAGAGATATCCGTCATGGGTCGCTAACGGGTCGTGCGGACGCGAGCCCACCGTGGGCACGGTCCACTCCTTGAAGCTCACCTTGACGGCGCCGGGAAGAATCACGGCCTTGGGCACATTCCCTTCCGGGAAACTCTTGGCGAGGTATGCCGTCACCATCGCGATCTGATTCTTCGGAACGTCGGCGCCGGCCGATACCATGCGCTCGACCAGGAGTTTCCAATCCTCAGGGGTGTGGCCGGCGGTTGTAATCAGCGTAAGCTCATGGCAAGCGGTGCATGCAGTCTCGACGATGGCTTTCGCATCGCCAGCGGGCAACGGCCGTGCCGCCGGCGGAGTCCCCTGGCCGTGGGCCGAAACCGCGAAGCAGAAGACGATCGCCGTCAAACGCCCGGCCGCGCCCAGCGCTGCATTGGGGCCCTTGATCACGGATGCCTGGTTGGTCATAATACGCCTCCTATATAACTATCAATCGGTATTCTATCCCTAATACGATGGCCGCGACACGATGGCTGCGATGTGGCCCTTGCGCCGCATGAACAGTGTGTCAACATTAGAAAGTTGTGCGGAGGCGCTATGAGTAAATTCAAGAACAAAACTTCCCGCCGAACGTTTCTGGAAGGCACCGGAGCGGCTCTAGTGGCCGCCACGGCGCCCGTGATTCGCGCCCAGACTGCCGACGCAAAGCCAGCACCCGTTCCTCGCACCACCATTCACGTGACGGTCAACGGGGCGGCCCAGCGACTTGAAGTGGAGGATCGCTGGACGCTGGTCGAGTTGTTGCGCGATCACCTGGGCCTGACCGGCACCAAGATCGGATGCGACCGCGGCGAGTGCGGCGCCTGCACGGTGCTGCTGGATGGGAAGGCCGGATACTCGTGCAGCCAGCTTGCTGTCTGGATGGACGGGCGATCGATTCAGACCGTGGAAGGCCTCAGCCAGGGGGAGAAGCTCGACCCGCTCCAGAACGCCTTCATGGAGCACGATGCCCCGCAATGCGGCTACTGCACCTCGGGTCAGCTGATGAGCGCCAAGGGGCTTCTCGCGCGCAATCCGCATCCGACCGCCGATGAAGTGAGCGCCGGCCTCACCGGCAACATCTGCCGCTGCTCGAACTACAACCGCTACGTCGAAGCGACTCTGGCCGCGTCCGGGACCGCTTCGCAGCCGAGCGTGCTGTTCAACGATGCGCCTGGAGCGCCCATGCCGCGTCTCAAGACCGTAGGCCACGCGACCCCGCGCATCGACGCCCGGGAGCGCGTGAGCGGCAAAGCGACTTACACCGGCGACGTGCATCTGCCGGGAATGTTGTACGCGCGGGTGCTCCGCAGTCCGCATCCGCACGCGCGAATCCGCGCCATCGACGTTTCCAAGGCGCTGGCTATGCCGGGGGTCAAGACGATTCTGACGCATGAAAATTGCACCGTCGTCTGGGGCGCGGGCTCGGTCGCGGGCGGTCAGCAATACAATGACCAGATCAAGAAGATCACCAAGCAGCGGCGTTATGCTTTCAACAATCCGGTGCGCTTTGTAGGCGAACCGGTGGCGGCCGTCGCGGCTGTGGATCGCCACGTCGCCGAAGAGGCTCTCACGCGCATCGTAGTCGATTATGAAGTGCTGCCGCACGTGCTCGACCCCGAAGAAGCGCTTAAGCCTGGCGCCGTCCAAATCTGGCCCGACGGCAACCTTTCTCTCAACGCGCAGAACCAACCGCAGCCTCTGGGGCAGAAGCGCGGCAACGTGGAGGACGGGTTTCGCGCCGCCGACCACGTGTTCGAGGACCGTTACACCACCACCTTCGTGCACAACGCGCAGATGGAGCCGCGGGCTTGCGTCGCGAACTGGGAGGGAGACAATCTGACGGTCTACACTCCCACCGGAGGCATCGCCAATTGCCGCACCGACATGGCCCGGGATCTGGGAATCCCTGAGGATACGGTGCGCGTTATTTGCCAATATATGGGTGGTAATTTTGGCAACAAAAACCAGAATCAGGATGCCGATCTCATCACCGCGATGCTGGCCAAACAAGCCGGTGCGCCGGTGAAGCTGGAAATGTCACGCAAGGAAGATTTCATCGGCATGCACGGCCGCTGGCCGACGATCCAGTATTACAAGGTGGGCGTGAGCCGCGACGGGGTGCTCAACGCCATTCAACTCCGCGGCTATAGCGGCATGGGGCCGTACCGGAAGAATTCGGGAAATATGGGCGGTATTGAAGTGTACCAATGCCCGAATATCGAGACCGTTATCCATCCCGTGTACACCAATAAGACCGTCTCAGGAAACTTCCGCGGCCCCGAGTTTCCGCAGGGCTACTTCGGCATCCAGTCCATGATGGACGACGTGGCGTACAAGCTGAACATGGATCCGGTCGAATTCGTGCGAAAGAACATGACGCGTAAGGCCAACGACGTAACGCCGTTCACCAATTACACACTGGACGAATGCATTCGCCGCGGAGTGGAGGCGTTCGATTGGAAGAATCGCTGGCGCCCGAAGCCGGGGTCGGACGCGGGTCCGGTCAAACGCGGCGCGGGCATGGCCTTCATGGCGTTTCGATCGGGGTTGGGACGCAGCAACGCGATCATCGAAGTGAACGCCAAGGGCCAATACACGGTATTCGTCGGCGTGACGGACGTAGGGGCGGGCGCAAAAACAACGATGGGAATGATCGCCGCCGAGGCGCTGGATGTGCCTTTGTCGAGCGTGAAGGTGGTTTGGGGCGACACGAGTAACTGTCCCTATTCGGTGGGCGAATCCGGCAGCCGAACCACCATCCAGACCGGCTACGCCGTGGTGGAAGCGGCGCGGGACATCAAGCGGCAGATCGCGTCCAAGGGATTGCCGAAAGGCAGCGACAAACTCACGGCATCGTCCAATCCCAATCAGACGGTGGAAGGCGGAAAGGTGCGCAATACCTTCGGCGCGCATTTTGTGGAAGTGGAGATCGATACCGCTGTCGGCCACGTGCGAGTCCTCAAGTATCTGGCGGTACACGATTGTGGGCGCATCATGAATCCGTTGACCGCGGGCAGCCAGATCAAAGGTGGCGCGATTATGGGCATCGGCATGGCGCTGCACGAGGAGCTGCTCTACGACGCCCGCAGCGGTCAGCCGCTGACGGCGGGTTACTACGGTCATCGAGTGCTGACGCATCGCGATGCGCCCAACATCGAAGCCATGTTTATCGAAAGCGACGACGGCTACGGCCCTTGGGGCGCGAAGAGCATGGGCGAATCGAGCAAGGTTCCGGCGGTGGCCGCGGTGGGCAACGCCGTCTTTAATGCGCTGGGCCACCGCATGAAGGATTTGCCGATCACGCGCGACAGAATTCTGGGGGTGCTTGCATGAAAACCTTCGCCAATGTCAATGCTCGGGATGTTCAGCAGGCGGTGACGCTTTCCCAGCGCGCCCGCCGCGATGGCGGCACGGTGGCCTTCGCCGGCGCAGGCAGCGATCTGCTTGCGCTGGTGAAGGAGCGCATCGTCAAGCCCGACGTATTGATCAACCTGAAAACCATCAAGGGCCTGGATCAGGTCGCCTCAGCCAGCGGCGGCGGCGTGAACATCGGGGGCCTGATCACTCTTGACGCGTTGAGCAGGCACCCCGCGATTCGCCGCGATTACGCAGTGCTGGCCGAAGCGGCCGAGAGCGTCGCGACGCCGCAGATTCGTAATTTCGGCACGCTCGCGGGCAACGTCTGCCAGCGCCCGTGGTGCTGGTATTTCCGCAATGGGTTCCCGTGCTATAAGGCCGGAGGCAACCAGTGCTTTTCCGCCACCGGCGAGAACCAGTTTCACGCCATCTTCGGCGGGGGGCCAAGCTACATCGTCCATCCCTCGGACACAGCTACCGCGCTGGTCGCGCTCGACGCCAAGTTTCGAGTCGTGGGACCCGCCAGTGAACGAACCGTGCCGGCGGCCGAGTTCTTCATTCTGCTGAAGCAGGATGCCGCGCGGGAAAATGCGCTGGCGAACGATGAAGTGCTGGCCTCGATTCAGTTGCCCGCGGCTCCTCCGGGAACGCGCAGCACATATCATAAGGTCCTCGATCGCGAGGCCTGGACGCATGCCGTGGTAAGCGCAGCCGTCGTTCTCGAAATGGACCACGACACTTGCCGCGCCGCCCGCATCGTCCTGGGCGGGGTGGCCCCCATTCCGTGGCGCGTTCCCGATGCCGAACGCCTGCTGGTGGGACAACGCATCACGCCGGAGCTGGCGGCAAAGGCGAGTGCAGCTGCTCTCGCGGGCGCGGCCCCGCTCAAAAAGAACGCCTACAAGGTGCCGCTGACCAAAGAGGTGGTGCAGCGCACGGTGCTGGGGCTCGCAACGCGCGCATAAGGGAGGCTCATGTCTTATTCAAAGAACCTTAGATTGGTGCTTCTAGGCACGCTGGTTCTAACAGATGCTCCAATTCGGGCTGCGACCGCCTGCGCGGAGCTGAAAAACCTCTCTTTGGCACACGCCACCATTACGATGGCCGAGAGCGTGGCTGCCGGCGCCTTTCGCCCGCAGCCTGGAGGACGCGGCGGCCCAGAGCAGTTTGCCGATCTGCCGGCGTTCTGCCGGGTACAGGCCACGCTGGCGCCTTCGAGCGATTCCGACATCAAGGCCGAATTGTGGATGCCTGCGGCGGCGCATTGGAACGGCAAGTTTCGGGGCATCGGAAATGGCGGACTGGGAGGCGGAGCGGTGGTCAATCCGGGAGGGCTGGCCGGCGCGGTGCGCGACGGCTATGCCGCGGCCGGCAACAACACGGGACATGAAGGAGGCTCGAATTATGCAATTGGGCACCCGGAAAAGATCAAGGATTTCGGCTACCGTTCGTCGCATGAAATGACGGTGTTCTCCAAGGCGCTTATCGCCGCCTACTATGACTCGCCACTCAAATATTCCCTCATGGCGGAATCCGGAGGTGGAACTATTGCCGCCCTCAGCGCGGCCCAGCGTTACCCGGAGGATTACGACCTGCTGGCGGTTACATCCATGTCCTCCTACTTGTCCCGCCACACGTTCGGGCAGATGTGGATCTGGTACGCCACGCACGAAGATGAGGCCAGCTTCATTCCCCCCGCCAAATATGCGGTTCTCCATCAAGCTGCACTGAAAGCTTGCGACGCGGACGATGGGCTTGCGGACGGGATCATTGGCACGGCCGAGCGCTGCCACTTCGATCCCGGCGTGGTGCAATGCCGCGGCGCGGACGCGCCGGACTGTTTGACCACGCCGCAGGTGGCGGCGGCCCGCAAAATCTACGCCGGTCCGAAGAATCCGCGCACCGGCGAACAGATCTATTCGCCGCTGTATCCGGGAAGCGAATTGGGATGGGGCCAATTGGCGGGCGGCGCGGAGCCGCTCGGCATTCCCATCGATTTCTTCCGCTACTACGTGTTTCAAGATCCCAACTGGGACTACAAAACGCGCCGCGTGAACTTCGACGGCGACGTCGCGCTGGCGGACCGGGCGGAGACCGCCCCGGTCAACGCCGTCGATCCGGATCTCCGCAAATACTTCGCTCGCGGGGGCGAGCTGCTGCTCATCGGAGGGTGGAACGACGCCAGCGTGCCGCCGAATGTCGCCGTCGATTATTACAAGGCTGTCGTGGCCAAAACCGGCGCGCAACCGGTGCGTGAATCCATGCGCTTCTTCATGGTTCCAGGCATGGGACACGGGACCGGAACAACTGGAGCCGAAAACTTCAACGTCGACACTCTGGCCCTGATCGAGCAATGGAAGCAGACCGGGCAAGCCCCGAACCGACTGGTCATGAGCCACTATAAGGACGGCAGGCAGGTGGGCCAGCGTCTCGTCTGTCAATATCCACAGATTGCCTTCTACAAAGGAAGCGGGAATACTGAAGACGCGGCGAGCTTCGAGTGCAAGTAACCTGGCGTCGCGCGATGACCCCTCTTTTCGACAGCGATTCGTTGCCGCCCTCTCGCGAGCAGCTCGATGAGGGGGCCGTGCTGTTACGCGGCTTTGCGATGGCCGGGGCGCACGTGCTGATGGAAGAGGTGACGGCGATCGCGCGAGCCGCGGCGTTTCGCCACTTAGTTACCCCCGGCGGTTACACCATGTCCGTCGCGATGACCAACTGCGGCCGCGTCGGCTGGGTCTCCGACCGGCGCGGGTACCGCTACGACCCTGTCGATCCCGATACCGGAGCGCCTTGGCCGGCGATGCCTCCGGCGTTCCTCGATCTCGCCGTATCCGCCGCCGCCGAGGCTGGGTTCCCCAACTACGATCCAGATGCATGCCTGATCAACCGCTACATGGCGGGCGCCAAACTTGGCCTTCATCAGGACCGTGACGAGAAGGATGCCTGGGCTCCGATTGTCTCGGTTTCGCTCGGCCTTCCCGCCGTATTCTTGTGGGGCGGCAAACGCCGCTCCGACCCGGTACGCCGCCTGCGCCTGGAAAGCGGCGATATCGTGGTGTGGGGCGGTCCTGCCCGCTTCATCTATCACGGCATCGCTGCGCTCAAGGACGGCCAGCATCCGCTGACTGGAACCGTCCGTATCAATCTTACTTTCCGGAAGGTTTTCTGATACCGCCGGCATCCCCGGACCGCTGGGCCGGCAACCTCAGTCTGGTGTGCCGCGCTATTTCGCCAGCTCCGGCGGAGGCGCGATCGTAACCTTGCCCGTAGCCGCCCACTCAACGCCGCGCGCGAATGTAATCTTGAATGTCGGGTTCTCGGTGTCCATGGGGTCATGGCCCAGCGCCGTAGCAAACACCCGCCCCGTTCCGAACTGTGTGGTCCACATGCTGGGTTCGTCCTTCCCTGGCCCGGGGATTGGTTGAGCGGATTTCCCGTTATACAAGGCGTGATCGTCGTAGGCCGTGGCGAGCACATGATACGACCCTTCGGGCTGCCACTTGAGGTTGGCGAATAACTCATCGTGTTGAACCGGGAGCGGCGATTTCAGCCCCTTCATGATCGGATGGTCTGGGTCCTTGATGTCGACGTTGAAATCGTGCTGCGCAGAGTGATGACCGAAGTTGGGGCGCCAGTTGCCGCCCGACATCTTTTCGTAGTCGGTCCATCCGTCGAACGCTCCGAGAGACAGATGATAGAGCACCAGTCCCTTGCCGGAACGGACAAAATCTGAAAACGCCTTCTCGGCCTGTTCTCCCCAGCGGTTCTCTGGCCGGCCGTCGTAGTAATTCACGACAATCACCTGGTAGGGCGCGAGCATCTGCGCTGTTCCGCCGCGAAATTCTTCCACCACGCGCGTTTCGAATTTCTCGGTGTCGTCGAGCGTTTTTCGTAGCGAAGGCGTGGTCCCACGCCAATCGTGCGGATTTTGTCCGGTAAGGATCAGGACTTGAATCCTCTCCGGATGGTTTGCCCCGGGAGGGCCAGCCTTCGCTTTGCCCTTACCCTTGTCACCGGCACCGGCGTTGTTTGGCGCTTGCGCCAGCAATAACGAAAGGGACACACCGAGCAGGATTGCAAAAGCACCCAGAATTCGAGTTCGAAGTGTGGTCATCATGGGTGTTATGCTCGACGGAAACACTCGCGGTGTCAAGGGTGTTAAGTCCTTCAACTCGACCGAGGAGGACAAGCTGAAGCATGTCCCACCCTGTTAACGGTCGTCCTCGCAGATGTATTCGAACATTTCGCCGTTCTCGACCCACCCCGCGGCCCCCGACTCATTGATGGTCCCGCGTGAGCCCCATTGGGCCGTGTACGCTCCCGGATCGTCAATGGTGACGTCGTAGGTCAGAGATCCAAGCGTGGGACGAGTGAAACGTTCGACAAGATGCAACTGGTTGGTAGTCGGATATGAGCCGATCGCCCAAATCTTTTCATTAAAGCCGACGCTATCCACCACCAAGGTATCCCCTTCCCAATGTCCGATGGAATGACCTAAGTAGGTCGGCCTCAGATCCTCGGGTTTAGGGTGCGCCCGTCCGTCCATATAGATCACGCGCCACGTATGCGCCCCTCCCATATCCATGAGGAAAATGCTCTTGAGTTCGGGCGCATCGACGATTTCAAACCCGGGTGCAAGGAAATACTCCGGTCCTGGCGACGCCTTACAGTCGATGTACGGAGGCTGTGTCGTCTTTTGGCTCGCCTGGCGATAACTGAACAGCTCCTTGGCCCAAGGCTGGAACGGTACCGCTCCAGTTGGACGCCCAGCGAAGTTGGGTCTCAATTCCCAATATCCCTTATGGCCGGGCGCTGAGCCCAAGTTGACTCTTCCATCGGGCCATCGAGGTGTTGGTTCCACTGGACGCGAAGGCATCGCCTTCCCTTGTTTCGCAGCCTTCGGAGCGGCTTTAGGTGGCGCCGGCGCATCCTGGGCGAAAAAAGGACCTGCAAACGAGGCGAGGAATGCTACAACCGCCGCTCCCGATGCGATCGGAAGATGCCGCGCGCTGCGACGGCACTCGGCCGGCGAACTTTCGAAACGCCCTGGAAGGTCCACCTGGCTACCTCATGGTCAACTTTTCGCCGGAAGCCAAGACCAGTTGCGTCGATGGCACGGCACCCACCCAATTCAGCTTGGGGTCTTTGCCGAGCGCCCCACCTTCTACGGTGACTGTGTCCCCAATCTTCACCGTGTCCTTTTTCCAGCCGCCTCTAACCAGGGCATACGGAGGACCCAGTTCAAATCGAAGATTCTTGACCACGCCGTTTTCGTCCTTGCAGTTCATGAAAATAAACGCGTGTGGATTCTGCCACTCTACCTGAGTGACAACTCCCGTGAACGTCGCAATTTTGGCGGCGTCGTATTCCGCGTCGAAGGAGTGGTGCGCCGAGGCCGGTATCCCAATCAAGATCAGACTGAGCGGAAGCAATGAACCAAGCACGTTAAGTCGCATATTTTTTCTCCCTAAAGCTAACGGATGAATGTCGATTCGGCATTCTCTTCGCAGAAAAACTCCTGGATCTCTTCGTCTGGAACCCAGCGGATCGTCCAGCCCCCGGTCCAAGGTCTAGTATACGTCCGCGGATCGTCCACCGTCACCTGGTACCTCAGGGTATTGAGATCCGATCTGGTGAAGCGTTCGGTCAGGTGCAGGGCTTCGGTGTGGGGAAGCCCTCCGTTAGTAAACCAAAATTTCTCGTTGAATCCGACGGTATCCACCACCAGCGTGTCCCCGTCCCAGCGGCCCGTCGAAGAGCCGTAATAGGTTAGAACCAACGTGTCTTTTTGACCCATGGGACGACCATCGGTGTAGATGGTTCGCCAGTTGCGGTCCCCGCCCCCGATCAGCAGGAGAATGCGGCCTATTTCCGGCTGCTCGACGAATTGAAACCCATACGGACTTTGAAAATGCCGCACACCACCGGGCGGCATGCAGCGGTTATAGGGATCGTCCTTTAGCAGCGTGCGCTGGCGATATTCGTAAACCGACTTCGCCCAAGGCTGGAAGGGAGCTACCTTATCCGCATCCTCTACGTTGGTCAGGATTCCATCGCGATTCATAGGGATCGTGGCGCCTGTATTCTCCACAAGCACAGTAGCACTCGGTGTCCCCCAATAACCTTTCTTTCCCGGCGGCGGCCCGAGTCTCACGTGGCCATCGGGCCAGCGCGGGGCTGGCTGGCTCGCCACCTTAGCGGCCGGCTTATTCGACGCCACAAACAACTTCGCCCCAGTGCGGGCTAAGACAACCGAAGTGGCCAGCGCCTGCCGGGCAGGCCCCCTGGCAGGGAAGCCTTCGACAGTAACCGTGTCGCCTATATGAAGAGCACTCGGTTTCCAACCATCTTTTTCAAGATCGAGCGGGTTCCCGAATTCCACGGCCCAATTTGCGATCGTGCCGCTGGAGTCCTTAACGTTCACGAAAAAGAACGCGCCGGGATTCACCCAATCGATTCTAGTGACCACACCCGCCAGTTTGACCTTCCGGTCGCTGTCGTAGGCCGATGAAGGTGCAACTTGGGCGGACACGGCAGCCGCAATCAGCAGCATGCCCAAACTCGAGGCTAACCATTCCACTTTCGTGCGCTTCATCGACCGTATCCCATACTATTCTCTGGTGAGCTTGAAATTTCCCGTGGCCGCACCCTGGCGCCATGTACCCGAGATGGTGCGGTGGTAGCTTCCAAGATCCGCCAACTTGCCGTCGGCGACAATGTGAACCGGTTTGCCGGACTGATCTTTTAAGTCGGCTGCGATACGAACCGTCCAACCCACGACATCCACGGAGACGCTTCCTGGCGCCGAATCCGGACCCGGGTTAATGACGCTCTTTACGTCTTTCCCGTCCCAGGTCATAACAATCGTTATTTGAGTCCGCTGTTCTGGAGCGGTACCCCAGTCGCCGTTCCAGGTACCCGTCAGGGGATGTCCTTGCTGGGCGAATCCCGACACGGCTACGCCGAGATAAGCAAGAAGCCACGCAAATAGACAACCCGCGTGGAACCCTTTTCTCGGATTGCTACTTGCCATACAGGTGGTCCTTGTCCACGTTGAATTCATTGCAGACGTATTCTAACAGGTCCGTATTCTCCATGAGATTGTAGATTCGCTGGAAACTATGCGGCTTCGTAAAGGCCCCGGGATCCTCTAAAGTGATGTCGATCTGCAGGTGTCCCAAGTCCGGACGGCTATAACGCTCGACGACGTGTAACTGATCGGTATGCGGCACGCCTTGCCCGGTAATCCAGGTTTTGTCATTGAAGCCGATGGTGTCGACGACCAGCGTGTCTCCATCCCATCTGCCGATCGAATCGCCCATCCATAACTGATCCTGCTTGGAATGGCTGCGGCCATCGAGAAAGATTTGACGATAGCTGTGAACATTTCCCTCTTCGAGGATGACCAGCAGGGTGGGCGTCTGCACGGTTTTCTGGGGGAACGGCGAGATCCGCGGGACACCGGCAGGCAGGCAGAAGCCTTCGGGGTCGTCCTTACTCAAATTGTCTCTGCGCTCCTTCATTAAAGCCGCTGCCCACGGCTGCAAGTCGAATGGGCCGCCAGTGTTGGCAAAATTCGCCGGAGTCCAGACTCCTTGCAAATCGACCTTACCATCGGGCATCCGGGGCGTTGGACCGGAGGGGACGGCCTTGCCTCCCTTCCGAGCTTCAGGGCCCACAGGGCCAAACTTTCCTGCCTTCCCAGTCTTTTCTTGATTCGGTTGGGATTGATCCGACTGCGCCGAACTCAGTGCGGGAATGAACGCCACGAGCGCCGCTACCGCCACTGCAATCGCCCCTGAGCCGACGTCTCGCCTGGTCACTTTGAACTCCTATTTCGAATAGGCCTCGTCGGCGGAGGAACCCTGGAAAACCTTTTTGCCGTCCGCGCGCGTCACCAGTTTCGAATTCGCGTGAATGGAGCCATCCTCAAGCGGCTTGCCATCCCTCGCCAAGTATCCGTCGACGGTAACCTCGTCACCCTTCTTGAGAGAGTTCCGGTCCCAGCCTTGCCTGGCGAGCGCATTTGGGCTGAGCGTTTCAAAGGCGTAGGTGACCACTTTACCGTTCGCGTCCTTCACATCGATCCAAAAGTAGGCATGCGGATTCACCCATGCGAGTTTCTGAATGGTTCCCTTCACCGTGATCGCTTTGGACGCGTCAAACTCGGCCGCGAACGAATGATGCGCGAGCATAGGCGATACCGCCATCAGCAGGGAAGCGCAAGCCGTGACCAATACGGCGCCGGATTTAGGTGTCATACCGCCACCTCCAGTTTAGGATCATTGACTCTAGCCGACTTCAGCGATTGTATAGCCTGCGTGCGCCGGACACAAGGCTAGGTAGTGTCCTAAAAGTGCGTTGATCGCGTTTTTAGTTTTTCTGGAGAGACAGATCGGCTGCAATCGTCAACAAGAGAGCCCCGAGGTTCGCGGCCAAGTACCAACAGATGGTTACGGCAATCCAGAATTTCATGCTATCGCCAGCAAGGCACCATCCAAGGCCAGCAAAGAACGGGGATAGGTATAGAAGGCAAGAGACGAAGCGAAGCATGGGCGTGAGGATATCACGCCACAGTGGTAAAGTGGGTTCGTGAGAGGCAAAAACGATCAAGACCGAAAGAGGGATAGTCCGATATGTGGCGGATCTTTGTCGGTTTCGTCTCCGAAAAGTATGACCAGGGCTGACTCGAACACTTTGGCGCTTTCTGGAAACTCCCCGCGTGGTTCAGCATATCCGAAGCCGGAAGCCAACCCAATTGGTACGAGGACGACTGAAAAGTCATCGCTTGATTCGATAGTGACTGATTTCTCTGTGACTGAGGTCACTTTACCGCGCGCTCGCACGGCAACAATGGGCATTGAGACCTCGCAGGATACTAGGGATGATTCCTCCATCCATTTACGCAACAGAATCAAGGCGTCATCTTTGCCGACTCTCACGATTGATTCTCCTTCGAAGTTGGTTCAAGCCATCGTACGTCATGAAATCAAGTGCCGTCGCATTATCCAGCGCGCATTGCGCCGCACTCATGCGGTTAGTAGTTCCGCCAGTTCCCAAGGGTGATCTGAAATTCCCGCTTCCATCGCAGGCGTAACGCGCAACGTCCGATGAATCCGGCAGAAGTTGTAATAGGCAAAGTGCAGGCAAAGCGCGGCCCAGTGGTTCTCCCACTTCTTGCTGAATCCGTTAGTTAAACGCGTCAGTCTGCGAATCTGCATTCTCATGGTGAGGTTCTGGCGCTCGATGTGGCTCGTGCAAATGCGCTTCGGATCTGGATCGCCCATAACTGGAACCACCTCCGTAGCGACCACTTCAGCCGGGGAATAGCGGCGCTCGCCCTCAGCCGTGGCGCGGTAAACTTTCGTGATCGTCGCAAAACTCGCGCGGTCCTCAAGAGTGTTCGGAATGGAGTTTCTGTAGGGGCCGAATCCATCGGTCGAGATTTGAAACTTCTCTTTAGCGGTAGCGTGGCGCAAGCCTTCGATAAAGATGTTTGTGGTTGCTTGGTTGCGCTTGCCCAGAGCAAAGTTCAAAACCAGCTTCGTGTTGGTCTCCATGGCGACGAAACAGTAGGCGTCTCCGTAGTTCGGATCGTCGTCCTCAGTCACAGCCTTCTCTTTTTTCGCGATGAAACCCCAGATTTCGTCAGCCTGAACATCCTTGACCGGCACATTGACGATTAG